>ERZ780154.729-NODE-729-length-21251-cov-2.44084_pt1 | contig 21251 bp, 19 predicted proteins | sample MGYA00511568_ERZ780154 | MGnify/ENA primary metagenome ERZ780154 (study PRJEB29588, sample SAMEA2142525) | human gut metagenome | biome: human gut; feature: human-associated habitat; material: faeces | place: Denmark | collected 2008/2010 ...
TTTTGAATTAAATGAAGAAGAAATGAAACAAATCTCATCATTAGATATGGGATGTTCAGGATCAAGAGCTAAACATTTTGAACCTGATTTTGTAAGAATGATTTTAAATAATAAGATTCATGATTAGTGCACTTACGTGCATTTTTTCATTATTAAAACTAATTTTATCGCTTATATTGACAATAAATTTGAATTAAGTTAAGATAACGAAGTAGAAATAAAGGCAATGAATAGACAAGTAATAATAGCCTTTCATTCAAAGAGAGTCTTGGTTGGTGGAAAAGATAATGAAACTATTATGAATAAAGACTAGGAGCTGCATCTTGGATGTTTTGATAAGATGACGTAAGCCACGTTATAGGCAAGACTATTAATAGATAGTTATTGAGGTTAATAGGGTGACCTATTAATGAATTTGGGTGGTAACACGATTTAGCTCTCGTCCCATGGGATGGAGAGTTTTTTATATTTTAGGAGGAAATTATGGAAGAAAGAAAATTTAGTGAACAAGAACTTGTTCGTAGAGAAAAAATGCAAGAACTTATTGATAAAGGGATTGATCCTTTTGGTCAAAGATTTGATGTAACTGCTTATTCAAAAGGTATTAAAGAACAATATGGTGAAAAAACTCATGAAGAATTAGAAGAAATGGCTGTAGAAGTATCTGTAGCTGGTAGAATTATGACTAAACGTCGTAAAGGTAAAGTATGTTTCATGCATATTCAAGATAGAGATGGACAAATCCAATTATATGTAAGAAAAGATACTATTGGTGAAGATGCTTATGAAATCGTTAAAAAAGGTGATATTGGAGATATCATTGGGGTTAAAGGTACAGTATTTATGACAAATACTGGAGAATGTTCAATTAAAGTAAGTGAATATACACATTTAACAAAAGCATTACGTCCTTTACCAGAAAAATTCCATGGTTTAAGTGATATTGAAGAAAGATATAGAAGAAGATATGTTGACTTAATCATGAATGAAGATGCTAAAAAAATTGCGTTTACAAGACCAAGAATCATTCGTTCAATTCAACATTATTTAGATAGTAAAAACTATGTAGAAGTTGAAACACCTGTATTAAATCCAATCTTAGGTGGAGCAGCTGCAAGACCATTCGTTACTCATCATAATACATTAGATACTGATTTCTATTTACGTATTGCGACTGAATTATCTTTAAAGAGATTAATTGTTGGTGGTATGGATGCTGTTTATGAAATTGGACGTTTATTTAGAAATGAAGGTATGGATAGAACTCATAACCCTGAATTTACTACAATTGAAGTTTATAAAGCATTTAGTGATCTTGAAGGAATGATGGATTTAACTGAAGGTATTATTTCTAATGCAGCTATGGAAGTTAATGGAACTTATGAATTAGATTATAAAGGACATCATATTTCTTTAGCTCCAGGATTTAAACGTGTTTCTATGACAGAAGCTATTAAAGAAAAGACTGGTATTGATTTCAATGAACATATGTCATTTGAAGATGCTAAAAAATTAGCTGAAGAACATGGTATTGAAGTAGAAGCTCACTTTGGTTATGGACATATTATCAATGAATTCTTTGAAAAATATGTAGAAGAAACAATTGTAGAACCAACATTCGTATATGGTCATCCAATTGAAATCTCTCCACTTGCTAAAAAGAATTTAGAAGACCCACGTTTCACACAACGTTTTGAATTATTCATCTGTGGAAACGAATATGCTAACGCATTTACTGAATTAAATGATCCAATCGATCAATATGAAAGATTTGCTGATCAATTAAAAGAAAAAGAATTAGGAAATGATGAAGCAAACGAAATGGATTTAGATTACGTAGAAGCTCTAGAATATGGTTTACCACCAACAGGTGGAATGGGAATGGGTATTGATAGATTAGTTATGTTATTAACTGGACAAGAATCTATTCAAGAAGTTATCTTATTCCCTCAAATGAAGCCAAGAAACAAATAAAACAACAATAAAATCAATGTTTTTTTGATTTTAAATTTGTGATTAACACATCAAAATAAGACACATCTATTGATGATAAATATACTTAAAATAGTACTTATTTAGGTATAAAAATCATTAATTAGATGTGCTTTTTTTATTGCATAGAAGGTGTAAAAACATCAAAAATGGGGTAAGTAACCATAAAATATCCAACTTTTTTTGTAAAAAATGACTATTTTGATTTAAATTTCTATGATTTTCCGTAACAAAATGAAGTTAGTTACATTACTTGGCATGTTCGATAAAAAAAATATATGATTCGTAGCAAAGTGATATTATTTAATAAAGTATAAAAATTTTTTAATGATAAACTCCATTTTAATATTATATGTTTAATAAAAAAATGTTGACTATATTCCTAGCATATAGTGTTTAATGAAGACAAAGGAAGGGAGATTTAATTATGAAAACACATGATGTAGAAGAACAATTAGGTATTACTAAACAAGCATTGATTTATTATGAAAAAGAAGGATTGATTAATCCTATAAGGGATAAAAATAATTATCGTCAATATACTCAAAATGACATAGAAATCCTTCAAGTTATTTTATTGTTACGTTCTTTTGAAATTTCTATCGATGAGATAAAGCTTATTCTTTCAGGAAAACTGTCAATAAGAAGTTGTCTTGGTACTAAACAAAATTATTTAAAGAATGAAAAAGATAAGATAGGAAAAATAGAGGAAAAAATTAAAGAATATACAAAAAGAATAAAAGTGGCAATTGGTAACAGTGGAATTGAATTAGAGGATGATTATATTCGTTTTACTTATTCTAACGAAAAGATGGAATATGGAAAAAATGAAATAAATGTTGATGATGTTCAATCTGTTGATATTTCATTATGTTGTTCAAAAGGTGAAAAAGATAAGTATTTTATTATATATAATTTATATTTTATTTGTCTTGATATTAATACTATATACGATACTTATTCCGTTCAAATAATGAACAATAGCCAAGTATTGCATTTCTTTAGATATTTAAAATCATTAAATATAACCATCAATGATCCGATGGAACTTATTAAACTCTTTGAAGAGAAAAAAGAATATATAGAAGTTTATTATTCTGTCAATAAAAACTTTTCTAAATGGCAAAAGCAATATCATCTAGAAATACAAAATCACGTTATCAAAGAATATATAGAATCTTTAAAAGTTGCAAAAAATGAAGATGTTCCATCAATAAAGGAACAATTATCAGAATTAAAAAATGAATATAAGAATATTTTTAAAAAATGACAAAATAGTAAAATAGATAGGAGGTTAAAATAAATGAAGCAAATTACCTTATCAATAAAAATGTTATTGAAGGATAGAAGAAGTAATCTTTATTGTTTGCTAACACTAGCAATAGTAAGTATGACAAGCTTTATTTTTGGAAATTTAAATAGAAATCCAAATTTAAAAGTAGCAATGGAAATTAATCAATTCGGGAATTATATACCTAGATATAGTGGATTTATTACTATTATAATCATTGGCTTTTCTCTTTTTTTAGCTGCATATGCATAGTCGTATTTATTAATCAAAAAATCAAAGATATAACCACATTAGAAATTCAACGTTGGATCAAGTAGAAAGTCAAAATGGGTTGCTAACAAGAAATAGTATCGAAAAAGTATGGTAGTAATTATGGAACTAACTGATAAATGGGTGGCCATTAATTTGGCCACACTTTATCGTTGTGTGAAGTTTTATAAAACATTTCCTGAAATTGTCGCCTCACTGAGGCGACAATCTCGAACGCTACTTTCGTGGACTCATTATCGTATATTGCTTCAGATAGAAGATAAAGAAGCTTGTAATTGGTATGAAAAGGAAGCTAAGGAAGCTATTGAACAAACGTGGAGTATTCGTACTTTGCAAAGAAACATTTCTTCATAATATTATTATTGTATGCTTCATACGCAAAAAAAGGAACTTGTAGAAAGTGAAATGAAAGAACTCACATCAAAGTATCAAAATGATAAGTTAGAGTTTATCAAAAATCCAGTAATTGCAGAGTTTTTAGGATTTTCTCAAGATACAGATTTTACAGAAAGTGATCTTGAAAAAAGTATTCTTTCTAATTTGCAAAAGTTTTTAATGGAACTTGGGAAAGGATATGCTTTTGTAGCAAGACAACAACATATACATACAGAAAAGCAAGATTATTATATAGATCTTGTGTTCTATAATTACATCTTAAAATGTTTCGTTCTTATTGATTTGAAAACAGAGAAAATAACACATCAAGATGTGGGACAAATGGATATGTATATTCGAATGTATGATGAATTAAAACGAAGTGAGGGTGATAATCCGACAATAGGTATTGTCCTTTGCTCAGATACAGATGATGATATAGCTCGTTACTCTGTCATGCATGGCAATGAACAGTTATTTGTTTCAAAATATAAATTATACTTACCAACAAAAGAAGAACTAAAAGCAGAAATTGAAAGTCAAAAAGCAATGTTTTATCTTCAACAACAGGAAAGTAAGGATAATAAAATTGGATAAATGGTAGAGGACATTAATTTGGATATACTTTTTATATTTTAAATTTGATATCGATATATAGAAATAAGACACATTTATTGATGATAAATATACTTAAAATAGCACTTATTTTAGGTTAGAAATCATTGATTAGATGTGTCTTTTCTTATTAAAAGTATATATTATAGCTAATTGGTTTAATATGTTAAAAAGCATGAGTAGACAAATTTCTAGATAAAATATTATAATAGCAATATGAATGAAAGAAATTATACAATATTAAAATATTTAAAAGAGAACGGCGAATATGTGACTTCAGAAAATCTAAGTGCGTTATGTAATGTAAGTACCAAAACAATATTAAAAGACATTAAATTAATAAATGAAGACATGAAATCAACAAAGAATTATATTGATGTCAAAACATCTCAAGGATTAAAATTAGTTATTAATAATGTTGATGAATTTATTAATTTATGTAATTCCTATCGCTCTTTACAAGATTCTTTTGTTTTTAGTGTTAATGAAAGAGAAGATTGGATTCAAAAATATTTGATAGAGTCTAATGATTGGGTTAAATCAGAAACATTATGTGAAATGCTATTTGTTTCTGCTTCTGTATTGTCGCAAAATCTAAAGGGAATTAGAAAATCACTGTCAAAATATGATTTAAAATTAGTACAAAAACCACATTATGGAATGAGAGTAGAAGGAAGAGAATTTAACAAGAGATTATGCTTAGCAGCAATATATATTTCTTATATTGATCAACGCGATGATTTTCCAGGAAATCAGTTTAATTCTAATGATTTGTTAATGATTCAAAATATTAGTCAAATTCTTGAAAATGTAATGGTCAAATATCAAATTTCAATGTCAGAAGTATCTGTTCAAAACTTTATTATTGTTATTTTTGTATCATTAAAAAGAATTAAACAAGGTATTTTATTGAAAGCTACAGAAGAAATGATTATTGATATTTCTCGTTGGACTGATAGTGTTGTTGCTGTAGAATTAGCAAAACAAATTCATAAACACTTAGGAATTGAGATGAGTGATCAAGAAATTGTGTCTCTTTCAATACATTTAGCATCAAAGAGAATTATTAGAAATTTTGATGAAAGTATTCATCGTATTATCAAAGATTTTGATGTTAATCAAATTGTAAATACTATGTTAGTTAATATTCAATCACAATGGCACATTGATTTTTCTAATGATAATGAATTAAGAGATTACTTACTTTTACATCTTATTCCATTAGAGGTTCGTTCAAGATATAATGTAGTTCTTCGTAATCCGCTTATTGATAAAATAAAACAACAAAATATATTGGCTTATCAATTAGCTGTTGCTGCATGTAGTCATCTTGTAGATTATCATGGAAATAATTTAAGTGATGAGGAAATAGGATATATCGCGTTACATTTAGAACTTGCTCTTCTTAGAAAGAAAATAAAAGATAAAAAGAACATTCTTGTAATGTGCGGTGTAGGAAGAGGAACATCAAGTACTTTAGCGTATCAGATAAAGGAAATGTACGGAAAATTTATAAATGAAATTCAAACGGTTGATTATATTGGAATTAAAAGTTATGATTTTGAAGATGTTGATTTTCTTATAACGAGCACACCGATAAAAAATAAGTTGCCTATACCAGTAATAGAAGTTAATTATTTTTTAAATAATAATGATAAAAAAAGAATACTCTCCTTTTTGGATGATCAAGATAGTTTTCATATGCAAGAAGTAATTAAGAGGAATCTAATAATAAAAAATATTAATGAAGAAACAAAGGAAGGAGTTCTTTCTTATATTATAAAAAATACTTTAGGAAATGAAAGTATTTCAAAAAAATTGATTGAAGAGGATTGTATAGGAAACTATGAATTAGAAAATATGCTCGCCATCTTATCTTGTTGTGTTGATGAACCAAAGACAAAAATTATTATAGGTATTTTATCAAAACCTATCTTATGGAATAAGAAAAAAGTACAACTTGTTATTATACCGCTTATTGGTAAAAATATAGGGATAAAAATCTTAGATTTATATAAGGAACTTTCTTATTTTGCGGATAATTCTAACTATATAAAAAGAATTATAAAAAAACAAAACCAAGAAGAAATTATAAAAATATTTAATGATATTGAATTGAAAATATAGAAAAAGAATTGGTAATTTATCAATTCTTTTTCTATATTTTGAAAAGTTCCACAATAAAATGGAATTTATATACATTGAGTTCTATAATAGAAGCTTTATAATTACATATGAAAGATATAGATAGATCTGCAGAAATAAATTCTTATATTTTTTAGAGAGAGAGGAAATAAAAATGAAAGATAAATTACAAAATGTTTTGTTATCAATAAGCTCAAAAGTCGAAACAAATAAATATCTTGGTTCGATTAAAGAAGCATTTACGATGTTTGTACCGTTTATTATTGTTGGTTCATTTGGTAGTATGTTAAATATATTAGTATCTGGAGCTAATGGCTTGGCACAATGGGTTCCATGGTTATCAAATTTATCTCCAGCATTTACAGCGATAAATTTTGTGACTATTTCTTGTATGTCATTACCAATTGCATTTTTAATTGGTTATAAACTTGCTGAAAAAGAAAACTTACCACAATTAGAAAGTGGGTTAATTGGATTATTAAGTTATTTAGCTGTATGTCCAAATACAATAAGTACAGTGGTCGAAGGTTTAAAAGATCCAGTTGTGGTCAATGGATTAGGTGCAGGTGTTATTGGAGCACAAGGACTATTTGTTTCAATGATTATGTCAATGGTTGCTGTAAAATTTTTTGGATTATTGACTAACATTGATGCTATTAAAATTAAAATGCCAGATTCGGTTCCAACAGGAATTGCTCGTTCATTTAATATTTTAATCCCTATTTTCATTATTATTACTGCATTTTCAGTTGGGGGATGTTTATTTAATACATTCACTGGTAATTATTTAAATGTTTGGATTTACAATATTATTCAACTTCCGTTACAAGCGTTAGCAAATACAACAGGTGGTATTCTTGTTCTTGCATTAGTAAATCAATTATTCTGGTTTTTAGGTATTCATGGTGGTATGGTTATTGAAGGAGTTAGAGGTCCTTTATCTGCTGCTGGACTTGCAGAAAACATTTCTGCTGTACAAGCTGGAGGAGTTGCAACAAATATTTTAACAAGAGGTTTTTGGACTAGTTTCGTTGTTGTTGGTGGAGGAGGAATTACTCTATCATTATTAATAGCAATTTTCATTTTTTCAAAACGTGAAGATCATAAATCTATTGCAAAATTTTCATTAATTCCTGGTATTTGTGGTATTAATGAACCAGTAGTTTTCGGTTTACCTTTAGTATTAAATCCAATCTTTGCAATTCCATTTATACTTAATTCAGTTATTGCAGCATTTATTGCTGTAGTTGCTACAAATATAGGATTTTTAACTTGTGGAGTACTTGATTGTCCACCAGGGTTACCAGTATTTGTAACAGGATTTATTAGCTATGGAATTCATGGAATTATTGTTCAAGCTATTATTTTAATTGTTACATTTATTATTTGGGTTCCATTTGTTTTGATGTCTAATAAACAAGCCAAACTTGAACAAAAATAAAATAGTTTGTTCTTTAAAAATTGTTTAATTAATGTAAAACGAAGAAGGAGTAAATGAAATATGAGTTTTCCAAAGAATTTTTTATGGGGTGGTGCTACTGCCGCTAATCAATATGAAGGTGGATGGCAGGAAGGTGGCAGAGGAATTGCTGTTCACGACTTAATAACTAATGGAACTAAGGATGAACCTAGACGTATTTTTTGTAAGAATGATCAAGATGATGAAGTGACAATCCAAATGGGAGAATGCATTCCTTATGGATATGTTGGTTTCTTAAAAGAAGGGTATTATTACCCAAGCCATCAAGCTACAGATTTTTATCATCACTACAAGGAAGACATTGCTTTAATGGCAGAAATGGGATTTAAAACGTATCGTCTTTCGATATCGTGGACAAGAATATTTCCTAACGGTGATGATGAAACACCTAATGAGGAAGGACTACATTTTTATGATAATGTTATTGATGAATTAAAAAAGCATAATATAGAACCATTAGTAACAATTTTACATTTTGATATGCCTTTAAATTTAGCTACTAAATATGGTGGATGGATCAATCGTAAATTAATTGATTTTTATTTAAAATTTGCAAAAGTTCTTTTTGAAAGATGGAAAGATAAAGTTACTTATTGGATTACCGTTAATGAAATAAATGTATTGGGTGGTTATTGGACACTTGGATTAGCTTCGAATCATCGTAAAACTGGAGCTCATTCTAATCAAGGAGAAACACCATTAGAAGATGCGGGAATTAAGTTTCAATCAATTCATCATATGTTAGTTGCCAGCGCAATGGCAAATAAAATAGCAAGAGAGATCAATCCACATTTTATGTTAGGTACAATGTGTGCACTTTCTGGAATTTATCCTGCGACTTGTCATCCAGATGATGTATTTGGAGCATATGAATTCAGAAGAAAAGCATTGATGTTTAGTGATGTTACTTGTCGAGGATATTATCCTAATTATGCACAAGCTATTTTTGATGAATATAATTTTAAATTAAAGATGGAACCTGAGGATGAAAAATGGTTAAAAGAAAATACATCTGATTATCTTGCATTTTCGTATTATCGAACAACTGCATTTGATCGTTTTTCTCCTAATACGACAACTACTGGTGGACAACAAGCATCACCAAACCCATATTTAGAAAAAACACCTTGGGGATGGCCAATTGATCCAGAAGGATTAAGATTTGTTTTAAATGAATTATATGATCGTTATCAAAAACCATTATTTATAGTAGAAAATGGAATGGGAAATGTTGATATATTAGAAAATAATGAAATTCACGATGACTATCGTATTTCTTACATTAGAAATCATATAAAAGAATTAAAAAAAGCAATAGAAATCGATAGAGTTGATGTACTTGGCTATACTCCATGGGGATGTATTGATATTGTTTCTGCTGGAACAGGAGAAATGAAAAAAAGATATGGTTTTGTATATGTTGATTTAGATGATTTAGGCAAAGGTAGCTTAAAAAGAATAAAAAAAGATTCTTTTTATTGGTATAAAAAAGTTATTACAACAAATGGTGAAGAATTAGACTAAGGTATATTTCCTTCCTTATAAAAATTTATATACCTTATGTTATTTTGAACTCATTTATCAATAATATAAAAGAAGAAAAAATAAAGCGATTGTGATTATATAAAAGCTGAAAGCAAAACCAATAAATAAGTTGGACATGAAAAAATTAAGAAGAGCACTAATAAACCTAGATAAATAGGAATTGTTGGTGCCTTTTAATTTGATGATTTATTAGTGAAAATGAATTTTTTAACTTTTGATAAGGGGATATAAAAGAAGTTGACAGTGGTAATAAGCGATATATAATTATTTTTGTATATAGAGGGGGGATGTAAATGGATTATTATAAACGAGCAAATGAATTAAAAGAAGATACTATTGAAATACGAAGATATCTTCATAAAAATGCAGAAGTAGGATTAGATTTACCAAATACGGTTGAATATGTTATGAAACAATTGAAAGAATATGGAATTCAACCCCAATTATGTGGACATGGAGTAACTGCAACGATTGGTAAAGGAAAACCTGTTATTTTATTGAGGGCAGATATGGATGCTTTACCGATTACTGAATTAAGTGGAGAAGAGTTTACTTGTACTTCAGGAAACATGCATGCCTGTGGCCATGATATCCATACAGCTATGTTATTAACGGCAGCAAGAATGTTAAAGGAAGATGAAGATCATTTACATGGAACAGTAAAATTAATGTTTCAAAGTGCTGAAGAAGTATTTAAAGGTGCCAATGATATGATTGAACATGGAATCTTAGATCATCCAAGACCAGATGCAGCTATGGCTTATCATATGATGATAGGAAAAAATCAAGTTGGAACTTATATGTATAATGCAGGAGGCATTATGATGAACTCTGTTGATGAATTTAAAATAACCATCCATGGAAAAGGAACACATGGAGCTTATCCTCATCAAGGAATAGATCCTATAAATATTGGAGTACATATTCATCTTGCTTTACAAGAACTTATTTCAAGAGAAGCAAATCCTCAAGATATATGCACACTTACAATAGGTAAGTTTAATGCTGGGAGTGCAGCTAATATCATACCTGAAAGTTCTATTTTACAAGGAACACTACGAACAAATAATGTTTCAACAAGAGAAAATTTATTAAGTCGTATGAAGGAAGTATGTCATAAAATTGCAGATACCTATCGTGGAACAGTTGAAATTGAAATGGTTTCAACAGTACCACCGCTTATGTGTGATCCGCAGCTAACTTTAGAAATGGCAGAATATATGTCACAAATAGGAATTGAAGGATTAAAAGGAATACCTAATAGTACAGCAACGGCATTAGAAGATTTTGCTATTATTGCTGAAAAAATACCGACAACTTACATGATTTTAACTGCTGGATTTATGGATGAACGTGGCGATTATCCTTTACACCATCCTAAAGCACAGTTTGATGAAAATGTTTGTGTTATTGGTACGGCATGTTTTGCATATTGTGCAAGTCATTGGCTTGGAAATCATAAAGATAGTTAAATTATAAAATACTTCATCTAAATATAGCTTAAATAATATATAATTTTAAAACATACTTCAGGAAGCAAATATGCTATGATTTATTTACAAATCTGAAAACAATTGCATCAAAATGAAAAGGTAAGGATTGATGGATTCTTACCTTTTCTAACTTTAAAATATTAATTATTATGAGAAATTTCCCTTCATAAACCAATCATAAGATCTATCTGCTATAACTTTAGTTTCAAATAAATCTAATCCACCACCTACAATAGCGCCTACACCAGGTATTAGTTTCCCTAAATTAATAATATCATAATGTAAAAAATTTTATCGCTAAATATTTCTATGTTTTTGCCTTTAATGTTTGTAAATAAATAATGATAAATTTTAAATGTAGATAACAAAGAGGTGTTGTTTAGGCTTTACCCTCTAGTTAGCTAGAATGATAAACTAAAATTAGAGGTGATAGAATAGTTGTTAAAAATTAGGGAATTTTCCAAACTTTGTAAATGCAGTGTTTACACTCTTAGATATTATGATCAAATAGGAATCTTAAAGCCTTCTATCATAGATACAAAATCAGGATATAGATTTTATGACGAAAAACAATTGAATGATTACATAGAAATAAAAGACTTCCAATCTATAGGATTTAGTATATTAGAAATACAAAGCTTTAATTCAAAAACCAATAATGAGATATTACAAATGATTGATAAGAAAGTAGAACAGCTAGAAACAAAGTTGGAGTTATCAATATATATTAAAAAGAAATATTTTGGAGGATATGAAAAATGAAAAGAGGAATAAAGTGTATAATTTTAATATGTATGATTGCTATAATAGGTGGATGTAGTTCTAATAATAAGAAGAATAACACAAATAGTGATTTAGAAAAACAATCAAAAATTAATATAGAAGATATAGATTGGAAAGTTAGGCAAGGAATTGTAGATGGTGATCGATATGCATTACTAGATTATACAAATAATACACCTTATACGATTACACATTTTGAATTAACTTTTGAAGAAAAAGATGATTTAAAAGAAGAAGATAAAGAAAAGTTTTATAAACATATAAAAGATGTAGTAAATGCAGATGATGAAGGCATGGAAGAAATAAAAAATAAAAAAATTGAATTTTATGCAAAATCTAATAGAATTGTAAATAAAAATAAAACAGTAAAAAATCAAAGAGTTTATTACTATAGCGGTATATATTATTTACAAGATGCAAGTTATATTAATTTAGCTGATCCATCTACAGCAACTATAGAATATATAAGTAACGATAAAATACATACAGCCTATTATGATTATAAATCAAAAGAATATACAGAAGATGAAAAGACTGAAAAAGCTATCTATTGGACAAAAGGAACATTTAAAGATAAATTACCTAAACCTAAAGCACAAGTTATTAAAAAAGATTATATAGATAATAAGAAAAGTTTTTCTTTTGTTGCAGGTGGTTTAACTAAAGATGACTATGATAGCTATGTTGATAAATGTAAGAAAATGGGTTATACAGTGGATGCAGATAATTTTGATGATTCTTATTATGCTAAAAATAGTGAAGGATATAAGATTGATATTCGTTATGATGAAGATGATTTTGAGTTAAATGTTTCAATTTCTGCTCCTAGTACAAATATTCTGCTCCTAGTACAAATAATGAAAATCAAAATACTACGGATACAACAGATGATGATCAAGAATTGGATGAAGAATAATAATAGAGAATAAACGCAGAAATTTTTCTGCGTTAAATTTTTGAATGTTCTTATATGTAAGTATTGACCTGTTAATATACTTATATTCGACAAAATATAGTATTAATCGACTAATAATGATATATTAAATGAAAAGGGGGAGGGATATTAAGATGGATGAAAGTGATTATGAAGAACTACAACAATATAGGAGAGAAGAAATAAGAAAAAAGAGAAAAAAAGAAAAGAGAAGAACATTTATAGGTAATTTTTTCAAAAAATTTAAAAATAAAAACTTTAGATTAATATTTATTATATCCATTATAGCAATATTGGTTATTTGTGCTGTATTATTTGCTAAGTCTGAATTTTTTACAGAAAGTGAAACTGTTACATTAGGCTTTAAAGATATTGGAGAATTAGCAACACAGTCTTGTACGATTAAAGAAATAAATAATACACAAGAACCAAGAAGGCTTTTTGGGAAAGGTATACCATTAACTACATCAAGATTTATATATAGTTATACAGTGAATATAAAAGCAGGATATGATTTTGATAAAATAAAATATCATGTAAATAAGACAACAAAAAATATTATTGTAAAACTTCCAGAGGCTAAAATAATAAGTGCAGAAATTGATCCGAATTCATATAAAGCCTATATAGAAGATGCGAACATATTTAATCCATTTACACCAACAAAAAATAATGAAAGTTTAAAAGAATTAAGAAATAATGCTTTAAAAGATGCAAAACAAAATGGTATATATGATAAAGCGTACAAAAATGCGAAAGTTTTACTAAAAGGTTTTATTGGACAAAATTATGATTTAAAAGATGAATATAAAATAAAATTTGTCAATTTGGAGGGAAAATAAAGTATGGGAAAAATTTTATTAACAATATTGTTATTAGCTATCGTTGCAATTGTTTTATTTTATGGCGGATTATTAATAACAACATATTTATAAAAGTACATATCTAAATTTAAAAGAATGCAAGCAATTAATATATGATTGCATTTTTTTGACTAAATAAAAAAATATACGAGGAGAAATGATATGTTATTTAAAAATAAAGAATTACAAAGTAATTTTGATATAGGAGAAGATTTATCTAATGAACAAGCAAATATTAATTGTTTAGCTGAAGAAATAATAAGAATAACAGAGAAGATATATAATATAGAAGGAAAAATTGTTTGTAGACATAGGGATCAAAATAATAGGGAAGTTTTTGTTGATAGAGTGAGTATTGATGAAGCTACTTGGGATAGAGGAAAAGAAGAAATAAAGCAAATACTTGTAAGAAATGATAAAAGTAGATTTGCTTTAAATAATAGATTAGAGGTTTTTGGTGTTTATGAACCTAGTGAGTCATTAGAATATAAAAAGTATTTACAAGTTCTTTATTTCTTTTATATGATGAATTATTTTATCTTTCCTAAAGAAAATATATTTAAAAGTCTTTCATTAGAAAATGTAGATTATAAAAAAAGTTATGAGGAAGGTGCTTTAAAAGGAAATCATTTATCATTTATTGTTTTAAATTTATTTGATGATGAAGAAGCATTTTATTATTTTTGTAATACTAATAACGAATTTAATAACATATCATATCAAATTGAAAAATTGATTGAAAATATGGCATATAAAAGATTTGATTTGGCTAGTAATGATAAATTAGAAAGTATTATAGAAAACATTATTTATGAAAATCAAATAGAAGTAAAAGAATATAATGTTAATCCAATTATTCAATTAGTAGAACATTGTAATCAATATAATCGATTAGTTTATAGTGTTGATCTTTTAAATAATCTTGATAATAATTTTCAAGAGTTATTTTATACAGAAGAATTTGAGATATTGCCACCTGATATTTGGAAGAATATGCATATTTCATTAGAAGATTTAAATGAATTTTTAATGAGTGATGACTTATTCTATTTTTGTAAACAAACAATTGGAAAAATAGAAAGTAAACAAAGACATAATTTTTTAAATAGTAATGCTGTTAAATTTCTAAGGAATGCTATTGAGTATGATAAACAATGGATTGATACATTTGATGAAAATGAAGGATTATATATAGAAAAGATAGATGATAAATATACTATTTATCCTTTAAAAATTGCTATTTTTCTAAGAACATACGATGAATTAACAAATAAAAGAAAAGTAAAGATATTAAGTGGGAATAAAAAGTCTCAATTATTGAAAACACTTTTAACAACTACTAATGATCCATTTCCACAATCATTACCAATGCATTTGTTTAATCTAGTTTGTCATTTTCAATATGACAATATTACAAAAGAAATACCATTTGGATTTTATAATTATACAACATTATTAAGTGAACGATTATTTTGTACAATGATAATTAAAGTACTCGAAACATATAATTTTGATATGAATATCCAATACCTAAATACTCTATATGATAATTTATGTGATTTAGTAGAAGTGTTAAAATAATTGTTTTTAAATAGTATTATCTATTACTTTGGATAATTTATATTAATTTTCTTATATTTTAGATATAAAAGAGAAAGTGGTAATTAGTTAGGAAAATAAAAAAAGAACAAAAATGAAAATTTACGTGAATGTACAATAACTTGTATACTATACGTAAAGTATGGTATACTTTATTTGCAAGTCGGAGAACAATTGCATCAAAACGAAAAGGTAAGGATTGGTGGATCCTTACCTTTTCTAACTTTTAGAGTGGTCTAACACTAGGCTTGTTATCGCTTAAATCTTTTGTCTAACCATTTGCATATGTAATAAACTAACACACCTGCCACGACAGATACTACTAAGTCGGAAAACAATTAACATCACCTCCTTTCAGGGAGGACGATAACAAAACAATTATATCAAATTATGTTGAAAAAGTATGGTTGAACAGTAAAGTAAATGGATAAAAATAGTATTTTATAAACTTTTAATTAATGCTTTTTTTTATGCCTTTTTATTTATTGATTACTTTACAAATTTGCTAATGTTGTATGTCATATTAGCAAGTTTATAAAGTACAAATCTATCTTGACATGAACTTGGCTTTAGGGTTTACAATGTATGTAGGTTAATTTAGGGAGGATAAAAGGATGGAATATAGTAAAATTGATAAACTTAATGTCAATCCTTCATTATTAGGATTTGGCTGCATGCGATTTCCTAAAAAGGAAGATGGCACTATTGATGAGGTAGAAGCAGAAAGAATGTTAGATCATGCTATTGAAAGTGGTGTGACTTATATTGATACAGCTTATCCTTATCATGATGGTGAAAGCGAACCATTTGTAGGTAGAGTTTTAAAGAAATATAAAAGAGAAGATTTTTATCTTGCGACAAAGTTACCAATGTTTAAAATTGATTCATTGGAACAAGCAAAAGAAATCTTTGAAGAACAAATGAAAAGACTTGATGTCGATTATGTTGATTTCTATTTATTACATGCTTTAAATAAAGATACATGGAAAAAAGTAATTGATTTAAATATCATTCCTTATTGTGAAGAATTAAAAAAACAAGGAAGAATAAAAAACTTTGGTTTTTCATTCCATGATGATTATGAAGTCTTTGAAGAAATTATTAATTATCGTGATTGGGATTTCTGTCAAATACAATTAAATTACATTGATACAGATATCCAAGCAGGAATGAAAGGATACAAACTTACAGAAGAAAAGAATGTACCATTAGTTATTATGGAACCTATTAAAGGCGGAGCTCTTGCTAGCCTTTCAGATGATATTGAAAAAGTCTTTACTGACTATAATCCAAATGTTAGCATTTCAAGTTGGGCTTTACGTTTTGTAGCCTCACTTCCAAATGTAAAAGTTGTTTTAAGTGGTATGTCTACTTATGATCAAGTAGAAGATAACCTTGCAACTTTTAAAGACTTTAAACCATTAGATCAAGATGAAGAAAAACTTGTAGAAAAAGTAGCTAATATGATTAAAGCAAAAACTAAAAATGGATGTACAGGATGTCGTTATTGCATGCCTTGTCCATTTGGTATTGATATCCCAGGTAACTTCAAGTTATGGAATGAATATGGTATGTTAGGTCTTAAAGATACTGCTAAAAGACGTTATACAAATCTAGGAGATGCACAAGCTGAATTTTGTAAGAAATGTGGTAAATGTGAAAAACTTTGTCCACAATCTATTAAAATCAGAGAAGATTTACAACGTGTCGTTCAAGATATTAAGAACTTATAAGAGAATGGCGTTATGTCATTCTTTTTTTTGTATTATGTTTTAGTAAAATAAATAGTGATATGTATGGTATGATGTATTTATAGATAAAAGTGAAACAGGATATACGAGGAGACAACTTATGAAGATAAAATATATGGGGAAATTAGATCCAGAAACTAATCCACTTCCAACAAATAAGCTTAAAGAAGGGGCTATTCGATTTAATGAGCCAACGGATAGAAAAAAACAGAATATACAAACAAGTATTGTTACTTTTATTATTATATGTATTATGTTTGTACCAGAATATTTAAATGTTCTTTTTAGAGATGTTGATTCTATGGATTTATCAAATCTTTTTAGTTATTTTATACTCGCAAATATTTTATTAGTTCTTTCAAAGCTATGTCAGTTTTATTTCTATAAAGAAATTTATATGTTTAAAATACCACGTGTTGGTTTTGCAGGAGTATATACAACAGAGTTTACAAAGAAAAAATATATAGCTATCAATCTTATTCCTGATATTTTATTTGGTTTAGTTCCTTATTATATTTCATTAACAACATGTAAGTTTTTTTTAGGAATGGCCGCTATGTTTGTTGTTGCAAATTCAGCAGTAGATTTCATGAATGTATATCATGCATTTGTAGAAATGCCACCGGGTTCAAAAACATTCTTATATCAGTTCAATAATTATTGGTATTTACCAAAAAAAGATAATAATAACTAGGGCGAGGAAAACAGTATGATACTGTTTCTTTTTTGTATGAAATATGATGGAATAGAGTTGAATCTTTAAGATATCATAATATAAAATTAAATTATTAAAGAACTTACACAAAGATTACAAATGAAGAAAGTATATTAAAGATGAAGGGAGGTATTGTTATGAAGATACTACTTGCTGAAGATCATGATCATTTAAGAGAAATACTAGAAGATTACTTAGTAGAAAATGACTATGAAGTAAAAAGTTTTGATAATGGAGAAGATGCTTATTATTGCTTTTTAACAGAAAGTTTTGATCTTATTTTATTAGATGTAATGATGCCTAAGATGGATGGATTTACTTTATGTCAAAAGGTACGTGAAAAAGAAGAAACACCGATACTTTTTATTACAGCCAAAGTACAAGAAGTTGATCAATTAAAGGGTTATGAATTAGGTTGTGATGATTATATTATTAAACCTTTTTCATTACCGGTATTACTTGCTAAATGTAAAGCTATTACAAACAGAAAACATTATCAATTTTTAGAAAAAGGTATATTAAAGTTAAATACAAGAGAAAAACAAGCATATCTTAATAATCAAAATTTGAATTTAAAAATAATAGATTATAAAATATTAGAATATTTTATAAAAAATCCAAATCAAATCTTATCTAGAGAACAGATTTTATTAAAAGTGTGGGGATTTGATTATAAAGGACAGGAAAGAAGTGTTGATACACATATTAAAATATTAAGAAAAGCCTTGGGACCTTATCAAAAGGGAATAAAGACAGTGATTAAACAAGGTTATTGTTTTGAAACGAAGGTGTTTGAAAATGGTTGATTTTTTAAGAGCGTTAAGTATTGTTTTATTATTAGGCATGTTTTATCTTGCCTTTAAAAATAAGAAATTTAAAAGATTTTTATTAATTGAAAGTGTGTTAATTATTGTTTTTATTATAGGTAGGCAGATGTACACGAGTAATCTTAATACAATGGATACTGTTATGTGGTCACTAGCAAGTGATGTTACGAATAAAATGATAACGCAAAGTGATAAAAATATTGAAAATAATATGCATGATGTATTATCTACTATTTATGATGGTAATGGTTTTGGTATTAAACAAAATATAGCTTTTGAATATAAAGTAAAAGATAAATATAAATTAAATAATAAAAACTTTATTATCTTTTTTAAAGATAGTACAAATGATAAGTATACTCTTTTTAATCTAGAAAAATCTTTTAATAAAAAAGAGATAAATAATTTATTAGACTTTTATAATCAAAATCAAGATGGTTGTACTATAAAAAAGATGAGTTTTCATTCAAAAGATAATCAATACATCATAGATCAAATTGTCTTTTATGATGAAAATAGTCATATGACTTATAAACTCGGTAACTCACAAGGAACAATGAATTATTATTCATGGTATAAATATCAAAATAAAAAAGCAAACGATCAAAATAGACTTGGTGATTTTGAATTAATGTTTTTTAATTCAAAACAAACACTAGAAAAGAATCCAAAAGAAAAAGATATTAAAGTAGAACAAGAAACATGTGCTATTTCTTCTGATAAGTCAAAGATATATGTTCATTATGTAAATAAAGAAAATAGTATAAAACTTAATATGTTTATCGATACCCCAAATATTGTTTTAGATAGTCTAAAAGATAGATTTATTTTAATGTTTAGTTTAGTACAAATTATTCTATCATGTATTTATTTTATATATACGTATCTTGAAAATGAAAGAGAAGAATTAAATAAAACAAGAAACTTATTTATCAATGCAATGGCCCATGAAATGAAGACACCAAACGCAGTTATTTTAAATAGTACAGAAATGTTGATAGAAAATGTTAATCCTGAAAAACAACATAAATACTTAAAAATGATCGAAGATGAATCTAAGCATATGAATAATCTTTTAAATCAAATGTTGATATATACAAGAACGACAAAGTCTTATCAGTTGCATAAACAAAATTATAATCTTTCGCCAATGATTGAAGAAGTATTAAAACATTATGATTTAGAATCAAAAATCATTACGATTGATATTGATCCTAAAATCAATATTTCATGTGATCAACAATTGATGATGATTGTCTTTGACAATCTAATCAACAATGCTTTTAAATATGCAAATAAAAAAATAAATATTGTTTATAGACAAGAAAAAATAATTATAAGTAACGATGGATCAAAAATAGAAAATAAAGATATTAATCATATATTTGAACCTCTCTATAAAGCAGATGTATCCAGAAATGATACAAATTCTACAGGAATGGGATTAGCGATTGTTAGAAATATTTTAGATTTACACAACTATACTTGTAAAGTTGTACAAGACGAAGAAGTTCATTTTATCATAGAGATGAATAAGTAATAAAAAGTTTATGTAGAAATACATAGACTTTTTGTTACCTTTTTTCTATATAAAACGTATTATAAGTGAAAGAGCTCTTGAGGAGGCAGTTATGAAGATAGATACAGAACAAGTGATTGCAACATATAAAGATCGTATTTTTGCGATAGGATTAACGATGTTAAAAAATCCTGATGATGCTGAGGATGTTGTTCAAGAAACTTTTCTTAGATATCATACATATAAAAAAGATTTTGAATCAAAGGAACATATAGAATCTTGGTTATATAAAGTAGCAATTAATAAAGCTAAAGATATTCAAAGAAAGTTTTGGAAAAGAAAACAAGTATCTATGGAAGATTATATGGCAAAGATTCCATTTGATAGATCACAGGATGAAGAATTATTTCAAGCAGTGATGGCGTTGCCATCAAAGTATAGTATTGTGATTCACTTATATTATTATGAAGATTATTCAATTAAAGAAATTGCTCAACAATTAAAATTAAATGAAGGAAATGTCAAAGTAAGACTTTCTAGAGCAAGACAATTATTAAAAAAACAACTCAAGGAGAACTGGAACGATGAAGAATAAAGAAGCGTATAAACAAGCGTTTAAACATGTACATTATCAAAAAGAAATCAATTTAAATCAAAGAAGAATTCCAAAACCTTTACTTACTCTTGCAACATCATTAATTGTTTTATTATCTACATTTACTGTTGCTTATGCCTTTGATGTAGGGGGTATACAAAGTAAGTTAGAAGTCTGGTTCCATGGTGAAAAAAGAAATGTTCAATATGAAAAAGTAGGTGATGATACTTATCATCTTTATACAACAGATGAAAATGGCAATGTAATTGATATAGGAATAGATTCAGGGACGAAATGGACACCTACAGGGATGAAACCTATGACGGGAGATGAACTTGTTGAAAGTTTAGATGATGAATTTGGTATCTTTTATGATGAAAAAGAAGATAAATATTTATTCTATTATCAAGATAATATTGTAGATGTAACGCATATGTTTGATAAAGAAAAGAATTGTTA
>ERZ780154.733-NODE-733-length-21179-cov-3.02419_pt1 | contig 21179 bp, 18 predicted proteins | sample MGYA00511568_ERZ780154 | MGnify/ENA primary metagenome ERZ780154 (study PRJEB29588, sample SAMEA2142525) | human gut metagenome | biome: human gut; feature: human-associated habitat; material: faeces | place: Denmark | collected 2008/2010 ...
CAGCTATGCTCACAAAATGGACAAAATTGCCTACCGAATGCTTATTATACATGGAAGAGCCCTTTCTACTGTATTGGATATGTCACATAAAAAATGCGGTACTTAAGTACAATCCCCCTCCTGCATGAAAACTGTTTATTGGTTTGCTCCTACATTTTTTATTGCCAATAACGTAGAAAGCCGCCGGTGCACATTACAGAATAAGCATTTGTTTGAAAATCCGTGAGTGGGCGCGCATAGCGTCAGAACGGAGAACCACTGTTTGAGCACGCAAAGCGTGCGAGTTTGGTTCGCAGTTCTGACAATAGGCGGCGCAAGCCCACGAACAAAGGATTTTCTCCCAAATGCGCATCTGTCATATGCATCGGTGGCTTTCGGACCCTTCGGAAATCTTTCAGACCTTAGTCGATTAAATCCTAATTTGCATCTGCGTCATTTTTTTCATAAATCTCCATAAATTCTTCTCCTGTGATGGTTTCCTTATCCAGAAGATATTTTGCAATCTCATGAAGCTTATCTTCGTTTTCTTTCAGGATATTTAATGCCTTTTCATGCTGGGTACGGACGATCTTTACTACCTGCTCATCGATCATTCTGGCTGTTTCAGGGGAACAGGTTAAAGAGGTGTCTCCGCCTAAATACTGGTTGTTTACCGTTTCCATTGCTACCATATCAAATTCATCGGTCATGCCGTAACGGGTGACCATGGCTCTGGCGATCTTGGTAGCCTGTTCAATATCATTGGACGCGCCTGTGGTAATGGAATGGAAGATCAGCTCTTCGGCTGCACGACCGCCGGTAAAGGTTGCGATCTTATTTAATGCTTCTTCTTTGCTCATCAGGTATTTTTCACCAGCGTCTACCTGCATGGTATAGCCTAAAGCACCGGAGGTTCTTGGGATAATAGTGATCTTCTGTACCGGAGCACTGTGGGTCTGGCAGGCAGCTACCAATGCATGTCCTACTTCGTGGTAAGCTACGATCTTTCGCTCGTCTGCAGGGATCACAGCATTTTTCTTCTGGTAACCTGCAATAACGGTTTCTACGCTTTCCTGAAGATCTTCCTGGGATACCAGGTTTCTGCCCTGACGGACGGCTCTTAAAGCTGCTTCGTTAATGATATTTGCAAGTTCAGCACCGCTGGCACCTGCTGTAGATCTGGCGATCACGTTGTAATCAACAGACTCATCCATTTTTACCTTGCGGCCATGGACCTTTAAGATAGCTTCACGCCCCTGAAGATCCGGAAGTTCTACCGGCACACGGCGGTCAAAACGTCCCGGGCGGAGAAGCGCTGGATCAAGGGACTCAGGACGGTTGGTAGCTGCTAAGATAACAACGCCTTTCTTTCCGTCGAAACCATCCATTTCTGTAAGCAGCTGGTTTAAGGTCTGTTCCCGCTCATCGTTTCCGCCCATTCCGCCGCCGTCACGCTTTTTACCAATGGTATCGATTTCATCGATGAAGACGATACATGGTGCTTTTTCGTTGGCCTGCTTGAATAAGTCTCTTACTTTGGCTGCGCCCATTCCTACGAACATTTCTACGAATTCGGATCCGGAAATGGAGAAGAATGGTACTTTGGCTTCGCCTGCTACTGCTTTTGCTAAAAGAGTTTTACCGGTTCCTGGAGGGCCTACAAGTAAAGCGCCCTTTGGAAGGCTTGCACCGATCTGTGCGTATTTATCCGGGTTATGCAAGAAGTCTACGATCTCTTTTAAGGCGTCTTTGGCTTCTTCTTCCCCTGCTACATCATTAAAGGTTACACCTGTTTCTTTTTCTGCGTATATTTTTGCGTTGGATTTTCCAAAAGTCATTGCACTGCTTCCACCGCCCATACGCTTGGCCATCATACGGCCCATAAGCTGACCAATGATCACAAACATAAGGATCGGGAATATCCAGGTGGTCAGGAAGTTAAGTAATGGGGATGCCTGAGTGGGGATCTCTCTGCTGTAATTCTGGACTCCTGCGCTTTCCAGACGGTTTACCAGATCATCTGCAGTGGTCATGTTTCCTGTTTTATAGGTAACCGCAGACCACGGTTTGTTTTTATCCTCATTTAATGTATACAAAATTTCTGTATAGTCACTGTTGACGTAGACCTGTTCTACGTTTCCTGAACTTAACTGTGTGGTGAACTCATTAAATGGTACTTCTACGGAACGCTCCATGACAGATGGAAATACTAATGCGTTCAATACCATTACAATGAGAAGGACGATACAGTAGTAGTATAAATAGGGTTTTCTGTTATTGTTATTGCTGCTGTTGTCGTTTTTTACGCCCATTGTATTTTCTCCTTCTATTTTGTTTTATTTTGATTTTGATCTTCTCGCGATTACCTGTGTTTTTCGCTTTCTTGATGATAAAATAAACCCGCTTCCAGGTTTTGTCAATAGAAAATAGTAAATTTTTATTTACTTTTAATAATTATTGACATTTCATATTTGTTGTGGTACCGTTTGTTATATGGAACCATATAAAAAACACATCAGGACAGGAAGGAGACTTTTTTATGGTTGATCAGCAGGAGCTTTCTTCTGCGGGCTTAAAGTTTATGGATTTTGCCATCCGTTTTTTTAATATGGCCAAATGCCAGTACCAACAGCAGAACCAGGTGAAAGCGAATAAAGCGGGATTTCAGGTCCTTTTTATTTTAAGTATGCCCGAATATACGCAGCCTACTATGAGTTTTCTGGCTGATGAAATGGGAATTACAAAGCAGCAGCTGACAAAGCTGGTGAATGATCTGGAAGCCATGGGGCTGGTGAAGAGGATCCATGATGAGAGGAACCGGCGGCAGGTTTATGTGACTTTGACGGATGATGGCAGGAATGAATTTGAGGAAATAAAGCAGGCGATGGTAGAGGGGACGGTGGCTGGGCTTAAGGACTTTTCGGAGGATGAGCTGGAGCAGCTGGGGGATTGCCTTGAAAGGCTGATCCCGTTGTTGGAGAAATTCAGGGGAAACTGCTAATTTAAGCTGGGCTACAGATATATATAACCACCTCAAAATTGCAACCAATTTACCTTTTTGAGCATGTGATTTTATTTTTATAATGTGCCTTGCACCCACCGCGCCGCCAGGCGCGGTTCAATCATACATAAAAAAAATGAGTGTCAACAAAGCTTCATCTGTTGACACTCATTTTTTACAGCACCTTACTTAAGAAAGACTTCAGGCGCTCATTTTTAGGATTTGAGAAGAACTCTTCCGGTGCGGCTTCTTCCATGAAGTAACCGCCGTCCATGAACATGACTCTGGTAGCAACTTCTCTTGCGAAGCCCATTTCGTGGGTTACCACTACCATGGTCATTTTTTCAGCGGCCAGGTCACGCATTACGTTTAATACCTCGCCTACCATTTCCGGGTCGAGAGCGGAAGTCGGCTCATCGAAGAGCATTACGTCTGGCTTCATGCAGAGGGCTCTTACAATAGCGATACGCTGCTTCTGACCACCGGAAAGCTGGCTTGGATATGCATGGGCTCTGTCAGCAAGGCCGACACGCTCTAAAAGGCGCATAGCCTCTGCTTCTGCCTCCTGCTGGCTCTTGCCCTGAAGCTTCATAGGCGCCAGTGTCAGGTTTTTCATGATATCCATATGCGGGAACAGGTTGAACTGCTGGAATACCATTCCCATTTTCTGACGGTGTTTGTCAATATCGGTTTTCGGATCTGTAATATCGGTACCTTCAAAATAGATATGGCCTTTTGTAGGCTCTTCCAGACGGTTTAAGCAGCGTAAGAAGGTACTTTTACCGGAACCGGATGGTCCTACTACAAATACTACATCACCTTTGTAGATATCCACTGTGATATCTTTTAATACTTCGATGTTTCCAAAGCTCTTTCCAAGGTTCTGCACCTGGATCAGAGGCTCTCTTTTTTCATTACCGCTCACTCTGACGCAGCCTCCTTTCCAGAATCTGGATCAGTTTTGTGAAGATCATAACAATAACCAGATAAACCAGTGCAACTGCGATCAATGGCATAAACGCACTGTAGGTTCTGCTTCGGATGATATCGCCGCCTTTGGTAAGATCCTGGATTGCGATGTAACCGGAAACAGAGGTCTCTTTTAACAGAGAAATGAACTCGTTACACAGAGTTGGCAGTACGGTTTTGAATGCCTGAGGCATGATCACGTACCACATGGTCTGAGCGTAGTTAAAGCCAAGGCTTCGTCCTGCTTCCATCTGTCCCGGATCAATTGACATGATACCGCTTCGGAAAATTTCTGCCACATAAGCGCCGGAGTTGATGCCGAATGCCATGATCGCTACCGGTACTTTATCAATACGTGTGCTTCCAAATACAACAAAATAGATGATCAGCAGCTGAACAACTACAGGTGTACCGCGGATAACTGTCAGATAGATCTTGCACAGAATATTCAGCAGTTTTAAGTTTCCTGTTTTATCGTGGGTAGAACGGATCATACCTACGATAAATCCCAGAACAATGCCCATCATGCAGGCAAAGAAGGTTATGATCAGTGTGGTCTTAAGACCATCTGCAATATAATGCCACCGATCATCTGAAATAAAATTCAGATAAAATGCATCTGTAAAATTTTTCCACATGCCGATCATCCTTTTCTCTCTAAATACTTGTTTCTAATGACTATTGATTACTCTGCCTTGATGTACTTAGCTACGATCTCGTCCAGAGTTCCGTTGTCCTTTAAGGTCTCTAATGCGCCGTTTACTTTGTCAAGCAGCTCGGTGTTGCCCTTCTTTACAGCAATTGCATACTCTTCTACAGTAAATGCTTCGTCTAAGATCTTTAAGCCTTCTGTTTCAGATACGAAAGTCTTTGCTGGCTCACCATCGATAACAACTGCATCGATCTTGCCCTGGCTTAATGCCTGAACAGCTTCAAAGCCCTTGTTGTAACGCTCTACAGTGGTTCCGTCTGCTTCCAGATCAGATACATAAATGTCACCGGTAGTTCCTAACTGAACACCAACAGTAACTCCCTTTAAGTCATCTGGACCAGCGATCTCGCTGTCTTCCTTAACGATGATCATCTGGGAAGCAGTTGCATAAGTATCAGAGAAATCTACAGATGCCTTACGGTCTTCAGTTACAGTCATACCAGCTAAAGCCATATCAGCCTTACCGGATACGATCTCTGGGATAATGGAGTCAAATGCGATATCTTCAATCTCTAATTCCATACCAAGCTCATCAGCAATAGCCTGTGCGATCTCAGCGTCGATACCTACGATCTTGTCTCCGTCATGGAACTCGTATGGTGGGAACTCAGCGTTGGTTGCCATAACCAGTTTGCCGCCTGCTGCTTCCTTTGACTCAGCTGCTGTACTCTCTGCTGCAGTGGATTCTTCTTTTGCTGCTGCAGTTGTATCTGCTGCTGTTGTCTCTTTTGCGGAACCGCCGCATGCGGTTAAGGATGCTGCCATAAGAGCAGCCATTGTCAGTGCGATTACTCTTTTTTTCATAATGTTTTCTCCTCTTGCATGTTTATGCATATTATTATGTTTGCTCCCTCTATGGTGGGAAAGCTGTCTGTTCTATTATAATGCTTTTTTTCTTTTTAGCAAGAGTAAATTTATACATAGGGTTTATGGGGTTTATGCAACTCTATATATAATTTTACTTTCTGAGAGCCGCCTGTACCAGGTGTTTGGCAAGAACGGCAGTGGTAACTGCGCCTACGCCTCCCGGAACAGGTGTAAGTTTTCCAGATTTTTCCTCTAAAGTTTCAGCAGCTACATCACCGCAAAGTTTTCCATTTTCATCTACGTTAATGCCTACATCGATCACAGTAGTATTTTCACCTACATAGGAGGCATCTAACATTTTTGCCTTTCCTGCAGCTGCTACCAGGATCTCAGCCTGTTTGCAGGTGCCTGGAAGGTCTTTGGTGCGGGTGTGGCAGATGGTGACTGTGGCATTTTCTTTTAAAAGGAGCATGGACAGAGGACGGCCTACAACCATGCTGCGGCCTACGATCGCTGCTCTTTTTCCTTCCATAGAAATGTCATATGCCTTTAATACTTCGATCACTGCCTCTGCTGTACATGGTGCAAATCCGGTAGAGTCTCCGGAGAATACTTTTGCAATATTTACCGGTGAAATGCCATCCAGGTCCTTTTTCGGGTCGATCATGGCTTCAATGTCTTTTTCACAGATCTGCTTTGGAAGAGGACGAAGGAGAAGGATACCGCTTACATCCGGGTCTTCGTTGATAGCGGTAAATTCTTTTTTGAATGCTTCGTCTGTGATGTCAGCAGGAAATGTATAGCACTGGGAGCGGAGTCCGAATGCATCCATTTTCTTTACAGCTCCTCTTTCGTAGGACATATCATCTGGATTTTCTCCTACGCGGACGATAGCCAGCTTTGGTGCCGGTCCGTTTATTTTTTCAAGCATTGCCCCTACTTCTTCTTTGATCTTTGCGGAAACAGGTGCGCCTTTGATTAATTCCATATTAATTTTCTCCTTTTATGATCATATAAGCTGTGCCAGGACTTTTTCGTAGATCTCATCTGCCTGGGAAGTGCCGATCTTGATCATGCGTTTTGCCTTCTGGTTGATCTCTTCTGCTTTTTCACGATTTTTCATGGATTTCGTGTTTATATATACATTCATGACAGCTCCAAGAAGCGCTGTACGGGTAAACTGTACCGCTACGCCCACATCGCTGACTGCCATGCGGCTTCCTTTATCTGCCAGGACGTCTAAAATTTCTAAGAGTTCCAGGGATTTTTCCATGATCTCTACTGGAACCATGCTGGCATCTAACAGCTTTTCTTCCATAACGGCATCTTTGTGCTCTTTTTCTTCCAGGGTGGCGGATGGCAGGCGGTAACATTCTGCCAACGGCGCAAATACTTCTGCGTCACGGTCGGAGAAGTGCAGGAATTCCTGCTGCATGTTCTTTAAATCAGTCAGGTATTTCTGCATCTCCTCTTCTACTTCTGCGTATTTTTTCTTTCCTACCGTCAGATTTACTACCATCTGTCCCAGGGCATTTCCCAGTGCTCCTGCTAAAGCGGATGCTCCGCCGCCACCTGGAACCGGTGCCTTGGAAGAAAGGACCTCCAGGTATTCACATATCTTTTTCTCTTCTGTCATTTTTTCTCCTCAATAATCTCTGTGTGCTGTCTGCACAGCAGACATGTTGAAACCACCTGTGAAAAACACGGGATGCGTATTTTGTTTCCTACGTTTTACCTTATTCCTCAGCCTTGACAATCACGTCTTTTGTCAGATCCTTGATCACTTCTCCTGCAATGATCAGGCCTACCACGGACGGCACAAATGCAGTACTTCCCGGAATATCCCGGCGTTCAGTACATTTATGAGCTGCACCTGGCGGGCAGATGCAGTGGTTTCTGCAACTGATGGCCATATCGTTGATCGGTCTTGTAGGCTGCTCCTCGGAGTAAACCACCTTTAATTTCTTTACGCCTCTTTTTTTCAGCTCCCGGCGCATAACTTTTGCCAACGGGCAGACTTTTGTTTTGTAAATGTCAGCTACACGGAACATGGTAGGATCTAATTTATTTCCGGCGCCCATGGAGCTGATGATGGGAACTCCTTTTTCTTTTGCTTTCATTACCAGTTCCAGCTTGGCTGTAACGGTATCTACTGCGTCTACGATATAGTCGTAATCTTCAAATGGAAATTCCTCTGCATTTTCCGGCAGGAAAAAGCATTTATGGACTTCTACTTCTGCATCTGGATTGATCTCCAGAATGCGCTCTTTCATTACATCTGTCTTATATTTTCCTATTGTTTTACGGGTTGCAATGATCTGGCGGTTTAAGTTTGTCAGACATACTTTGTCATCGTCGATCAGATCAAATGCACCTACTCCGCTTCGCACCAGTGCCTCACACACATAGCCGCCTACTCCGCCGATCCCGAATACTGCCACCCGGGAAGAAGCCAGCTTCTCCATGGCTGCTTTGCCAAATAATAATTCTGTTCTTGAAAACTGATTTAACATATGTTTTTTCCTCTTTATCTGTCACTTGCTTGTCAGTAGTATCACATGATATTGCTGTTCATATGTTTCATGTACAGCAACTATTCCTTAAAAAATGATACTTCATACCTGCTGTCTTGTCAATTGGTAAACCTTTGGGTATAATAGTTATAACTAACTGGCGTATTCAGCCGCGAAAGAGGTGTACAGGACATGAATCCAATGAATTTTCTTGCTTTAAAACCATCCTGGGAAAAATTCCGGACCAATCACCCGAAGATGATCTCCTTTGTAAAAACAGCTTCAAGGGAAAGCTTTTTAGATGAAGGAAGCCTGATCGAGATCAAAGTCACTAACAGTTCTGGAAAGACCATGGCTGCTAATATCCGTGTGAAAAAAGAGGATATTGAGTTTTTAGGAGGCTTAAAAAATGCGCTGGAGAAATGATTTCCCCAGCTTTTTCTTTTTTCCTTACTTTTTTTTGACAATTTAATGAAGTGTATATATTTTAGAACATTTATATGTTAAAATTCAGATACATATCAATACATGCAGATAAATACAGCACTTTACTTTAAGCTGCGGACACAGCTTTCCGGCAGTGTCAGAAAGGAGTTCCTATGTTAGAACTGATCCTCTATTTTGGTCCTGTTATCCTGGTTGTCCTTCTGGTGCTTCTTATTATAACCCAGGGATACGTAAAAGCTCCACCGGATCACGCCTATATTATCTCCGGTCTCAGAAAAGAGCCCCGGGTGCTGGTAGGCCGCGCCGGTCTGAAACTGCCTTTCTTTGAGCAGCTTGATAAGCTTTATCTTGGCCAGATCACCGTTGACATTAAAACAGATGAGTACATTCCTACTAATGATTTTATCAATGTTATGGTGGACGCTGTTGCAAAGGTACGCGTGGCAGATGACCCGGCCATGTTAAAACTGGCTATGCGAAATTTCTTAAATAAGAATTCTGCCAAGATCGCCGCTGATCTGCAGGACTCTCTTCAGGGTAATATGCGAGAGATCATCGGTACGTTGACTCTGCGTGCGATCAATACAGACCGTGACTCTTTCTCAGATCAGGTTATGGCAAAGGCTTCTAAGGATATGGAGAAGCTGGGAATTGAGATCCTTTCCTGCAATATCCAGAATGTAACAGATGAACATGGCCTGATCCAGGATCTTGGTATGGATAATACTTCTAAGATCCGCAAGGACGCTTCCATTGCAAAGGCGGAGGCAGAACGTGATATTGCCATTGCCCAGGCTGCTGCAGATAAGGCTTCCAATGAGGCAAGAGTTCTGGCAGAAACAGAGATTGCACAGAAGAATAATGAACTGGCTATTAAAAAGGCGGAATTACAGAAGGCTTCTGATACCAAAAAGGCGGAAGCAGACGCTGCTTATGAAATCCAGAAGCAGGAACAGCAAAAGACCATCCAGGCTGCTACTGTTAACGCACAGATCGCCAAGGCGGAACGTGAAGCAGAACTGCGCAGACAGGAAGTTGCTGTACAGCAGCAGGCATTGGAAGCTGAGATCAATAAGAAAGCGGATGCTGACCGTTATGCCATTGAGCAGGCTGCTGCCGCTGACCTGACCCGCCGCCAGCGAGAGGCAGAGGCGAAGAAATACGAGCAGGAGAAAGAAGCGGAGGCACGAAAAGCACAGGCAGAAGCACAGAAATACGCCATGCTCCAGGAAGCAGAAGGTATCCGGGCGAGAGGTGAAGCAGAAGCTGCCGCTATCCAGGCAAAGGCTTTAGCAGAAGCAGAAGGTATGGAAAAGAAAGCCCAGGCTTACCAGAAGTACAACCACGCTGCTATGGCAGAAATGATGATGAAAGTCCTTCCTGAAATTGCCGGAAAGATCGCGCAACCTTTATCCCAGATCGACAAGATCACCATTATCGGCGGTGGAAATGGGTCTGATGACGGTGTTGGCAACGTTGCAGGCAATGTGCCTGTGGTTATGGCAAAGCTGTTTGAGTCCATGAAAGAGGCTACAGGTGTTGACCTGGCTGAGATCATGAAGGCAGATACATATGATGCCAAGGTGACCAGGAATATTAACCTGAACGGGGCAGAAGATGCCTTGAAGCAGGTGATCGCTGCTGATACAGCTCCCGCTGACAAACCTGTTGCTGAAAATGGGGCAACTGCTGATACCAGTTCTGCCACAGTGAATTCCTGACCACATTTGTATGGATTTTTTGTTCAAAAATGGGTTGCTGCACATAAACACAGCAACCCATTTTTTTATATTATTTTTTTAACCCTACTGTATTTAATTCGCCTTCACTTTTTGCTACTACAACTGCTGCGGCAGCATCACCTACAATATTAGGAATAACTCGTGCCATGTTCAAAATGCGGTCAATACCAGCTAACAGGCCAATTGTTTCCAATGGCAGATGTACTGCATTCAAGACAATAGTCAGCATCACCAGACCGGAACCAGGGATACCTGCTGTTCCTACGGAAGCTAAAACTGCTGTTACCATGACCATGATCTGCTGGGTCAGTGTTAATTGAATGCCAAAAACCTGTGATGCAAAAATAACTGCTACTGCCTCATAAATTGCTGTTCCATTCATATTCATAACTGCACCGAATGGAATAACAAAATCTGCAATCTTATCACTGACACCTAACTCTTTCGTGCATTTTAAGTTTAATGGTATCGTTGCCACGCTGGAGCAGGTTGCAAATACAAAAAGCATTGCTTCTTTCATGACCGAGAAAAAACGGACCGGACTGATCCCGCCGTACAGACCAGCCATTAATCCACCTTGTACAAAAACGGTAAATAATGCACAGGTAATATAACATGCAGCAATTGTTTTCATATAAGGAAGCATAACACCCATACCATATTTACCAACAATATTTGCCATCAGACCAAATACGCCATATGGTGTAAATTCCAGAACAATGTTCGTAATTTCCTTCCATGCCTCTGTCCATGCACGGAAGAAATTCAGAACAGGTTCTCCTTTTTCTCCCAGTTTGATCAAAGCAAAGCCTAACAATAATGAGAAAAAGATGATCTGAAGCAGATTTTGTGTGCTTAAAGAATTAAATGGATTGGTTGGAATAATGTCCATCAGGGTATCTACAATACTTGGGATTTCTTTTGCATCATAGGCCTGCGCTGACTCCATCACAAATCCAGCGCCAATCTGCATGATATTACATAAAACAAGACCAATAGCAACAGCTATTGCAGTACCGCCAAGAAAAATTCCTAATGTCTTTCCTCCAATTTTTCCTAATGTTTTAAAATCCTTTACATCTGCTGCCGAACATATCAAAAGTCCCAGCACCAATGGTGCAACTACCATAGTCAGCAGACGGGTCAATATAGTTCCAAGAAATGCCAGCTTTGTTGCTTTCTCTCCAAAAATAAGTCCTGCTGCAATACCAAGAACAAATCCCACCATAATTCTGGTGAATAATCCTAACTGGTTCCATTTTTTTATTGGATTCATATGTATGTCCCCCCGTTTTTTATACAAATCTGCATACATGGTCTACCGCAATATCAGAAAATCCATACGCCTCTGCCTTTGTCAGTTTTCCGTTGCAGACCTGAACAATCTCATCTAAAAGCATTTTTCCGCTTTCTTCAATTGTCTTCGTACCCTCAATGATCCCGCTTAAATCCACATCCATGTTATCTTCCATGTGCGTATAAGTCCGTTTATTGGCTGTTACTTTTAAAACTGGCGCAATAGCATTTCCTGTTGGTGTTCCGCGTCCGGTTGTAAATATGACGCAGGCACATCCGGCTGCTACCATGGATGTAACAGAAGAGATGTCATATCCTGCTGTATCCATAACAATGGCACCATGTTTGCTCGGGCGTACCGCCTGCTCCAAAACTTCAACGATCGGCCTTGTTCCGCCTTTACGGATACATCCAAGACTCTTTTCATCCAGTGTAGAAAGGCCTCCTGCTTTGTTTCCAGGTGTTGGCTGTCCTGCGCGGCAGTCCTGTCCTGCCTGTTTTAAATGTTTCTCATATTCTTCACAGACACGGATCACCTGATTGTGGATCTTAGGTGTTGCTCCTCGTTTTGCCACAATATGTTCTCCACCGATCCATTCAATAGACTCACTCATGATCGTAGATGCACCAAGATCCACTAAAAGATCACTTAACTCTCCTACTGCCGGGTTGGAAGCAATTCCAGATGTAGCATCTGATCCGCCACATTCAATTCCCATAAGCAGTTCAGAAATATCGCACCATTCTTTTCTTACGAGACCAGCCTGTGCTGCCAGTTCTCTTGCTGCTCTTGTAGCCTTTTCAATGGTCTTTAAGGTACCGCCTTCTTCCTGGATTCCGAAAGACACTACTGGCTTATCTGTCATCTTCTGGATCTTTTCTCTTAACTGCTTATGTCCTACCGTTTCACATCCAAGACCGATGATCACGACTCCGTATACATTTGGGTTACAGGCAAAACCAGTTAATATCTTCTGAGACATGGCTGTATTATCTGCCACATCTGAACATCCCGTATTAAATACAATATTTACAGCCCCTCTTACCTGGCTTGCAACAATACGGCTTGACTCACTTCCGCAGGCACAGGCTGGAAGGATCAGTACATGGTTGCGGATCCCCACTCTTCCGTCAGAACGGCGGTATCCCAGAAACTGGATCTTTTCTCCCTTTTCTGATTTTTTAATCTCAACAGACTCTTCTCCCTTTTCTTCTACCAGTTCGCTTTCATAGTCACGGGGCACGCTGTAAATATTGTTATGATCTACCAGACATCCTGCATTGATCTTTCTTGTAGTCTTTCCGATCAGCTCTCCATATTTGATAACTTCCTGTCCTTCCTCCAGATCTGTCAGTGAGATCTTATGGGAAAATGGGATTGCCTCTTTTGCTAAAATTTCCAGATCCTCATTTTTGCTGCGGTAATGTACCACTTCCCCTGCTTTTACATCTCTTACACAGGTTACTACATTGTCTTTTGGATCCATGATCAGTGCATCTACCTTCATATTCTTTCCTCCTGCTACATTCATTTTTTTGGCTCATCTGTATCTCTTGACATCAGTATAGATCTGCTATATGATAAAATCAATTTTATGGTTTTTATGTTATTATAAATTGAATTTATATACAAAAGGAGATTTCATGCAGCCGGAAATGAAATATATTTACACTGTTTATCAATGCGGAAGCTTTTCAAAAGCAGCCGAAAAGCTTTTCCTAACCCAGCCTGCTTTAAGCATTTCCGTTCAAAAAGCAGAACATGAAGTAGGAATGCCCTTATTCAACCGGGACAAAAAGCCCTTGGAACTAACTGAAGCCGGCATGATCTATATTCAAAAAATTGAACAGATCCAGCATTTAGAGCAGGAGCTTGCCATGCAGCTGAATGACCTGACTGATCTGAAAACAGGACATCTGCGTGTTGGCGGAACTCATTATTTTAATGCCTATATTCTTCCCCCTGTTATTGCAGCTTACAAAAAAAAGTTCCCGGGGATCAGTCTTCAACTTATTGAAGCTGGTTCCTGGGAACTGATTGATATGTTAAAAAATGACAAAATAGACTTAACCTTTAATTGTACTCCTGATCCTTCTGATAAACTGCGTCGTTCTCCTTCCTTTCAGGATACGATCCTGTTAGCTGTTCCAAGCCATTTTTCTGTAAACCGTTTTTTCACTAAAACAGCCCTTTCTTCTCAGGATGTCCTGGCACGTAAATTTGAGGATCCGGACTGCCCTTCTATTACTTTACAAGCGTTTACAGATACACCTTTTATTTTGCTTACTCCAGGCAACAATCTTCGTAAACGGAGTATGACTTTTTTTAAAGAAGCAGGAATAACTCCCAATATCACCATGGAGGTATCACAGTTGGTAACCTCTTATCATCTGGCCAGATCCGGGATCGGGGCAGCTTTTATCAGTGACTGGATGCTGACTAACGCACACCCTGAAATGTCTTATTATAAGATCAATTCTCCTGCTTCTGTGCGATTATTTGATATCGTTACTTCAGGTAAGAATTATTTATCCAAAGCCCAGAAGGCCTTTATTGATCTTTTTCAGGCTTATTATAAAAATTATATCTATTGATCTGACGTATCCAGATCATCTGCTTCTGGTTCTTCCTGAACTAACTTTTCCTGGACTGATCCTTCCTGGATTGTTTCTTCCGGCTCTTCACTGCCATCCTTTAACTTCCAGCGAAGGATCACCCTGAACAGGTCTCCTTCTACCTCTATCTTCATGGTGCCGCCCTGGACTTCGGTAAAGCTTCTTGCAATGGCAAGACCAAGACCGGAGCCTTCTGTATTTCTGGACGCATCCCCTCTTACAAAACGTTCTGTCAGCTCTTCCGGTGAGATCTTCAGTTCTTCTGCGGAGATGTTTCGCAATGTTACCTGTACATATTCTCCGTCTTTTTCTGCCTTAATATAGGCCCTGGTGCCTTTCATGCCATACTTGGTGATGTTCACCAGGAGATTTTCAAAGATACGGCAGGTCTTCTGGCCGTCTAAGGACGCCGCCAGGCGCTCATTTGGCAGGTCAAAATGGAACTGAATGCCGCTGGCTTCTATTTTATCGGAAAGTTCAAAATGGACCTGTTTTAACAGGCTGACCACATCTACCTCTTCTGGATGAAGGACTACGGTACCGTTTGCCGCCTTGCTTACCTCAAACAGGTCTTCGATCAGTTCTTTTAACCGCATGGATTTCTGGTCTAAGATCTGAATGTAAGAATTTCGCTCTTCTTCTGTGATATTTTCCTGTTTTAACAGGTTTACATAAGTAATAATGGCAGTCAATGGTGTTTTTAAGTCGTGGGAAACATTGGTGATCAGCTCGGTTTTGGTGCGCTCGCTTTTCACCTCTTTTTCCACTGCTTTTTTGAAGCCTTCCTGCACCTTAAACAGCTGGTTTTTAAATGGCTCAAAAATTCCTAAGTCTTCTTCTTCTTTTACGTCCAGATTGCCTTCTGCCATTTCCTGGATGCAGTTAAGGAGTCTGTGGTATTTTTCCTGCACCTTTCCCCAGTATTTCTTCAGCAGGAAGAATAATGCAATAGAGTAAAGGATCAGCGCGCCGATGCCCCAGAACCACAGCAGGGAGATGCATGCAAGGATCACAAAGTTTGCAAGCACTGCTTTTCCGATGATCTTGCTGGACCTGCTTTCCCAGTCTGTCTGGGAGAACAGATCCAGACCTGTGCATACCCAGTGTTTGCAGAAGCAAAGGAATTTTCCAACCCAGGTGCGCTCTTTAAAGTAGCGCCATGGTCCTAAACTGAAGAAGGAACGTAAATTAGTAACTCCCCAGTAAAACATTCCGTAAATGACCACCCAAAACAGGAAATTAGCTGCAACGGCCAGAGCATTGGCCATAAATGGTAAAAAGCCTGCTTTTGCCAGCTCTGCCTGGAGAGTTCCTGCCATAAAGCTGCGTACTATATCTAACGGGATCTCCATATTTAAGAAAAGCAGCAGCCAGCCCACTCCGATAACGCAAAGAGGCTCAAGTGACCAGCTGAATATTTTCATTTTGACCACTTCCATTCCCGGGATAAAAGGGATAAGAAGTGCTGCCACCAGGACTGCCATGCTTACATATGCAACAACGGTGATAAATCCATGACCGCTTTGATAATCATAATTATCATAAGCATATGCATTCCGTGGCTTTTCCTCATTCCAGCTTCCAAGCTGAGTCGGCTGACACCGGAATTTGATGGTCATATTTTTCGGACCACTGAATTCCAGACCAGATCTGCGGTAGCTGTTATTAAGTCTTGCAGCCAGGGGATCATAAAACTCAAAACGGCCAATGGAACGGATCAGGCCTGAACAGTTGCTTTCAAGACCTGTTACACCTGACACAGTCAGTCTGCCATTTTCATCAAAATGTACGGTAAACTGAAGTTCATTGTCTGCTACTGTCCGGGAAAATATTTCCTCAGGAGCACTTACATTGCTGCGCAGGTAGCCGCCCTGTGGGTCCATGACCGCATAGGAGATACGTTCATTGTACTGGTTATAAAGATTATTCCAGCTGGTTCCCAGTTCATCGATCAGATCTGTTATTTCTTCTCTGAGAGCCGGAATGTCTTCTCCTGTTTCTGTAACATCTGCACCATAAACTTCTGCGTTCTCACTTTCATCTGTCTGCTGTTCTGAAAGGGATGGATCGGCTGCAGCCCCATCGGTCACTGCATCTGTATTTTCTGTGGCATCTGCACCGGCTGCTGTATGGTCCGTGTCCGGTGTTTCCGGCACATTCTGCGCATCTGTCGTATCCAGAATAGCCCCGGCCCCATCTCCTGTGAGAAATGTCTGGGAATAAGTAAGGATACCACCATTTTCTTCCTGTTTTTGCTGATGCCAGAGAACGTAGCTGAAATTCATCACCTGGGTGGTCAGATTTCCGAACCCGCCTGCTGCTTCTGTTTCCTGCCTGCGGTTCCTGCTGTTGAATTCTGCAGCTTTCTCTTCCATATAGGGATATAGCCCCACCGTAGCACCTGCCGCAATAAAAACCGTCAGTATCATGGCTATAATTCCCAGAATTTTCCAATTATGATTTTTCTTTACAACATTTCCGTTTGTAACATTTTCATTTCCAGCATTTTTCATTTCCAGATCATCATTGTTTTTCAAGTTTGTATCCAACACCCCACACCACCTTTATGTATTTCGGATCTTTTGGATCCACTTCGATTTTTTCACGGAGGTTGCGTATATGGACCATGACAGTATCTGTGTTGATGGCACGTTCGTTCCATACTCTTTCGTAGATCTCTTCTGCCGGGAAAACTCTTCCCGGATTGCGGATGAGAAGGAGAAGGATCTTGAATTCAATGGGAGTCACTTTTACATTTTTACCGTCTGCATTGACTTCCACTGTTTCCTCATTGACTTCCAGTCCGCCCACCTGGTGGATCTTTGGATTTTCCTTCTGCCCGGAATTTAACCGGTCTAAGAAACGGTGATATCTGCGCAGCTGGGAGTTGACTCTTGCCATCAGTTCCATGGGAGTAAATGGCTTTGTCACATAGTCATCTGCTCCTATGTTGAGTCCCAGGATCTTATCTACCTCTTCTGTCTTTGCCGAAAGGAAGATCACCGGAAAGTCATATTTTTCCCGCAGTTTCGCAGTCATGGTGATACCGTCCATTACCGGCATCATCACATCTACGATTGCCAGGTCGATAGGCCTTTCTTCCAGGATCTTTAAGCCTTCAAGGCCGTTTTCTGCCTGAAATACCTGGTATCCCTGGCTGCGCAGGAAAATTTCCACTCCCTGGCGTATTTCTTTGTCATCCTCTACTAAAAGGATACTGTCTCCGTTCATATACTCATTTCCTCCTTACGGTTTATATAGTAGCAATGAATTTGAAAGAGGCGCTTCATAAAAAATGAAAGTTTTTCTAAAGAATTATATCACAGTAGGGCTTCTCCCGCCAGTAGGCGGGGAGAATGCCGGGAAGGAGGCTGGGAGTGGGGAGTCACCGCCGGCTGGCGGGAAGAATACCGGGGAGAATGCTGGGTGGGAAGACCGTGCTGAGAGACCAGAAACCGGCAGATCTGCGCAAAAAAGGACCACCCGGCGCGGCCCGCAGGCCACACCAGAGCAGTCCCTTTTTCACATTTTCCCAGATTTTTCCAAAATCCTGTTTTTAGAAACTCTTACAGGATATCCTGATGCATCAGATGCTTAATTCTCTCCTCATTCAGTCCCTTGATAACCTCAACTGCCATGCGGACGGTGCTTTCTACATCTTCGATAGCACAGAAATTATAGTGGCTGTGTACATAACGGCTTGGAATGCCAAGTACCAGGGTTGGTACGGCTTTTCCTGCAAGGCTGATCTTGCCTGCGTTAGTGCTGCCGCCTCTTCTTACTGCGTCCTGGTAGGTGATACCCATGGTATCGCCCAGTTCATGTGCATACTCTAAGAATGCAGGATTGGTGATATAACTCTTATCCATGCAGCGGATCTGTACGCCTTTATGCATGCCGCCCTGGGATTTTTCAGGGCTGTAGTAAAAGTCGTCTGCAGGAGAGCCCTCAAATACGATAGCCAGATCCGGCTGTACCTGTGCAGAGGTAACGGTCGCGCCTCTCATACCAACCTCTTCCTGGGAAGCGAATGCTCCTACTACTTCTACTGCCAGGTCATCTTTTACTGCCTGCAGTGCTCTTAATGTGTGGATGATGCAGGCACAGCCCATACGGTTGTCAAAGGCCTTGCCAAAGCATAATCCATGCTCTTCATCATACTCGAATGCAACTTCCGGAGCAGCCGGATCACCGATATTGATACCGAAGCTTTCCATTGCCTCTTTTTTGCTGCATGCGCCTACATCTAAGAACATTTCACGGATGTCAAGCGGTGCGCTCTTTTCTTTATCCGTCATAAAATGCACCGGACGGGAGGTGGTGATGCCCTTTACCAGCTTTCCGGCTCTGGTGCGTACCAGTAAGGTATGTGCCGGGATGCTTGGCAAGTCCATTCCACCTAACATGATCAGGCTTAACAGACCATTTTCCATGATCCCCTGTACCATAAAGCCACACTCATCTGTATGGGCATCCAGCATAAGAACAGGCTTTCTGCCCTCTGCATTTCCACCGATCCTTGCGTAAACATTGTTCATGGCATCATTGGTCAGGCTCATGCCTGTGCAGTGTTTTCTTACAGCTCTTACTACGTCTTCCTCAAATCCACTGGGGCCAAAGGCATTGGTCAGGTCCCTTAATACATTCATATCAATCATGTTCGTATGTTCCTCTTACAAGAAGAGTTCCTCCTTCCATCATCTTACGGCCGCCTGCAATAACGGTATCTAAGGTTAAGTCATCTTTGATCAGCAGGATGTCTGCGTCAGCGCCTGCCACGATATGCCCCTTTTTCTTCTCGATCTCCAGAGCTTTGGCAACATTGGATGTAAAATAGGTCAGTGCCTCAGCAAAGTCAAAGCCGCCTCTGGTAACTAAAGAACACATCTGTGCATACATATTTCCCACATCCGTAACACCGATCTCTTTTAACATGCCTGCCTCATCGTAGCTGGACCAGCTTCCCTGACCGTCAGAGCTGAAGGTAATGTGATCCATAGGAACATCTGCTGCCTTTGCCTCTTCAAGAAGTGCAGGCATTGGATCATGTCCGATGACCGGCTCGCCATTTACAAAATCTTCACAGGTAATATCAATATAACCGCCCATTTTTGCCAGTTTCAGTCCATCCAGATACAGCTCATGGTTGCGGCTCATATGAGTAGGTTGGAAGGTCTTTACAGGGATATCAGTCTCAGCCAGCGCCTCAAATACAGGCCCTAATTTCTTCTTTCCGCTTCCCATATGTAAAACGATAAATCCAGGCTTTCCGCCGATCATGCCTGCAGTACGCACATCACTTCCTAAACGGATCAGCTCATCTACAGAGATATTTGGTGCCCTGTGGTCAGAAAGAGCCAGTTTCAAGCCCATGATCTCGTCTACAAAGGCAATATCCTTCTTTACACTTCCTGTTAAGGTCACCGGCGGATAACCGTAGGCACCGCAGAGAGCATAAGCAGTAATGCCTTCTTCCTTTAATGCCTTTACCTTCGCTAACAGGTTTTCCACACTGCGGGACATATCATCTGTTCCAAGAAGCCCTAAAACAGTGGTGATACCAGCCTTTAAAATAGAAGAAAGCTCAACCTGTGGAGTTCTTGTATGGAAGCTTCCTTCTCCGCCGCCGCCTGTTACATGAACATGGCGGTCAATAAGACCAGGTGTTAAGCGCATTCCCTTTGCGTCGATGACCTGACAGCCGGTACCTCCTTCCAGGTTATCTCCTACTGCTTCGATCTTTCCTCCGCACACTAAAACATCCTTGATACCAAGGTGTTCCGGTGCGTATACATCAGCCTGTTTCAATAATATCATGGTTATATTTTCTCCTAAAATATATTATATGTTCTCTCGGAATCTTTCTGTACCTGATTTTGTGAGAAGATTTTTTGTCAGTTGTACCCAAATTTCTGAGGCGTATGCGGTGCGTACGTTGATGAAATTCGGGTGCGACTGGCGGAAAATCGGCCACAAAGGCAGGTGCAGTAAAGACTTCGAGAGGACATTTATTAATATTTCTGATTTCTTTGATAGTTCTTATTATACAGAAAAACCATCTGTTTTAATATTTATCAGATTTCAGAAAATATATATCAGGTTTATCATGTTTTTAGATATATAGCAATAAGGGGTGGCAATAAAAAAGCGTATCCAAAGTTTATATTTTCTCAGGATACGCTTTTATAAGTCGCTAGATTACTATTTTACAGGATATAAACACCATGAGGATCAAAGTCCAGATATGCCTTTTCACCTACTTCATAGATCCGGCGGTTTACAGGATTGTAGTCTGTGATCTGGATCTCCATATCACCTACCATTACCTGGTAATACTGATAGGAACCCATGAAGGTTGACAGTGTAACAGTTCCTTCCAGAAGTCCTTTTTCAGAAAGAACAACTGCTTCCGGACGGAGAACCAGGCTTGCTTCCTCACCAGCAACCTTCTCACCATAGTTGTTGACTTCGATCTCTTCACCGATTACATCGATCACAGCCTTTTCTCCATTCACAGACTTAACTTTTGCCTTTAAGAAGTTGGCTTCACCAATAAAGTCTGCTACGAAACGGCTCTTTGGATGATAGTAGATCTCTCTTGGAGTACCGATCTGCTCTACTTTGCCCTTGCTCATGATAATGATCTTGTCAGAAATACTCATTGCCTCTGACTGATCATGGGTTACATAGATAGCGGTAATTCCCACCTTCTGCTGGATCTTACGGATCTCAGTACGCATGGTCACACGCAGCTTTGCATCCAGGTTACTTAAAGGCTCATCAAAAAGCAAAACACTTGGTTCAATGACCAGAGCCCGGGCCAGAGCAACTCGCTGCTGCTGTCCACCGGAAAGCTGGTTGGTCATACGTGACTCCATTCCGTCCATTTCTACCAGTTTCAGGATGTTTAAAACTCTCTCTCTGATCTCTTCCTTTGGCACCTTGCGGATCTTTAAGCCGTAAGCTACGTTATCAAATACATTGTAATGTGGCAGCAGAGCGTAGCTCTGGAATACCATTGCAGTATCACGTTTATTTGGTGTCAGGCTGTTGATGGCCTCATCACCTAAGTAGATCTCGCCTTCATCCGGGCTTTC
>ERZ780154.736-NODE-736-length-21082-cov-1.80563_pt1 | contig 21082 bp, 9 predicted proteins | sample MGYA00511568_ERZ780154 | MGnify/ENA primary metagenome ERZ780154 (study PRJEB29588, sample SAMEA2142525) | human gut metagenome | biome: human gut; feature: human-associated habitat; material: faeces | place: Denmark | collected 2008/2010 ...
GGCATCGTTCCATTCTGATCCCGGACGATCCCCCGTAACATCTGTTGTGCAAAGGCCCCAAATGGCTCCAACAACAGGCATAACAAGAAGATTTTTGCTATAAATTTCATATTTTCATATTTTTATAAATCATTTAACTGAGATCGGCTGTGTCAGACGGTAAATTATACCATCTGTCAGAAATTCAGGAACCTCCCCATTGGTCTCAACCCGCTGCGTTCCTGTCTTATTTACTAATTCCAACCGTTTATTGTCTACAAAATTGATCGTAAGCGGTTCATAAACCTTTTTTGCAGCAGTAGACAGTTCAACATCCTCGGCCAATGTATAAAATACTCCAGGTGTTCCAAGCTCAGGCAACACATAATCCGTAAGTTTATTTGAATTGGTAGATACAAAGAAATACTTCAGATAATTAGCCAATTCATCCGGATCTGCAGGCAGATTGTCCAGTGTTTCTTCCTCCGGCACAAAAACCATGACCCGGTCATTCGTAATAAATGGAATAGTAATTTTCTCCCCATCGATCTTCACTAAATTTGCAGCTTGCAATGCCTTATAAAATTTGGTATAACGTGGTTCACCGGTCAAAACTTCTGCAACTGACTGTTCACTGTTAACCAAACGGTCAGCTATTTCATAAACCAAACCATTCTTTGTTTCAATCACATCTTCAGAAAGGATGGGAATACCAACTCCATTTCCCCCGTAAACACTATCATTTTCAACATAAATATAAGTAAACGTATTTTGTGTGGCATAATATTTACGTTCTTGGAAATCACGGATAGCTCCCGAAATAATAGCATTATTCACCTCTGTTTGCACAAATGCCGAGCCTCGTTTATAATCTGTCAATTTGCCATCCTCACGGATTTGTAAATACTCATCCCCGAAAAGATCTACATTCCCCTGGTTAATCTGATAGCCGTATTTCTGATTCAAAGTATCATCGCTTACTAAGAATACTGTATAGTGATCCGAGATTGTATCCACCAAAATATTATATTCATTAGCCAAATCATACATATAAGCCGTAATAGAATATTTTGAATCCTGAAACAAAGGTTTAGTCACCCCTTCAAAAATACGGGGAGACAATACTTTATTAATACCATATAATAAACCATTGGCACAAAACTCACGATAAATAATATTTTCATCCCGTGACATAGGCCATTCCTCCCCGAACTGTCCAATTACTCCCTGTTTTTCTATCTGATCAGGCAAACTAATTGTACGGTGATCAACAGCATGAGCAATCAGCAAATAATACAAAGTCAGTAACGGAAGATCCTTGTAATCCGAATAACCATAAAAATACTCGTTGAAGTAACGGGTAAAAGCCTCATTATTAAAAGCAAAACAATTATAACAATCCCTTAAATAGCGCACATAACTTGCACGGGCAGCATCTTCTTCTCCGTGGTAGCTCCATTCACTGGCTAATTCAGGTAAATCATTTGCAGTTTTAGGAGCCGCATTATGGTAAAATAAATAATATTTTTCCCCCGGTGCTGCATAATCCGTTGAAATGGTTTTGTCGTACACAAAGTTTTGGAATCGATCAAATAATTCCAGAAATATCGAAAACTGTCCTTCCTTTTCGTTTTTTAAAGCGTCATACAACGTCTGACGCGGCGTCACCACTTTATCAAGTACATATACATAACCATTATCAGTTGGTAAACCGGCTTCTTTTACTGCAGCATTAGCCACATATAACTGATCATTTGTTCCCATCCAGTTTACATCCGGGAAGAAATATTTATAAGTTTTCTCCGGATCGGAACATTCCTGAGTTTGAAATAAACGGGAAGAAATTACCGGTAAGTATTTTTCACGCTGATAAACCTTTACATCAGTTTGCAAAGATTTATTAAACATTTCTACAGGCTGGGCTTTGGCATATGTTTTATATTTATAAGCTTCCCCCTGTTTGGTATCTTCCATACCCATAGTATGTTTCTGCTGAAAATTCAGCAACATATCTTTACTGAAGGACTGGGCTACCAAATGATACCCCACCAGTAACTTTAACTCCTCAGGATTCACTTCTTCCAGGGAAGAATAATTATTTTCCTTCATCCAGGCGCTAAAAGCATCGTCATCCGGAGCAAATACGGTGCATAATCCTTTCCCATTCACCAGATCTTTATATCCGGATAAGTCTATAGCCTGCAGGAAATAAGTAAAATTACCCCTGTCCTGCATAAACTTATAGGCGTTTCCCCTGAGCCAGTCAGGCGCTTTATCATAGTCTGCCTTTTCATTCGTACACCCGAAAAAAGTCAGCAGAACTAATAGAACTCCTAAAATTTTTACAACTCGCATAACTATTAATGAATTTGTTTACTTATAATTTTTGTATATTACTTCACCAAAAAAACGGACGTTTTTTTAGTGATCAAAAAACCATTTTTCATTTTCTTCCATTTGTATTCATTTTTCATTTTTTCGACGCAATATTTATATATCTTTTTTAACACACAGCGGACAAAAAGATTACTTAACAATACACAGACACTTTTATCCCGCTATCGATTGCACAAAAGTATAGATTAAATTTCTTAAATATCACATGATTTCAAGCTAAATTGGGGGATAGAAACAATTTTAAAACAATTAGAGACAATTTTTTAATTACATTTTTTAAGGTTTAAAGGTTGATTTAAGAAAAAATTAAGACCATTTTGTGTATTTAAAGACTCGTTTTTTTAGGGATGAGATGATTTATTAACAGACTTAATTGTTAATAAGTATTTAAATATCTTTTCTCACGAAAGTCATTTTTCATAATATCTGCCATCCTGAATTTTTTGTTAAAACTCCTCTAGAATAAACGTCCGTTTTTTTCGGATAAAAAACGGCTGATTTTGAAACTTTAAAAAAAAGTAAAAACGAAAAAAATAAAGCGTCTGGAAAATGGTCTTAATTTTCCAAACTAATTAATTAAAAACCTAATAATCAACAATTAAAGAAAGATATTCAGAAAAGATAAGAATAAAAAGAGGAACCGGAATAATAAAAAATGCAATGTTGAAATTCTATGATTATTCTGACCTTAAAAAACGGACATTAAACTATTTATAAATCTCAATAAATCAATATATAATATAGTATGAAAAAAATCACGAATAGTAAATTTTTGATGTTGTTACTCTTTATTCTTCCTTTTTGGGGGTGTGAAGACGAGATGGATAAGTACTATGAACGGCCGGACTGGTTAAAAGGTAGTGCTTATGCAGTATTACAAAAACAATCGGATTACTCCTTATTTGTATCCGCACTGGAAAAATCAAAGTTTTTCAATTTAGTGAAAGGACAAGGTCTGTGTTCGGTTTTTGCACCAGACAATGATGCCATGAATGCATACCTGAAAAGTAATAATTATCAGAATATAGATGCCATCCCGGAAAAAGAATTGAATTTAATGGTGGGGAATCATATCGTGCAGTATTCCTACCGTCCCTCCGATTATATGAATTTCCGCCCGGAAGGAGATATTGAAGCAGGTGAAGATAATAAAGGGGTCTATTACAAACACAAAACTTACGGGCAAGAAGAAACCCATGTCATCCAGGATCCCCTGACAGGTAAAAGGGTAACCATATATGAAAGAGAAAAATATATTCCTGTCTTGAACACGAATTTATTTAAGACACAAGGAGTAAAAGACTATAGTTATAACTATTCTTATTTTTTTCCTGGAAAGAAATGGGAAGGAGACGACAATTTTTATGCAGCTAATGCTGCGATAAAAACAGATGGTAACGGTCTTCCGACCGATAATGGATACGTCTATCTGGTTAATGAAGTTATCCTCCCGTTGCGTACTGTATATAGTGTATTATCTGACGAACGTTATTCTTATTCTGTATTCAAACATTTGTACGACAAATTTACAGATATTACTTACAATAAAGATTTATCCTCTAAATATGCGGCAGCAGGTGACAGTTTATTTTTATATCATCATAAAGTATTACCGAAGATTGCCAGCAACTGGACACACAATCAGGAGAACGGTTTTTCTCACAACTTATACCAAGCCTGTGGAACTGCTTTCAATTCTTTTATTCCTAACGATAATACCTTGTCTGCTTACCTGGACAGTTATTTTTCCAAATACGATACTTACGACGAAATCCCCATGTTACAGCTTTCTTTCTTACTTGGCAACCATGTACAAGCCAGAAATCTGGTATTACCTGAAATGCTGAAAGACAAACGGGTAAAGTCCGGTTATGGAGATCTCTACGACTTTGATGTTGACGGAGCCGAAGTAAAGGAATTGTGTTCAAACGGAGCATTTTACGGTATTAATAAAGTAATAGTACCGGCCATGTTCCGCTCTGTAACAGCTCCCCTATTAAATGACCCTGATTTCTCCATATTCACTGAAATCCTGAATAAGGCCGGGGAAATCATTCAGCTAGTCAATCCGGATGTAAAATTCACTTTATTCGCTCCGACAGATGAAGCGTTCAAGGCCATGGGATACCAAGTCGATGTAGGTAAAGCCGACGTTTTAGGAGATGAAAAAATCCAAAAATGGGACGATGAAAGTGAGAAATACAAAGACCTGAATACTGCTGAAATCAGTAATCTGGCTATGAAACACATCGTCCTCCAGAATGAAATCAAAGATTTTTCCAAAAAGAAAATTTATACTTCTAAAAAAGGTTTCTCTTACATCACTGTTTTTGATGGAGGTGTAGGCTGTGAAGCCAATACGACAGACCCTTTCCATCCGGAAAAATTAGGAGAATATTACAACGGTATCACCTATAGCCTGGACAATGTGTTGGGGAATGTAGAAGTTTCTTTAATACAAGAATTGGAAAATAGTTACCCGGAATTCTGGAAATTATTGAAAAAAGCAGGATTGGTGGAAGAAATCAATGGTGAAAATGTGATGTCATTCATTACCGGTGAAACGGTTATGGCTTTTATCCCGAGCGATGAGGTAATCCTGCAAGAAGTAAGCCTGCTCCCCGACAATCCGGAAGAATTGAAAGAATACCTGGAATATTTCTTCGTATCGATAGATGCCAACAAATTAGGGAATTACATTCTCCCGGGAATTGGAGAGCCGGATATGTATGAATCCGTACAAATTAGTCCCAATTCAACACAGTATGATATTTTCCATTCCAAAATAGGGATTTATCCTAATGAAGAAAAATTCAATGTGATGCTTAGAAATGAAAAAGGCAGGGAGATTGAAACAACTCCGGGAGCGTTTCCAACCTTCCTGACGGATGCCCTCATTTATAATATCCATACAATCAATTTCCAGTCGAATAATTAATTCAATATAATATGAAAGTTATCTATAGCTTAAAAACAGTGATCGTTCTGTTTTTATTAGCTGTATCTTTCCCAGCCTATTCGCAGCAAGTGCTCACCGGTATCGTCCGGGATGCAGAGGGACCTATGATAGGTGTTACAGTTAGTATACAGAATGAAAACAACCGTATGTTATTGGGGGGTGTAACAAATGAAAACGGCGAGTATTACCTGACCATTCCGAATGTAAAAGGGTTATCCGTTGTCTATTCGTTCATTGGTTATAAAACCTATAAAGTGCCTTACAAAGGTCAAAAAGTACAAAATGTAAGATTAGTAGAAGATATTGCCGAACTGGAGCAAGTTATCATTTCTGCCAAAAGAATTGATGTAAATGATAATGGAGTACCCATCAAAGACCTGGGTGTTGCGCGTCAGAAAATCGACATGGACGAAATGAAAGAAATGCAAGCCACTTCCATTGAAGATGCCCTGCAAGGCCGTTTAGCCAATGTGGATATCATCGCTTCCTCAGGTGATCCAGGATCTAAAATGGCCATCCGTATCCGGGGTACCAGTTCATTGAACGCCAATAATGAACCCTTGGTTGTTGTTGATGGAATCCCTTACGATACAGAGATTAATGATGACTTTGACTTCCAGACAGCTAACGAGGAAGATTACGGAGCTTTGGTCAACATCGCCCCAAGTGATATCGAATCCATAGAAGTATTAAAAGATGCTGCCGCCACAGCAATCTGGGGCTCCCGGGGTGCCAACGGTGTATTAGTCATCACCACTAAACGCGGTACCCGTGGAAAAACACGTTTTTCCATCAGCCAGAAGGTGGACTATAAACAGGAACCCAAACGTATTCCTATGTTGAATGGAGAACAATACATTACCATGGTACAGGATGCCATGTGGAACAGATTACATGATATTGGTTTCAGCTGGAATGAAATGGATAAATTGACTTCTTATCCGGAAATCAATTATGACCCGCAATTCAAATATTTCAAAGAATACAGCCAAAATACAGATTGGTTGGACCTGATTAAATCAGATGTGCTTTCAAGTGAGACAAACTTTTCTATGAGTGGTGGTGGAGACCGTGCTCTATACCGCTTTTCTCTGGGTTATCTGACTGAAAACGGAACAACCAAGGGAACCGCTTTTAAGCGTCTAAGTTCCCGCTTAAATATCGACTACCGTTTTTCTGACCGTTTAAGGGTAGCTGCCGGCTTTTCTTATACCCGTGGTGCCCGGGATAACAACTGGACAAACCCGCGTGCCCATGCAAAAATAAAAATGCCGAATATGTCACCGTGGTTACTTGACGATAACGGAAATCCCACAAATGAATATTTCATTCCGACTGCAACCTCCAGTTACAAACCTTTCCAGGGAACCTGGAGTGGTTCATTCAACCCTGTAGCCATGGTCAATGATTCATACAATAATACCATTTCCAACGACGTACGGGTAACCTTCAATCTGAAATACCGTCTATTAGAAGGGCTTTCTTATGATGGGAATATTGGTTTTGACATCAATTCTTCAAAAAATAAAAAGTTTCTCCCGCAGTCAGCAACCGGAGTGAATGCTTCTCATGCTGATTTTAACCGGGGAGAAGACTTGATGTCCGACCACATTGCAATCAACATTTACAACAAATTAATCTTTAACCGGACTTTTGGAGTACACAAGGTCATCCTGACCGGAATGTCTCAAATTTCGCACAGTGCCAACGCCAATCATTCTACAGCAGTGAGCGGCCTCGGATCTGCCAATATGATTGATCCAACCTCAGGAGGTAAAATCACCACTCTCGGTTCAGGATCTTCTAAAAGCAGAACCGTAGCTTTCCTGTTTAACGCCCACTACAATTACCATGAAAAATACATGGCATCAGTTGGCTACCGTTATGAAGGTAATTCAAAAATGGGCCTGGATTCACGCTGGGGAGGTTTTCCAAGCGTAGATGCAGCCTGGCGTATCAATAAAGAAGGATTCCTATCAGACCAGGAATGGATCAATGAATTAAAAGTACGTTACAGTTGGGGGAAAAACGGAAATGCTCCAAGTTCCAACTATGCTTACGTAGGAACTTTCTCCCCCTGCGGCGAATACCTGAATAACTCGGCTATTGCTCCCAATAACATTCAGCTGAATAACCTGAGATGGGAAATGGGTAGCCAACACAACTTTGGTATTGACTTTACCGCATGGGAAAATAAGGTAGACCTGAAATTGGAATACTATATCAAAAAATCAGAAGATTTACTTCAATCCAACGTATCCATTCCTTCTTCTACCGGATTTCCTACAGTAAAATTCTTCAATTCCGGAAGCATGGAAAATAAAGGTTGGGAAATCATGCTAAGTTTAAACGATATTGTCAAGGTAAATGATTTCAGAGTTTCTTTCAACATGAACCTTTCCCGCAACCGGAACAGGGTGCTCACTCTGCCGGTAAACAAAAACTATTGGAATTACACCAAAGTAGACAATGGCACCTATGCACAAAATGTCGTTGAAGGTGACCCATTGGGTTCGTTCTATGGTTATAAATACCTGGGGGTATATCAATCAGAAGATGAAACCATTGCCCGTGATGCCGATGGCAAAAAAATCATGGGGATGGACGGAAAACCAGTCTACACGATGATCAACAATGTACAAATGCGTCCCGGAGATGCCAAATATGCTGATTTGAACCATGACGGTGTGATTGACGAGTATGATATTACTTACCTGGGAAACTCCATGCCAATCGTTACTGCCGGATTCGGATTGAATTTACGTTGGAGAGATCTGCGTGTGCGTACTTTCTTCCAATCCCGTTTTGGTCAAAGTGTCATCAACAAAACCCGTATGAATTCGGAAAGCATGTACAATGCCAACAACCAAAGTACAGCTGTACTGAAAAGATGGCGTCACCCGGGTGACAATACCGATATCCCCCGTGCATTATGGGGACGCGGCTACAATTATCTGGGTTCTGACCGTTTTGTCGACAATGCTACTTTCTTCCGGATGAAACAGTTGACCGTTTCTTATTCTTTGCCGAAGACTCTCCTGAAAAAAACAGGACTGACCCGGACAGAGATCTATGTAACAGCTTATGACCTTCTGACCCTCACCAAATATAAAGGCCAGAACCCGGAAGTAGGAATTCCGGGAGGCATCTATCCTTTGGCTATCGACAACGCCGATACCCCTCGTCCGGTCAGAATTGCATTGGGTTTGACACTTGACTTTTAAAATATTGGTTATGAATAAATTATTTCGAAATATAATTGGATTATCCTTATTTGCAATCCTGGGGTTAGGAATCACAGGATGTAATAAGTTCCTCGACTTGTTACCGGAAAACAGTCAGACCAGTGATATGTACTGGAACAACAAAGAGGATGTAGAAGCAGTCGTATTCTCCCTATATAAAGGAATGCAGGGCTGTCTGGAACAATACGTAGAATGGGGAGAATTACGGGGAGATGCCCTTGAATTGAGTGACAAAGCCACCCAAAATGAACAGGACATTGTAGACCTGCAGATCCACTCAGACAATGGCATTTGTAACTGGGCAAACCTATACACTGTTATCGGCCGGGCTAATTCTATCATCAAATACGCCCCCACTGTCTTAGAAAAGGACCCGACTTTCCTGCCTGAAGTATTAAACTCTTATCTGGCAGAAGCCAAATTTGCACGGGCCCTTTCGTATTACTACCTGGTCCGTACTTTCCAGGAAGTACCCCTTGTGCTCGAACCTTATGTAGATGATCACGAACCTTTTATGAAAGCCAAAACAACAGAACGGGCAGTACTGGACCAGATCCAGAACGATTTAAACTCTATCCTGAAAACCATCAAGCCGGGATATGGTACTGTAGCCCAGAATAAAGGACGGGCAACGAAGTGGGCCGCTTATGCCTTACTGGCTGACGTATGCCTCTGGGATGAAAAATACCAGGAATGTATCGATGCCTGTGATGAGATTTTCAAATCAAATTCTTTCACCTTGGTGGATAAGAATTTATGGTTTGAAATTTTCTGGCCGGGTAATTCCAGTGAAAGTATATTTGAATTACAATGGGGAATCAATACCGGAGGTAACAACAGCTTGCCCGATTGGTTTTATACCTCTCCCCGTTATACTATTTCCCAAACGACAATAGAACTTTTCGCCCAATATCGTGAAACAGACGCCCGCGGGGAAAATGTCACCTTCGTTACTGATAATAATAAAGTATGGAAATACATTGGCAGTAAGCCTTATTATTCCAGTGATGCCCAACGTACAGGCAACAATAAATACAGCAACTGGATTTTCTACCGTTTACCGGACATTTATTTCATGAAAGCTGAAGCTTTGGTGATGCAGAAAAAAAATGCCGAAGGATACAAAGAAGCCCATGAATTGGTAAAAACAGTTCGTGAAAGGGCTGGCTTCACCGTGCATCCCGAAGTTCCCGACAACGAAAAAGACGCACTGGAAATGATCATGAACGAACGTTTATGTGAATTTGTCGGCGAAGGAAAACGCTGGTTTGATATCTTAAGGGTAGCACACCGGGAAAATTTCAAATACAAAGATATGCTGATTGAGTTACTGCTGAAAAATATTAGTGCCAAATACAGGCCGATCTATCTTCAGAAACTACAGGATACCAGGGGGTACTACCTCCCTATTGCACAAAAAGAAATTGAAGCCAATAGTGGTGTCTTAATTCAGAATCCATATTATAACGAAGATTAAACTTTACATCTATGAAAAATATAATATACCTGATACTCATCATACTGGTAAGTTTACCCATCAGTTGTGATGATCCCAATGAAGGCAATAATTATGCCGTCCGGGATGGTGATCCAGTTGGCACATGGTTGGAAAAAAATGAAAATTTTTCCGAGTGGGTCAGTTTATTGCGAAAAACAAACATGTTCAGTATTCTGAATGTAAAGAATACCTACACTTGTTTTGTACCCACCAACCAAGCTGTCCAGGAATACCTGACCCAGAAAGGTTATCAATCCATTGATGAGATTACAGATAAAGAAGCCTTGTATTTAGTCCGGTATCATATTTTAGCCGGAAGTGAATTCCAAAGTAAAGTCATGACCAATGGCCGTCTGACAGACACCACCGTATCGGGAGACTATCTGGTAACCAAATTCGTAGGAGGAGACATTTTTGTCAATAATTATGCACAAATCATCAACCGGGATATTAAAGTGTTGAACGGCTACATCCATGTACTGGATAAAATGCTCAATCCGGAGCAACGTTCCATATGGGGGATTCTGGAGACCAATCCACGTTATTCCATTTTCACAGCGGCGGTAGAAAAAGCAGGATTAAAACCGACGTTAAACGAAATCAACCGGATGCACACTGGCGGGAAAGCTTTTGTCACAGCCATGGTAGTGCCCAATGAAGTATTTGAAAAAGCCGGAATGACTGAATTACAAAATGTCATTGATGAATATTCACCAAACCGGAATGACTATACCAGTTCATCCAACCCATTCCATAAATATGTGGCTTATCACATCCTCTCCGGCATGCAATCCTACAATGATCTCGTAGATTTTGATAAAGGCAAAGATTCTAAAAATATAGAAACAATGGCCAATAATGAAATGATCATGGTAGAAGATGTCAGTAATGAAGTAGTGATCAACCGGGATAGTACTTTAAACCAGTTTGTCCACATTGTAGACACAGTCTATAATAAGCAAGCGATCAATGGTATTTATCATGAAATCGATCATTTAATGCCTGTTTTTGTACCCAAATTATCAACAGTTAAAATTGAATTCTCAGACAAAAATTACTTCCCGGAATATGCAGCCATCTCTTTCTATCGTAGTGGCGGTGGCACATATGACCTGGATACTGTGAATTTTCCTTATGTACGTTGGTACACCATTCCCGAAGGAGTCGGTAAAGTACAATACCACAGACGAACCGGCTGGGGTATCAAGCTCGACTATACTGATGTTGTACAGGTTAATCTGGGTTCCATCGGATGGGTTGAATTTGATTTACCCACTATTGTCAAAGGAAAATACCGGGTAAGCCTTAATTACCACTATGCCAAGGACCGGGGTTCCTACCAATTCTCTTTTGATCCTAAAAACGGTGATTCAGGTAAAAACATCGGGGCACCTGTTGATTTCAAAAGTACCGGTTATTCCGGGAAACTGAGTACACTGGGTATCATCAATTTCTCGGAAACCAGCGGGCATACCCTACGGGCAACCGTTGTACGAAGTGGTTTGATGGAATTAGACTATATACTTTTTGAACCGGTAAATTGATAAAAGATGAAAAAAATAGCCATATTATTAATCACCTTGACCGCTTTTTTCTTCACTGGATGCGAAGATACCTGGGATAAGCATTTTGAAAACCAGGAACAAGGAGAAGGAAACAGATCTTCAGATAATCTTTTTGATTACCTGAAGAGTAAAACAGAATACTCTAAATTTTTTGAATTAGTAAACTCAACCATCGCAGGGAAGGAACTGGCCAAAGACCAGGTTCTCACCTGCTGGGCCGTAGGAAACGAAAATATGCCGGATATATCCGGTATGGATTCCTTGGCCAAGGAAAATCTGGTAAAAAACCATATCAACAATATGGCACTTTATACCCCGAAACTTTCGGATGGGAAAATCATCAAAATGTTATCCGGGAAAAACCTGATTCTCCATATAGATGAAAACAACGGGTACATACTCGACAGTATCGTTTTGCAGAATATGAATCAATTGTGTTCCAATGGAGTCATTCACGAAGTAGCAGGAGTACTCATGCCACGTCAAAACATATTTGACTATATGATGAACGCAGGTGAAGAATATTCCATATTCAGGGATTATATCCTCTCCAACAGCGACACCCTGTTCCGTCCGGACCTGAGCTTTCCGACAGGAGTTAATGAAACGGGAAATACAATTTATGATTCTGTATTCTCGATTACTAACCCATTTTTCTCCAAAGCAGACATACAGGATGAAAACAACGAATATACCCTTTTCTTGCCCAGCAACGACAATATCAAAGATGCCATTGCAGAAGTTTCGGCCTTCTACGGGAAAGGACTGACAGAATCGGATACCCTGGAATTCTTTGACTGGATAACAAAAGCTGTTTTCTACAAAGAAAGGGTCGAAAATTATGATCAATTGGAAGCATTGGAATCCGTGTTTCAAAAAGACTGGCGGACCGCTTATCAGATCATTGACGGAAAACCCTATGAAGCAAGTAACGGACTGGTGTATAAGATGCAAAAAATCCACGTACCTCAAAATCTCCTGGTAAAAAGTTACGAGAACCTGATCTCAGCCACTTATCAGAAATTAAGCGACGGGCAAAAATCGGAGTATGTCAGTGTTGTAAATCCCAAATCAACCAATCCGGCTTACACCTGGAGTAGTAAAAAATATTTTCTGATTTATTACACAGCCTCTGCCAGTGAACGCTCATTTACCTGGACAGTTATGGATACAGATGCAAAAGGAGCCACTGTTCCAGCCCGTGTGGTACCAGGAAAATACAAGGTACAAATGGCTTTCCGTCCCTACAATTGCGGGAAACATACTATCACGATCAATGGAAGCCTCGTCGCCAAAGAATGGAATATCGGCGGAAAATCAGGACAGGATGCTAAATACTTTGACATGGGCGAAGTTACCGTTCCTAAAGACGGCGGATTAGCAGAAATGAAAGTAAAAATAGAGCATATCTCCGGTGGAGATGCCCGTTTGATCATTTATGGAATCAAGCTGATTGCCGATCCTACATCAATCTATTAATCTGAAGAAAGTATTATGAACAAGATAAGTTTTATATGCGTGTTATTCTTCCTGCTCCTGACGGCAATCGCCCGGGGACAGGAAAAAATCACCGTGACCGGTGTGGTTTACAACTCGGTCACCAAAGCCCCCTTAGCCCAAGTGCGTGTTTCAGGAACTAATATTCATAAATCAGCCATTACCGGTGAAGACGGAACTTTCAAAATTGAAATACCGGACAACCGGGTAGATATCGTATTTGAACTGAAAGGATTTATGAAAAAGCAAATCTTCCTGGGTAAACGTGACCACATTGAAGTCTATTTATTACCAGACAATCTCCTGCGTTATACGAACAAAATCGAAACTGCAGCCGGAGCTACAGAGGCCTGGAATAAAAAAGGAAGTTCGTTCACTTTGAACCGTAAGGATATGTATCAGGGCAACCCTACACCTGACGAAAGTTTATACGGAATCATACCCGGCCTTTCTGTCACTTCTAAAGGAGGTATGCCGGGAGAAGGTGCTGTAATGAAATACCACGGAGTACGTTCCTTGTTGTCTTCCAATATGCCTTTAATGGTTGTCGACGGAATACCTTATGTGGTAGATGATAATCCATCACAAATCATTAATGGTTTTTCCCGGAACGTATTCGGAGTGATCAACCAGAAGGATATTGAGAGCATTTCTTTTCTCAAAGGTGCCGATGCCCTGAAATACGGAGCCATGGGGTCCAATGGTGTTGTTGTCATTAATACGGAAAAAGCCACCGACCTGGAGACTAAAGTCGAATTCCATACAGTGGAAGGAATCTCCTGGATGAACAAGCGCATGCCGTTACTGGAAGCAAAAGGCTTCAAGAGTTATATCGGTGATATTGGCGAAACAGTGACCTCTGACATGAATGCCTTAGTGGAACAATTTCCTTTCCTGAAAGACGACCCCTCCTACCATTATAACTATGTCTATGATAACAATACAGACTGGCAGGAAGAAATATACGACAAAGCATTCTCTACCGAAAACATGTTAAAAATCAAAGGGGGAGATGCTATCGCCAATTACATGCTGACTGTAGGTTATATGAACAACAAGGGAATTATTAAAAATACCAAAGATTCCCGTTATTACGCCCGTTTCAACGCCAATATGAATATTACTCAGCGTTTGAAAATGTTCGCATCGGTAGGATTTTCCTATAACGAAAGCCAAATGATGGAACAAGGGATGTCCCCACAAACAAACCCCATGCTGGCAGCTTTCCACAAATCACCGCTTTTCAGTGTATATGAAAAAGATGAAACCGGACGCTCATTGGGAACTTTTTCGAAAGTAGAAACTTATGTCAATGGCGTCAGAAATCCCCGTGCCGACATCATCGGCATTAGCAATCCGGCAGCCTTAATTTCAGAAGTCGAAGAAAGCGGGGATGTATATAACGTATTAGTCAACCTGGGATTGAATTATCAGTTAAACGAAAAATTCAAAGTCGGGGGTATTTTCGGCGTCTATTATAATTACAACCGGGAACAAGCCTTCATTGCCGGCAAAAGTTCATTAGCCATTGCACCACTGAATGACGGTTTGGCCAAAAACACCGTACGGAGTGCTGTGAATCAAGCCCAGAATATCTATTTCAATGGTTTCGGAGAATATCACAACATAATCAGAAAATCGCATTACCTGGATGCAATGATCGGATACCAAATGCTGACTTCCCGGATGGAATCAGACTGTGGAACAGGAACCAATACCAGTTCAGATTTTTATAAAACCCTGAACAGTATTTCAGGCTATATTAATAAGCGGATATTCGGATACATCAATACCTGGAACTGGATGAACGTCTATGCTCAGGCACAATATGACTACAAACACCAGGTTTATGCCACAATCGGTCTGACAGCAGATGCATCCTCTTCTACCGGAGAAAATGCCGATTTATTCAAATTCCTTCCTTCAGCACAAGTGGGAATCCGTTTGGCTAATACTTCATTGTTGCGTGATGTAAAGGGAATAGATGAACTGACTATCCGCGGGGAATATGCCCAGCAAACCAACAGCCGTTATTCTCCCCATTTTTCCAAATACTATTATTCCAGCAAAATGTTCCGGGATATTACGGGTTTAGTACGTGACAACATTCCTAACACCAAATTGCAGGCAGAGGTTGTACATACTACCACTCTTGGATTAGACCTTGCTACTTTAGGACGCCGGCTAAGTTTTTCTGCCGATCTTTACGAAGAACGCACCAAAGATATGGTCAATAAAGAAGATGTTGCCCCACTTTTCGGTTTTGAAAATGCATATACCAACAATGGGGAAATCAAAACACAGGGTATAGACTTCAGCTTACAGGCCAGCCTCATTCAGAACAAAAATTTCGAATGGACTGTCGGTGGCAACATCAGCCATTATAAAAGCAAAATCCTCAGTTTAGGGAAAGTAAATCAGCAAATCATTAACTTCTCTGATGGTTCAGCCCTATTGAACAAAGTAGGAGAAACCCCCTATCAATTCTATGGTTACCAGGCAAATGAGGTCATCTCCAGCCAACAACAAGCTGATGAGCTCAATCTTATTTCTCACTCAGGTGTAAAATTCAATGCCGGGGATATCCACTTCCGGAATATGAACGGAGATAACCGCATTGACGAAAAAGATATGGTCATCCTGGGAGATGCAACACCAGATTTTTTCGGGGGGTTCTTTACCTATTTCCGCTACAAAGGATTCGACCTGATGACCCAATTTACCTATAGCTATGGCAATAAGATCTATAATGGCACCCGTCGCAGTTTTGAATCGATGAATGGATTTGAAAACCAATCTTCCATCGCAGAGCGCCGCTGGTCGTATGACGGACAAAAAACAGATATCCCCAGGGCAGTCTATGGGGATGCTATCGGAAACAGCCGTTTTTCTTCCCGCTGGATAGAAGACGGATCTTTCCTGAAACTCAAAAATGTAACTTTAGGATATACCTTCTCTGAACGGGTAGGTTTCTTTAACCAAATTCACATTTACCTGACAGGCGAAAACTTATTTACCTGCACCAAATACTTAGGGTTTGATCCGGAATTCAACTATTCCTATAATCCCGAATTAGCTGGTTTCGATTTATGCAAGGCACCATTAGGTAAAACAGTAAAATTAGGGATTAAGCTAAATTTTTAATCTGTATGTGTATGAAAAAGAAAAATATTTTACTAGGTATATCTGTCTTATTGAGTCTATTTCTGACCTCTTGTGATGATTTCTTCAGTGCAGATGCAGATGATATCCTGCTGGCAGATGATAATTTTCAGAAACGCTCAGAAGTTTATTCTGCGTTTATCGGTAATGCTGCATTTTTCCAGGATGCTGCAGAACACCTGCTTTACATCTCCGAGTTACGGGGCGATTTGATGGAACCTACCGAAAATGCCCCGGTAGATTTCTGGAATGTATTCCGCTATCAGGCTGATGAAAACAACAGCCTGACCCAGTCGGACGTATATTATAAAGTTATTTTGGAATGCAATGACTTCCTACGCCACGCCTTCGCTTTCAACCAAAACAACCCTGGGGTAATAGAATCCAATATTTTTAAAGGAATGATTTCAGAAACCCTGCGTTTCCGGGCCTGGTGCTATCTGACCCTGGGGAAATTATACGGGGAAGTAGCCTGGCATGACCTTTCTTTACAAGATTATACGGAAAATCCGAGAATAGAAATCATACATTTCGAAGAATTACCCAATATCCTTATCCACCATCTTAAAACCGGTGTTGATGGTATAGATGGTATGATCTCGCTGGATTGGAACCTCATCACCTATACCGAGGATAAAGGCTGGAACCGCGTAGGTGTTAACCCCAATGCTTTATTAGGGGAACTTTATTTATGGAACAAGGAATACAAATTAGCCCTGGATGAGTTTCTCAACCTGATCCGGAATAGTGGAGATGAAAAAACATTTACTGCTACTGAGTTTACAGATAATAAAGTAGCTAAATGGAAAGAAATTTTCTGTAAAACCATTACCGACGCGGCTAATGAAATTATCACCGGTATCCCTTATGATGTCACCCGTCAACAGACCAATAAGCTGCAGTATTATTTTTCTAATGTCACTCCGAATGTATACTATCTGCGCCCAACCACCCGAATGATTGAGCTATTCGATTCCCAACAGACAGCAACCGGCAAACAAGGTGATCAAAGAGGAAAAGATTATACCTATGCAGTTTCCGGCAATGTCCGCACCATTGTCAAATACAGTTATGATAAAGATCCGGAAGAACAAGATGCAACCATTCCGGTATACCGGACAGGCGATTTACATCTGATGATTGCCGAATGTTTGAACCGCCTTCATCTTTTCACCGAATCGATCGCTTTCATGAACGGCTTGAAGCCTTATTGGGATAACGGAGGTTTTTTCCAAAAACCATTCAATAATCCCATGTTTCCCACAAATCTGAAAGACTGTACAGGTATCCGCGGCCGGATGGCCATGAAAAGTGTGGCTTTGCCTGAAAAAGATACGGATGAAGAAATTGAGCTGGCCCTGGACAGCCTTATCCGTAACGAAGTAGCCCTGGAATGTGCCTATGAAGGGAAACGTTATTTTGCCCTGATGCGTTCTGCTCAAAGATGGGAAAAACCGGAAATTATGGCCAATACATTGAGTGCAAAATTTGCCGAAGACGAACGTGATACTTATAAAACATTATTAATGGATCCGGCCAACTGGTACCTGAAACAAAATCCACTTGGTAAAAATGAATAAATTGAAAAATATGAAACATTCATGGATAAAATTATGTTGGTTACTCAGTATTTTATCAGTAACCTATGCTTGTGAAAGTGACCGGCTAATAGAAAACGGACTGATCGCATTCCCCAATACCCAAGATACCACCTTATTGCCCAATTGGGTAGAGAAACTAGAGAATCCTATGATCGACTGGGTAAGAATCTATCCCGGCGAGGTGGATGAATCCGAACCCCGGATTGAAAGTGCCAAAATCACCATCAATCCCTATTACAAAAAAAATGCCCCTTCCATGTCTGCTAATCCCAGCCCTATATTCAGTACCGGATATTATGCAGCTCCCGCAGAGGTGATTACAATTGTCGTTCCTCCTGCATTAGAAGGTAAAACAGTTGGTTATATCATCAATATCAACGGATGTAACCTGGACAAACCCCATACCGGAGGGAGTGCTGTTGCGAATCAGAAACGATATTCTTACATCCGGAAAAGCGGTTCCCTGGAAATAGGCGAAAACAAAGTATTCAACTACTTTGGCGGAGGTATCTATCTGACTTTTGGTGAAGAAATCTTAGGGGAATATGAGTTTGAAATCCGGGGAGCCGTGAAATCCCCGGACTTTAAAGAAGGAGGAGATGTACAAGCCTGGAAAGAAATGCTGGCAAAAACCAAAGTTCCTTACGGAGAAATCCAGTGTAAACGCTACATTCTGACTCTTGCCCTACCACACTTGAAAAATATTCCGGACCCTCAAAAGGTATGCGATTTTTATAACGAATTTATCAAACTCTGTTATCATGATTATTTCGGATTCATTGAAGACGACACCCAGCCTAGTACAGTTCCGGATAATATGCGGGCCTTTATGGCTCCCTGGCGTAGTTTCTGTGACTATCAGATGGACGGAGGTGCAGCTCACTCCGGTTATCCGACTGTATTCGGTCAAAGCTATGAAAAACGAATGGCCGACATCGAAGAATTATCCCGGGCAGGACACTGGGGACTATGGCATGAAAACGGGCATAATTTTCAGAATTCCAAGTGGAAATGGAGCTCACAAACTGAAGTCACCTGTAATATCAATATCTTCAAATGGTATTTCAGTAAATTAGGATACTGGGCAGAAGGCGACCGTCTAAATACCTTCAAAGGAGTGGCTGCCAACTATGTGGCAAAAGACCTGCCTAATAAAGATTTTGAAAAACGTTCCGGAGATGAGCAGATATGTCCGTATATCCAGCTGGCATACGGCCTGGGATGGGGAGTATACAAATACCTGGGAATCCAGAACCGGACCAGCAAGGATTATACTAACGGAGGCCAGAAAGACTTCCTGGCCAAACGGGTATCAGAATATGCAGGAGCCAATATGATGCCTTTCTTTGATGATTGGGGAATTGCAGTATCTACGTCCGCCCGGATCTATATCGAATCATTCCCGGATTGGCTCAGTACAGAAAGAGGGAAAAAGATAGGAGAATTCTGGAAACATTTCGAATATGGACCTGTAACCGATCCCTCTGAATTTGATTTCTATAATGAACCCGACCCTTCTACTTTCCCGGATATTAAATTTGGCAAACTGGATAGGAACGGGTGGACTGTAAGCACAACTATCCCTTACGTAAAAGACGGGTCTACCGGCAAACCAGAAGATATTCTTGACGGAAGCGGTAGTACTTTCCTTTCCTTGTATAAGCCAGGTAAAGGAACCAATACTGCCAAAATTACCCCAGGTTTAACAATCGATATGCAAACCCAAAATTCATTTACCTATTTCACCTGGCAACACAGAACAAATAATACGGCAACAGGATTGAGATTGCAAGAAGTTTCCATCTATGGAAGCAATACAGGCCAAGATAACGATTTTACTTTAATAAAAGCAAATATCACCATCAATACCGGTAATAACAACGAACAAAAATTTGAATTAGGCAAAATCCATACTTACCGTTACATTAAATTTGTTTATGAAAAATGGGATACGGTGAACAGCCAAAGCATCCAGGTTTCTGAAATTACCCTTGGGGTATAATCCCTCATCCGGTAAACAGGCTTCAACAGGAAGAAAACAAATTCAGTTTTCTTCCTGTTTTTAATCCATCCCCTTCCTTATCTTCCGTTCCAACCGAACCATGCCATTCTTTCTATAAATTTTAACTTTCCGAGTCTTCACTTGTCAAAATCATTTTAAAATCCTACCTTTGAGCAATCGATTGCAAATTTAAATGGTGTTTCAAATGACTAGAAGAATTGTTTTTGTATGCGTCTTGTTTCTGACCTTTGTCCTACAAACAGAAGCTCAAAACTCAAGTAAAGCTGCGCAGGCTCTTATCCGGAGAATTACTGGTAATCACGCCCGGAATTTCTCTGCTGAAATCATTCCTTCCAACGATGGTAAAGATGTTTTTGAGTTGGAATCCCGGAATGGAAAAATCATACTCCGGGGTAATTCTCCCATAGCCATTGCTTCGGCTTTAAACTGGTATTTAAAATATTATTGCCTGCAACAAATATCCTGGAACCATTTGGAAATCAACCTTCCCAAAGTCCTGCCCGTTATTCCGGAAAAGATACGGAAAGAATCGCCCTATCTTGACCGTTCTTATATGAACTATTGTACTTTTAGCTATACGGCAGCCTTTTGGGATTGGGAACGCTGGGAAAAAGAAATCGATTGGATGGCTTTGCACGGCATTACCATGCCTCTGGCTATCACAGGGCAAGAAGCAGTATGGTACCGTACACTGAAGAAATACAACATGACAGACCAGGAAATACGAAATTTTCTGGTAGGCCCGGCTTTCTTTGCCTGGCAATGGATGACCAATATAGAAGGTTGGGGAGGTCCTCTGCCCAAATCCTGGATAGAAAACAGCATAAAATTAGGACAGAAAATTCTGGCCAGAGAACGTGAATTGGGAATGACCCCCGTTTTACAAGGTTTCACGGGTTATGTTCCCCTGAAATTAAAAGAAAAATTCCCTAAAGCAGATATTACTGTAAAACCGTTTTGGTTGCGTTATTTTCCACCAGGCACAGCCCAATTGGATCCCTTGGATCCTTTATTCAAAGAGATCGGAACAACTTTCCTTCAGGAACAGGAAAAATTGTTCGGAACTAATCATCTGTATGCAGCGGATCCATTCCACGAAGGCCAGCCTCCCAAAAAAGATGCCGATTACCTGCAAAAGGTAGGCGAAGCTCTCTAC
>ERZ780154.740-NODE-740-length-20994-cov-3.74182_pt1 | contig 20994 bp, 15 predicted proteins | sample MGYA00511568_ERZ780154 | MGnify/ENA primary metagenome ERZ780154 (study PRJEB29588, sample SAMEA2142525) | human gut metagenome | biome: human gut; feature: human-associated habitat; material: faeces | place: Denmark | collected 2008/2010 ...
TCTGCCGCCGGCCGGCTCGGCGAGAAAGTTGAGGACCGAAGCGCGCATGCTCGACGGGTTGGCGTTGTAGCAATCCACGATCAGCGTGTTGCGCTCCGTTTCGGTCCGCTGCGAACGGTTGTTATCGGGCATGTAGCTGCCGACGGCGTGGCGGATGCGCTCGCCGTCGATGTCGAAATAGCGACCTACGGCCACGGCCGCCGCGATGTTGAAGCGGTTGTAGTCTCCCTCCAGATGGTGCGCGATGCCGTCGGCCAGTGTGACGGAGTAGTATTCCGCAGCCAGCCCGTCGCGCTCCGCGGCCATGTTGGTCAGCATTTCGTCTTCGCGCGGGACGAAGGCGCCGCCGTTCGCGGCCAGATAGTCCAGCAGCTCGCCCTTGCCGCGGCGGATGCCCTCCGGGCCGCCGAATCCTTCGAGGTGCGCGCGGCCGATGTTGGTCAGGATGCCGTAGTTGGGTTCGGCGACCGATGCCAGCAGGGCGATTTCGCCGCAGGCGCTGGCGCCCATTTCGACTACGCCGAATTCGGTGTCGCGGGTCATGGCGAGCAGCGTCAGCGGCACGCCGATGTGGTTGTTGAGGTTGCCGTGCGTGGCATAGACTTCGAAGCGTTCGGCCAGCACGCGGCTCACCAGCTCCTTGGTCGTGGTTTTGCCGTTGCTGCCCGAAATGGCAAGAATCGGAATCGCCAGTTCGCGGCGGTGTTCGCGCGCCAGCTCCTGAAGGGCTTCGAGCGTGTCGCCGACAAGTACCGTGCGGTCGCCGGCGACGGCCGCAGGATCGTCCACGACGGCGTATGCGGCGCCTTTGGAGAGTGCGTCGGCGGCGAAGCGGTTGCCGTCGAAGGTCGCCCCGTGCAGGGCGAAGAAGACGGACCCCGGCTCGATGCGGCGCGTGTCGGTCGAGATGCGGGGGTGCCGCCGGAAAATATCGTACAGTTCGGACATATGGATGCCGTATATGCGGGCTGCCGGCCCGGATGCGTCAGATGTGTTTGTCTCCGTTGTGGAATTTGACTTCGTCGATGAATTTCTTGATGTTCTGCTCCTCGGAGCGGGGGCAGATCATCAGCACGTCGTCGGTATCCACGACGATGTACTCCTTCAGGCCGCTGATGACGGCCACCTTGTCCTTGGGCAGCGAAACGATGCTGCTGCGCGTGTCGTAAAGGTAGCACCCCTGCTCAGGCACGGCGTTGGCGTAGCGGTCCTTGCGCGAATGCTGGTAGACCGAGCCCCACGTGCCCACGTCGCTCCAGCCGAAATCGCCGCAGCGGACGTATACGTTGTCGGCCTTCTCCATGATGCCGTAGTCGATCGAAATGGCGCGGCACTCCGAAAAGACGATTTCGACGGTGGTTTTCTCGGCGTCGGTGCCCAGCGCCTTCATCACGCCGCTGAACATGGCGTGGTGTTCGGGCAGGTATTTCCGGAAGGCTTCGACGATGGTCTGCACCTTCCAGATGAAGATGCCCGAATTCCAGAAGAATTCGCCCGTCTGCAGGAAGGTCTGCGCCAGTTCGAGGTTCGGTTTCTCGGTGAAGCACTTGACCTTGCTGATGACGTTGGTGTCCGAGACCTGAATGTAGCCGTAACCCGTATCGGGACGTGTCGGTTTGATGCCGACGGTCAGCAGGGCGTCGTGTCGGTCGGCGAATTCGAGACACTCGCCGATGATCTGGCGGAAGTCCTCTTCGTTGAGGATCAGGTGGTCGGCCGGGGTGACGATCATCTCCGCGTCGGGATTCTGCTTCAGCAGCGTGTAGGCCGCATAGGCGATGCAGGGGGCCGTATTGCGGCCGATCGGTTCGCAGAGCACCTGCCGTTCGCCGATTTCGGGGATGTGTTCGAGTACGAGGTCCTTGTATTTATGGTTGGTCACCACGAGAAAGTTCTCGGCGGGGACGATTTTTGCAAAACGTTCGTAAGTGTGGCGGATAAACGATTTGCCTGTTCCCAGTATGTCGAGAAACTGCTTGGGCATCGACTGCCGGCTTTTGGGCCAGAAGCGCGAACCGATGCCGCCGGCCATGATGACACAATATTTGTTGCTTGCCATAAGTTATAATATGGAATTAAGTGAGACAAAGATAAAAATATTTTGTAACTTTGCCGCCTATTGCTGGAATAAATATTTTTAGGTTCCCGATGAAAATAAAACTGTTCACCATACCCAATCTGCTGACCCTCTCAAGCCTGCTCTGCGGCTCGTTTGCGGCGGTTTCGGCGTTGGTTTACCACGATCTGGAGCTGGCTTTCTGGCTCACCGTCGCCGCGGGCGTCTTCGACTATTGCGACGGCTTCGCCGCCCGGCTGCTGAAGTGTCCCTCGGCCATCGGCGTCCAGCTGGATTCGCTCTCCGACATGGTTTCGTTCGGATTCGTTCCGGCTTCGGTGCTTTTCGTGCTGTGGAACGACGCGCTTGCGGCCGATGCCGAACCGTGGATGCGCTACGGCGGCAGCGTGCTCTGCTTCGTGGTGGCGGCCTTTTCGGCGCTGCGGCTGGCCAAGTTCAATATCGACGAAACGCAGCACACCGAATTCTGCGGCCTGCCCACTCCGGCCAATGCGCTGTTCTTCGCTGCACTGGGCTGGATGAACGCCGAGACGGGCTTCAGTCTGGGCGTCTGGGTGCTCCTGCTGATGCCGGTCATGTCGTGGCTGCTCATATCGCCGGTGAGAATGTTCGCTTTCAAGTTCCGGAGTTTTTCTTTTAAAGGCAACGAGATCCGCTATCTCTTTATTGCGCTGTCCGTTGTCCTGTTGGTCGCTTTGGGTGTTCGGGCCGTCCCTGTCATTATTCTGCTCTACATCGTCGTTTCGGCGGTAAAGTGGATCGTGACGCTAAAGAGCCGTGATTCAGCGGCTTGCCCGGAGGAATAATTGCATATTTAAATTTTTTAAATTACCTTTGCCGCGGATTCCCGTTCTATGTCGAGATTGACGAAAAGAATATTGCTGACAGCTTTGCTCGGTCTGTTTCTGACAGTACCCGGCATCGTCCGTTCGCAGGGTTTCGACGCCAAGACGCTGATGCGTGCGCAGCAGCGCGGACAGACCGGCAGCCTGTACGGCAACAATCCCTTCGAACAGCCTGCGGAAGAGGGCGAGGAGGGCGAACAGCAGCCGCAAGATACGACCAAGAAGGAGCGCAAGATCCGCAAGCCGCTCGAATCCTATTTTTTCAGCGATTCGGTCCGCTCGCTGAACAACTTCCGCTGGAACGTCAGGCGCGACTACAACCGCGTTGAGATCGGACCGCTGGACACGACGCTGACCGACTGGCGCATCGACTATCCGTTCTACCGCGAAGAGGTGGCGACATCGCGCAGGGCGCTCTCGGACAGGCTTCGCTGCCGATGAACTATTTCCGGCGGCCCCAGAACTTCGACTTCGGTTTCGCTAGTCCCTACTATGCGTACACGTACGACATGGAGAACGTGCCTTTCTACAATACGAAGAAGCCGATCATCCGCATGACCTATCTCGAATCGGGACAGAAGCGTTTCCGCGAGGAGAACTTCAACATCATGCACGCGCAGAACGTCTCGCCGACGACGGGATTCAACGTCGATTACAAGGCGCGGGGAACGCGCGGCCAGTATATCTGGTCCCGCACCAAGAACCACAACCTCGCGGTGGCGTTCAACCATACGGGCAAACGCTATTCGGTGCATGCGGCCTATTACAACAACCACATCGAGCAGCAGGAAAACGGCGGCGTGGTCGGCACGTGGGCCATTGCCGATACGACGTTCCAGATGCCGTCGGGCGTGCCGATGAAGCTGGCCGACGCCGAGGCGCAGAATACCTACCGCAACAATGCCTTCTTTGTCACCCAGTCGTATGCGCTTCCGCTGCAGCGGGTGACGGACAGCGATTTTTCGCTGGCCGACCTTTCGGCGGTATTCATAGGCCATTCGTTCGAGTACAGCTCGTGGAGCAAGGTCTATACGGATATAAAGGCCGGCTATACGAACGAGCGGGGAGAGCGGGACCCGGAGACGGGCGAATTCAAGCCTACGGAGGGGATTTACTACAAGGACTGGTTCATCAATCCCCGCGATACGCGCGACTCGATTTATGAGCGCGTTATCTCGAACCGCTTCTTCGTTCAGGCGCAGCCTTGGGACCGCAACGGCGTGGTAGGCACGATTGATGCCGGCATAGGCATCGACATGCATACCTACTCGCAGTTCGAGATGCGTGATTTCCTGACGGGCAAGTATACGAAGGTCAACAAGACCAGCTATTTCGCATACGGCTCCGTCGGAGGCAAGATAAAGAAATATGTCGATTGGGATGCGAACCTCAAGTTCTACCCGTCGGGATACAGAGGCGGAGACCTCACCTTGGGCGCTCATCTGGCGCTGACGGGGTATCTCCGCGGACACCCCCTGATTCTCGAAGGCCGGTTCACGATGGACCGCCGCTCGCCGAACTACTGGCAGGAGAATCTCTTCTCGAACCATTATATATGGTCCACTCCTTTAGGCAAGGAGAATGAAACTCGGTTCGAGGTGAAGTTTTCGATTCCCGATTTCGCGTTTGAAGCGGGAGCATGGCAGGGCGTCGTCAGCGACAAGATCTATTACGACGCAGACAGCCAGATTACCCAGCAGGGTGGAAACGTAAGCCTCACGAGTGTGTACGCTCGCAAAGATTTCCGCTTAGGCGGACTTCATTTGGACAACAGGGTATTGTTGCAGTGGAGTACGAATCAAGAAGTTGCACCCGTTCCGCTTTTGAGCGCCTTCCTTTCGTATTATTACGAATTCTGGGTCGTGCGCAACGTACTGCGCCTGCAGATCGGTTTGGACGGACGCTATAATACGCGTTATTATGCGCCCGGTTACAATCCCGCACTGTCGGCGTTTTACAACCAGCGCGAGGTCGAGGTGGGGAATTATCCCTACATGGACGCTTTCGTCATGGGTAAGTGGAAGAGAATGCGGATATTCCTGAAATATCAGCATGTGAACAAGGGGCTGTTCGGTAACGGAGAATATTTCTCGGCGGCTAACTATCCGCTGAATCCGGGCATGTTCAAAATCGGTATCTCATGGGGTTTCTATGATTAGCGTATTGTTCTGCGCGGTGTGAACTGCCCGCAAAACAACCTTTTATGTTAAAAAAGACAGTTTTAACGTTTGCGTTCTTAACAATTCTTACGACATTTTACGGCTTTAACGCCAAGTTCAGCACACCCGTGACGGACGACATGCTGAACGAAGAGGCCGATTTCGGCAATTCGCTGCTCAGCGACGGCGATTACGTGATTTCGGCCTACGACAACATCATTCGCAACATCAGCGAAAAAGAGGGCCACGACTGGCGCCTGATGAGCGCCATTGCGTACCACGAGTCGCGTTTTACGCCCGATATCACCTCGCGCAGCGGAGCCAAGGGACTGATGCAGATCATGCCTTCGGTAGCGCGTCAGTTCGACGTTCCGGCAGGCGATATGGCCAATCCTGAGACCAACATATGGCTGGCCAACAAGCTGATGTCGAAAATAAAGAGTACGCTCCGTTTTCCTGCGGGAACTTCGGACAAGGACCGGATGAGCATTATACTGGCCTGCTACAACAGCGGTATAGGCCATGTGAACGATGCACGGCGTCTGGCGCGTGTCAACGGGGAGGATCCCAATTCGTGGGAGGTGGTAGCCCGGTACCTGCAGCTCAAGGCGCAGCCCGAATACTACGAGAACGAAGTGGTCAAGTGCGGCCGTTTCACCGGCAGCCGGCAGACGCTGGCTTACGTGAACGACGTGATAGGCCGTTATGACAAATATTGCCGGGTCGCCGTGAGGTGATTTCCGCCCGGCGGAACGTAAGCCTGAGTGCGATAACGAAGCGGCAGAACCATCGGTTCTGCCGCTTCTGTTTTTTGTTCTGTGAGGGGGCGGCGGCGAAGGAGTGGGAACAGCAGCGAGCGATTGAGACTGCGGTGAGGGATTGGAGACTGCGGTGGTGGGGGGCAGCGGCGCGGAACTGGGACCTGAGTACCCGTAATGAAAAAGGATGGGACGCGTCAGCGTCCCATCCTTTTTCGTTGTGTTTTCCGGTTTTAACGCTCCCGGCTTAATAAACCCATTCGAAGTCATCGACGTACATCGTGTTCGTCGTGCAGCCGACCATGAAGTCGCCGTAGGCGCTGGTCGAGCAGGAGATGACGATGCTGTATTTGCCCGGGGGACGGGCCTGCGTGTCGTAGAAATCGAGCGGCAGCGTGATTTCGGTCATCCGGTCGCCGGCGGTCGAACGGTCGATGAACAGCGAACCGCAGGCGATGATCTTGCCCTCGTCCGTTGCCGTGGTTTCCGTCGGGTCCCAAGTGCCGGTCGGGGCGCCCGTTCCCGAAGCTACCCGATGGCGGGCATTCCAGTCTACGATTGCCACGAAGATCCGGGCCTTGTCCTGATCGCCCTTGCCGATCGGCGCTCCGCTGTGTTTTGCCTGATTGACGATGCCGACCGTCGCATGGTATTTTACTTTCATGCCGGAGGGGCGTGCCGTCCATGTGTAGGGCTGCCCGAATTCCACGACGCCGGTCGTCAGACCGTCTTTGTAGAAGATGCCGGACATCAGGTTGCCCGCGGCCAGTCCCACGATCGGGGGAGCCGAGGCTTTCAGCAGGGCGCAGCGGCTGCCGCCCATTCCGTCGAAAGCGGCCGATGTGCAGAGTTCCTTAGCGAAGCCGTTGTTGCCGCTGGCCCAGAATTCCGCATTCTGATTCTCTAGTGTGAAGCACGAAAGCCCCGGATTTTCCATGTTGCCGTCGGGTATGACGTCGCCCGCGGGGACGGTGTGTTCGGACGTTTCGGTCGCTTCTCCGTTGACGAGCAGCCGTAACTCGTAGGTCTGCCCCGCATAGACGCCCTTGGTCCGCACCAGACGTTTGACGGGTAGCCCGGCGGCGTTGGTCGAGTTCGTCCATTCGGGGGCGACGGCGGCCGTGAAGAGTCCGGTTTCGTCCCGCTCGCCCTTTTGCGTCGCCTGCCACTCGTCGGTGCCTTTCACACGGTATTGGATCACGGCGTCGGGATACTCCTCTTCCGTTGCCATGGCGGTTATGACGCCCGTGTTGTTCCAGAGGTCCGTCTCCCGGAAGGCGATTTTCAGGTCGGTGTGCTCGACATGGAGCGTCCAGCGTTCGGTCGCTCCGTGATAGGTCGCATCGACGAAACGCATCGTTTCGAAGCCCGAAGCCGAGAGTTCTTCCGCCGTGGGAGAATAGGTCGTGATGTCGGCAGGACCCAGTTTGAGCCGGGTGACCGTAATGTCGCCGAGGTTCGTTCCCTTGGGCACATAGGCTGTCGCCGTACGTTTCTGGGCGTCTATTACCGTCGCGCCGATCTGTCCTGCGACCGTAAAGGCGCGTTCGATCGGCTGTTCGGCCACGATCGTCCATTCGTAGTCCTGATAGAGCGAGAGGGTGACGTACAGCGGCGAACGCAGGTCGAATTCCCCGCTGAGGGGCCGCGACGTTTTGATCTGGCCGATGAAAGCCTCCGTGTCGGTCATCATCGGATTGGAGGTCGCGGCGTCGAACGTAACCTTGTCGATGCCGACTTTGCGTATGTCGGTTTTCTCATCCAGCGTAAGCGTCACGGTGCGGTTGGCGATGCTGATGCCCGACACGGTGAAGCCGCTGCCTTCGACGCCCGCGATCCTGAGTTCGACGACGGGATAAGGCACGTCGTTGTCGATGCACGAAGCGGCTAAAAGAAGCGCTGCTGCCGAGAAGAGTATGCGGAAATATTTCATGTCTTACTGCTTTTTCTTGTCCCACAAATGGATCGTCATGCCGAAATTGATGGCTGCGATGTTGAGCCGGAAGCGCATGTTCGAAGCCTTGCGCGAACCGACCTTGTTGCCGTCGGCATCCTTCTGGGTGACGGAATTGTACTGTATGCCACCCAGCCCGAACGAAAGCGTCGCGCAGACGTTGGGGAAGATGTAGACGGCCGCTCCCGGATTAAACGAAAGTTTTACCTGCGTATTGTCACTGTAGGTACGATTGGGGGTGCCGCCCTCCTTGCGGTCGGGGTCGTACAGGAAGTTCGAAGTACCCGTAGAGAGGGCCAGTTCGAATTCGGCGAAGAGTCCGAAACGCCCCTTGGGATCGAGTCCGGCATACGAACGGTGGAAGATGCCGAACGAGTAGTTGTCACTCGAAAGGTCGATATAGGGGAGCTGCCCCGAAAGGTCGTTGCCCTCTCCGGCGTCGAAATAGGTGTTGTCGAGCGTGCCGCCCATGTGGCGGTAGCCGAAACGCACGCCGATGCAGTTGTTGTCGCGGTAGAAATAGCCGATGAAAGGCTTCACCGTAGCTACCGTGCCGTCCGCGTTGATGTTGTCGAGGATGAGCATGATGTCCGTATCGTCGCTTGACAGGGTGCCGTACGATGCCGTCAGCCCCATCATCACTTCGCCTTTGTAGGCGAATTTGAGTTTGTTGATTTCGCGGTCGATGCGTTTGCGCGTCGGCAGAAAGCGCTGTTCCTTGGGCCGTTTCTGCCTGTCGGCGGCGATGGGCGACGGTGCGGGCGTCGCAAATGCGTCTGCGGTCAGCTGATTTCCGGATGTCTGTTCCGCGGCGGGCATTGCTGTCCGTTCCGCAGGGGCTGCGGCGGATTCGGCCGTGACCGAAGGCGTTTCAGCGGCGGCAGCGGTTTCGGCCTGCTGCACTGCGGGGCGGGCTTGTTCTGTCTCCGCAGCGGCGCCGAGCGTAATGAATACCGAGAAGATGGAAAGTATGATTCGTTTCATGTGCTTGCCGATTTTAGAGATAGAATGCCATACCGAGTCCGATCGAGAAGATGTTGACCTTGAAGTTCATCATGCTGGCGTCGCGCTTGCCGACCGTAACCTGATTGTGTACTTGCTTGGTGTGCGTATAGGTGATACCCATTACGCCGACGTTTACTTCGACGGCCATGTTGTTCGTCGCGAAGGCCACGATGCCGGGCGAAACGCCGAGTGAGAAGGTGTAGCCTGTTTCGTAGGTGCCCTTCACCGGGGAATCCTTGGCGAAGCGCGCCTGCGTGCCGCCTCCGGACAGCTGCATTTCGTTGAAGAGCGCGAAGCGTTTGTTGCGTCCCAGCGGAATGTACTGCCGCCAGATTACCGCCACCGAGTAGCTGTGGCGCAGCGAATAGTAGTCGTTCACCTCGAAGTTGAGGTCCGAATCCTCGCCGCCGAGGTTGAGGTCGGCCTTGTCGAGCTTGAGCAGCGAGCGCGAGTAGATGAAGCGTCCTCCGATGGCCATGTTGTCGCGCAATGCGTAGGCGATCATCGGGCTGACCTTGAAGGTGTAACCCTTCGATTCGATGCCTTCGACGACCAGAAACCGGTAGGTCTCGTTCGAATGGGTCGAGTAGGAAGCCGTACCTCCGAATATCCACTGTCCGCGCGGGACGAAGAGGTTGTGCGTGTCGGTCAGACCGCGCTGCTGGCGCATTTCATTGATTGTGAGCGCGCGTTCCTGTCCGACGCTGTCGGCCGGGAGGAACGCGTCCTCCGTTGTCTGCTGCGCACGCAGCGCCTGAGCCGTACCTGCGAGATACAGCAGGGTCAGGAGCGTGCTGATGGTTATTTTGCGCATTGTCGTGCGTTTAGTCGTTAATATACCCATTCAAAATCGTCGACGTACATGACGTTCGTCGAACAGCCCGTAAAATAATCGCCGTAGGCGTTGCAGGCACATGAGATCACGAGTGAGTACCCCCCCCCGCTGGGACGCGTCTCATGGTCGTACCATACGATCTCCAATTCGGCGTCCTGCATATCGTCGCCCTCCGTCGACTGCGTGATCCAGAGCGAACCGTATCCCAGAATTTTACCTTCCGATACGTTGTCGATGCCTTTCTCCGGGTCCCAAGCGCCCTTGGTAGTGGTCATGGCTGATACTACCTGATGCGGGGCGTTCCAATCGACGATAGCAACGAAAATCCGCGCCATGTCCGGATCGCCTTTCTTGATGTAGGGACAAATATCGCCGGAGGTGCGTACTTTATCTACCGTGCCGACCTTGGCGTGGTATTTAACCTTTAACGCCGAGGGGCGCACCGTGAAGTCATAAGGCTGGCCGAACTGCACGGTGCCGGTGAAGCTTTTGTAAGCGAATGTTCCCGTGAAAAGGTTGCCGGCGGCCAGAACGAGCATATTGGTGCTGGTGAGTTTGGCTGCCGGTGCCGCCTTGCCGAATTTTACGTCGGTGGAAGTGCAGAGCGTTTTTGTCATGGTGTTGTTGCCGCTGCTCCAGAACGACCCTCCCTCCGCATTGGGGAATGCGAAACCGCTGGTCATGCTCCACCCCGACATGTCGGCATTGGGAATCGTTTGCGCCGCTCCGGCCGTGAACGAACCGCTTTTTTCGGTTCCGTCGATGGTGACTTTATAATCGTAACCGTGTGTTGCGACGACTCCGGTGCCAGTCTCTCGCGTGTAGACCGTATGGCCGTTGGCATTGGTCGATTCCTGCCACTGCGGTGCGAACGTCGCCGAGATGAAATCGTCGCCCTGCGACGTGCCGGTCTGGTATTTCCATTGGCCGTCGCTGCCGCACAAACCGAACGTTACGTTTGCCGACCGGGTGAAATCCACGACCTGCAGCGTTACGGTATTGGCCCAGAGGTCGTAGCTTTTTTCCGTAACCGGAACCAATCCCTGCAGACGGTAGGTCGTCGAAATCTCGTTGCTGCCGCCGTTGGCGTCTTCCACATGGATCGTCACGGCGTGGTCGCCGCCCGGTAGTCCTCCGAAGAAAGCGTCGGACAACGTCAGTTCGGTGTTGTATTTATCGGTAGGCGAGAATGAAATGCCTTCGTGCGTGCCGGTGAGCAGGTCGTAGCTGTCGTCGCCGACCGAGACCGTGAATTTTTTCAGTTCCGCGAAAGCCATGATCCGGTATTTTTTCTCGCCGGACGTATATTTCTGCAGTTCGTCGTTGTCGAATCCCTCGGTGAGAAGGGCCGGATCGGGACTGAAAATAATCTCGTCGTCCTTGTCTTCCGTCTCGGTATCGACGCGGATCAGCAGGGCGTCGATATAACCCGGCAGGTCGGGGGAGTAGCGGAAGGTGAAGACGTATTTGCCGCCGGCCTTGACCTCGGTCAGCATGTTTTCCATCTCGACCTCCTTGCCCGACGTATGCGTGCCGCGGAACATCCACGCCAGCGAAGTCGTACCTGCGGGCAGGGTGTAATAGCCCGTGCCTTCGTCCGTGAATTTGAGCGCAGGAACCGCACCCGACTCGGCTTCCGCCTCGTCGAATTTGTCCGTACCGGCTATCCATACGAAGTAGCCCGGATCGAGATTCTCGACGATCGAAGCGTCGAATTTGACTTCGACGACGGTGTTCGCGATCTTGCAAACTACCTTCGCATTGGTCGTTTCGCCGGGTTTGACGGTGAATGTCTCCTCGCCTTTGTAGAAGCGTTTCGAGAAATCCGCGGGGACCTCTTCGCCCGCCTCGCGGTAAGTGCCGGAGAGCAGCTCCAGCCGTTCGGGAATGTCGTCTTTCGCGGCGTATTTGCGGAGCAGCCCGCCCTCGCTGTTATAGATATACACTTTCTGGTATTGCAGCGGATCGTATTCGCCGTTGGTTTCCGTCCGCGAGGTCGAAATCGTCATCGCCATCACGCCCGTGCGCCCGTCGCCGGCAGGAGTTTCGTCCTGCGAGCATGACGCGCCGGTGAGTGCCGTGAGCAGCATGGCGATATATGTGATGTGTCTTTTCATTATTCGGCGGCTTTAACGATGAGTTTGACGGTCTTGTGCGTCAATACGTTGTTGTTGTCCGTCACGTCGAGGACGAAGTTATGCTCGCCCGGAATCTCCAGCAGTATCTCGACGAATTTGGTGATCGAGAACATTACGGCGGTCTGGTTCTTCACCTGTTCGTTGATCGGGAATCCGAATTCGTCGTGGAGAATCGCGGCCAGATCGGCCGGAATGTCGCAGATGTCGAATTTCTCCGGAATGCTGAGAATCGGAAGCAGATCTTTCAGTGCCTCGGAGTCGATCGTAACCCAGAACGACTTGATGCCTGCGGCCGCAGTCACGTCGATGTCGATGACCATGTCTTTCTGCACTTCGTACTGCTGGTCGATATCGTAGCCTCTCCAGACGATTGCAGGACCCTTCTGACCTGCGCTTTTGTCCACGACGAGCGTCAGCGCGGCTGCGGTCGAGACGCCTTTGGCGTCGGTCATGTCGAACGAGAAGGTGTGCGTGCCGTCGAATTCGTAGAGCGCCTTGATCTGCCCTGCGATGTTGAAGCTCTTGGCCTGCTGTCCCTTGAGTTCGCCGCCTACCGGGTAGCCGAATCCTTTGAGTATGATGCCTGCCGGCGACGATGCGTCGAGCGCGCAGAGGTCGAACGTTTCGGGAAGCTGGATTGCCGCCATCGAAGCCATGAACCGACTGCTGGTCGAGCCGATATTGACGCGCAGCGATTCGATGCCGTTGGGCGATGCGAGGTCGAAGACGAACGGTTCGATGCAGTTGCCGTTGTCGTCGAACATGGCGTCCGTCAGCGTGAAAGGCTTGGACATGTCATGTCCGGGCCATGCGAGAGCCGGTGCGTTGGGGTCTTCGAGAAGCTCTTCCAGCAGGTTGTCGGTGCCGTCTACGACGAAAGAGTTGTCCTGAATGATGTTGTTGTCCACCGTTACCTGAAACAGAAGCGTTCCTTTGTCGGCATAGTTGATTACGACCGAAATCTTACGCCACTGGCCGGCCTTTACTCCTGTGATCTGCTTGCTGAACTGCGCGGGGATGTCGGTGTCGGCGAAAACGCCGTCGAAGTTGAAATCCAGCGTATTCTCGATGTCCAGCGATTTGAAGTAGGCCGCGCGCGTTTCGGTTTTGAGAAACTCCTGACTGGTCTGGCCCAGCGATATGGTCGCCTTGCTGGTGTCGGCCAGCATGCCGGCCAGTTCGGACGAATAATCCACCGTGACCTTGATATTCTGCAATGTGCAGACCACCTCTTCGAGCTGGGTCGTCTGCGCCTTTGAAATCGTGAAGCTGCTCGTCGCGCCGTAGACCGGGTGCTCCCACGCTACGTCCGGAGTGCTCTCCTCCGAGCGCACCTCCATGCGGTAGGCGCCCACCGGAAGTTCCATTGGCTCGGCGAGCTGCTGTTTGAGTTCGGCATAGGTTTTTTTGAATACCTGCGCGTTGTCGGCGTCGAGAATCTCTACGATAAAACCGTCCACGTCGGGTTGTTCGGCGCGGGTGCCGGATACGGCCTGCGGGCTTTGCGTTTGGTCCGAAGTGTCGTCGGGACGAACGTCCGTCTCGTCATAGACCACCCGCATCGAAAGGCCGCTTACCGACAGGAAGCCCGTCGCGTCGCCCGGTGTCGGCTTGGGTTCCTCCTTGTAGGGAGGTTCTTCGTTCACACAGCCTGCCGCAACGAACGCTGCAACCGCCAACATCGTAAAAAGTCTGGTAAATGTCTTCATATCTTTTGCTGTTTTTTATTCCTTATTTGGTATCGTCGATGGCCCCCTCGTTGACTTCGCAGTCGATCGGCCGGGTTTCGGTGTAGTCGTCGCTGAGCGTGACGGTCAGCGTGACGCTGCCCGCATCCTTGGCGTCGAAGGTGAAAATGTGGCAGGTGCGCGGCGAGGTGGCTTCGAGCGTTTGCTCGGAGAAGGTGACCTTAGGCCCCTCGTCGGTTCCGGTCTGGCTCTGGCGGCGTGCCGTGCCGGTTACCTTGAGCGTCGTGGCGCTTTTGACGAATACCGGCTCGTCGGCGGGCGTGCTGCCGGGCGTGAAGTCGAACTGGTTGCCCGATGCCGTCGTTACGGTAAACTGCGCGTCGTGGAAATAGTTGAGGAACTGTTCCGTGGCGCGGACCACCGTCTGCGAGTTGGCGATCGTAGCGGTCATCTCCACCGTTGCAGCGCGGCGGGGCAGCACTTCGACGCTCTTCTCCGCGGCATAATAGGGTTTGTCGATTCCCTCCGCATCGGGGTCGCCGTGTGCGACGGAGACGGTGTAGGTTCCCATTCGGAACACGGCGTCGCTCTGCTCGAATTCCGTGAGCGTATCCCATTTTTGCGTCCCCGATTCTCCGGTGACCGTAAGCGTGAAATCGCCGGCTTGGGGGACGGAGGGCGCAGCCGGCATCCGGGAAGTGTCGTCCGATGCGGCGACGATCGAACCGTCGGCGGTGCAGTTGACCTTCAGCGTGCCGTATTCCGTGCCTTCAGCCTTGTTTTCCGTGGAGCATCCGGCCGCCAGCAGGGCCGCCGATGCCATTAAGTATATGAGTTGTCTTTTCATGGTATTCCGGTCGTTCAATGGTGAGTGTTGTCGGTCGTGCCGTTTGCGGACGGCGCTGCCGGTTCGGCAGCCGCATCTGCCGCTTTGACTGTACCTGCCGGGGCGCCTTTATACGAAACGTCCCGAAGCGTCTGTTTGGGTCGGGATGTTTGGCTTTTTGTTCGCATGGATGCATGCCTTTTATTGACAATGTGCAAAAATAGGTACGCGCCGCGGATTTGTAAAATAAATTCAACGAACGGCGCATTTTTCATCACGAACACCCGGTACGCCGCATGCCGTCGGGCCGGATTCTCCTCTCTTCGGATGTCTTTCCGCAGCCGGGAAATGGCTTGCGCGCCCTTCTTCCGCGGTGCGGGCGGTGCCTAATAAAAGAACCTCCCTGCAATCGCAGGGAGGTCGGGGGTGAAGGTTGCGGGGCCTTCGGGTTTGTTATCGGGAGATCAGTACACCCACTCGAAGTCGTCTACCCAGAGTTTGTTGGTTGAGCAGCCATTGAAAAACTCCCCATAAGCATTGCATGCGCACGAAATTACAAGCGAATACTTGCCGTCGGTAGGCTTGGCTGTCTTGTCGTAGTAATTGATCGGAATGTCGATTGTCTGCCAATCGGTTTTCCCTTTTTCAATCCAAAGCGAACCGTAGCCTATTATTTTGCCTTCACCGGGATCGGTAGTCGTTTCCGGATCCCATGAACCGACGACAGTAGCAGGAAGTCCGCTTTTTACTTCAAGAGTTGAGGTTACAGTATGAGGACCGGTCCAGTCAACGACTGCAACAAATATGCGGGCTTTGTCAGGATTCTTGTTAGGGATATTTACCGTTGTTGTTGTGTTGACATAATCTACATCGCCGACTTCAGCTTTATAGCTGATCCGCATGGCGCTGGGACGTGATTTCCAAGGATATATTTGTCCGAAACGGACATCGCCGCCGGTGCCATTTTGGGTAAATTGTCCGAAAAATAAGTTTCCGGCAGTTAATAATTTTCCGTAGATAAAAGTGTTTTGGGTTCCGGATGTTAAGTATGCACATTTCCCGGAATTACCGTCAGCTTGTTGGCACAACCAGCAAGCTGATAGCACTTTGTTGTTGCCACTGCCCCATGTTTCGGATGTTTTGCTTGCGTCTTGCAGGATAAAGCACGGAAGAGCCGTATTTTCCATATTCCCTTCTGGAATAATCTGATCTGTTTCCGTTGTGAATTGGCCTTTGTATTCCGTTCCGTCTACGGTCAATTTGTAATCGTACGTATTATTTGCGAAAACGCCGGTTCCTTCCGTAATGCGCCAAAACGGTTGTACGCTGTTGGGGGTAGTCCAGTCCGCCGCCGTAAATTGCGTGCCCCAGTCGGGTTTTATTTCCGCTTTTGTATTGTTTCCGGTAATTTCGGCGGTCTGCCATTCCGTATCCGAAGCGGTCGATTTCTTATATTGCACGGAAACGGATGTCGCATCGGCAGGGATGTTCAAGGTAAACGATGCTGTATTGGCCCAAAGGTCTGCGTCGTTGTTGTAAGTGATGGGGGAAGCGACTGTTTTTACGTATTTCAGCGTGATGACTGTTTTTTGTCCGGCATTGTCCGTGACGGTGAATTTGAAATCGGAGTTCGTCGTTTCGGTCACCTCGGCGCAGACCATGGCGAGCATGTCTATCAGACCGCCGATCTGGAAATACACATGTTGCTGGTTGAGCAGTTGTGCCGGAGTCGGAAAACCGAGTTGGGCAAGCATGCTTGCCATCTCTTCCGTGGCAGGATTCGTTAAATCCATGGATTCGGCAAGGTTGACCAAGGGAAGCCGCGTTGCCAAGGGGGCGGAGGTGATATCCACCTGCATCGACTTGATGCCGCCCGGTGCGCTGACCCGGATGTCGGCGCTGTTGCCGCTTTCGGCCAGCTCGACGGGTGTCGTAAGGTCTTCGTGGCCGATCCACTCGACGGTCGGGGCTGCGGCTTTGGTGAATGATGCGGTCTGCTCCACCGTGTAGACCCAGTTGGCGACGACGGGTGTCGATCGGGTGATCGTGAAGCTTGCGGCGTTGCCTTTGTCGGTGCAGGCCGAGAAGGTCAGAGCGCCGTAGCTGTCATCAGGGAGCACGTTGAAAAAGGTCTCGCTGTAATCGGCCGAAGGAGCCGTGCCGTCGGCGTAGGTGACGGTGATGTGCTCCGAGTCGATCGAGATGGGAGAGCCCGTTGCGGAGGTGCCTTCGGCGACCAGCGTCGGGTTGATCGCCGAAGGATCGTATGCGGCGTTCGGGTCCGAGGGAACGGTGAAGGTCAGCTGCTCGGAGGCGATCGGTTTTTCCGACGTCAGCATGACGGAGGCTATTTTCTCCGACGCAGCGCCGCCTTGCAGTTTGAGCGCGAGGATCGAGGTGATGCGGTGAAGATTGAACTTTACGGCATTCCCTTCCGGTGTTTTGCCCGGCTCGGCGTCGTTGTGGGTAATGGCGTCGGCGGCCATGATGTCGAATTCGCTGTTGTATTTGTTTCCGTTCTGGGTGCGCAGGGCGCTGAAAGGAACCGTTACGGTCGTGCCGGAAACAGCTGCGTTTCCGTTGTGGGGGTAGAAGGCGCGGTACGCCCAAGTGCCTGCGGTGCCGGTGAGCGAGCCTGTAAAAGCCTTGCTGTCTGGGGCGTACGTAAATTGCAGGAGCTTCGTGAAGTCGTTGGCGAGAACGCCGAGGTTGTCTTCGCCGTTCCATGTACCGGTAAGACCGGTGCCGAAATCGACGTTGATGTCGGCGCGGCTTTGTTCGCGGGGAGCGATATCGGCGAGAAAACCGACGGCAGTTGCTCCGTCGCCGGATGTTGCGGGAACTTCCTCGTAGGTGCTGCACGCGCCGAGGAGAAGCGCTGCGGTCAGCGTTAAAAGAGAGACTTGTTTTTTCATGGCTGCCGGTTTTTTATTCGTTTTCGCCCAAATAAAAATCGTCGTAGCAGCTCAGGGGGCTGATTCCGTCGGAGGAAGGGACGTCTCCGGACGTGGCAAATCCTTTTTCCGCGGCGACCTCAATCGTCTCGATCATCGGGGCGGAGTATTTCCCCCCCCCTTTCGTGGTTGATACAATTCCCATGGTATGCAATAGTTTAAAGTTTTATGACAAAAATAGACGGGAATTGGTTCTTTTGAAAATAAATTCAACGAACGGGCAGTGTTTCATCACGAAAAGGCATATTTGCCTTGTGGAACCGGAATCGATTGCGGCAATATTACAAGGCGGTGGAAATTAACAAGAAACCTCCCTGCAGGCGCAGGGAGGTCGGGGTGAAGGTTGCGGGGCCTTCGGGTTTGTTATCGGGAGATCAGTATACCCACTCGAAATCGTCTACCCAGAGTTTGTTTGCGTCGCATCCGGTCAGGTAGTCGCCCAGATAGCTGGTCGCGGTCGAAATGACCAGCGTGTAGTTGCCCGTCGGAGGCGTGTCCGTCTTTTCGTAATAGACGATCGGAAGCTCCAGATCCTTCATGCTGCCGGTGTGAGACTCCGTGATGTAGGCGGAACCGTAGCCGATGATTTTGCCTTCGTTCAGGCTCGATACGGTTTCGGGGTCCCAGAACGTCGTCTTGTCTACCGAAGTGCCCGATTGCACTGCATGGCGGTCGCTCCATTCGACGATACAGACGAAGATGCGTCCTTTGTCGATGCCGGTGCTTACGGGCGGATCGTTCTTGACCCGGTTGATTTCGCCTATCTCGGCGGCGTATTTCAGTTTGAGGGCGGCGGGACGTGCGGAATAGGTGTACGGCTGTCCGAATTGTGCGTAACCGACCGTGCCGTCCATCACGAAATCTCCGGTGTAGAGGTTGCCCGCAGCGAATGCGATGACTGCATACTTCGCGGCGAGTTGCGCGCAATAATCACCGACCATGCCGGGATATGTTGCCTGAGTGCATAATTTGTCGGTTCCCGAACTGGTCATATAGCCGTTGTTGCCGCTGTCCCAGAATTTGTCGGTCCCTGTTGCGTCTTCGTATTTGACGGCATTCGGATAGGGTACGTTGGTCGAACCTATGATCTTTTTCATCGATTTCGTACTCCAGCTCTCCATGCCTGCATTGGGAATGATATCGCCGTTGTTGTTTTTCGGCGTGAATTCGCCCGAAGCGACCGTTGCGCCGTCGGCGAGCAGTCGGTATTCGTAGCTCTTGCGGGCGAAGATGCCTGTCTTGGGATCGACGCTATGGATCGTCAGTCCCGCTTCGTTGGTGCCGGCGGTCCATGTCGGACTGATCAGGGCCGTGCGGCTGCCGTCGTCGTTCGGCCCGGAGACGCTGGCGGCGTTCCATGCGCTTTCGCCCTTTATGCGGTATTCCAGCACGACGCTGCCGGCGTCGGCGAACTGATTGCTGATCGTCAGCGAGGCGGTGTTTTTCCAAAGGTCCGTTTGATCTACCCGCACGAGCGCCGGGGCCGTGAAGGTCAGCGGTTGCTCGGTCACCTGCCCCGCGAGATCGGTCACCTTGACGTCGAAGACGTGTTCGCTGCCGGGGTCGGGACCCAGCAGGAGGATCATCGGCACGAGTGACGTGATGTCGAAAACGCACTCTTTTTTGTATTGTATTTCGGTCTGGCAGCTGAGTCCGAGATCTGCGAAGGAGATTCCCTCGATGACGTCGGAATCGTTGAACAGGTCGAGTTTCGAAATGCCCAGCATGCTCAGTACGGGCGACGAAACATCGACTTCCAGACCGGCAATGCCTCCCGGTACATGGATGTTGATGGCGGCGGAGTAGGTGAGCTGGTTGTTGTCGTCCACGGTGATCTCATGCGCTTGGTCGATCTCATGTCCCGGCCAGTCGAACGACGGAACTTCGAGCGGAGCGAAGACGGGCGTTTCGGCGCGCTTGTAGAGCTTGCCTGCGGCAAACGGTTTGTCTGCCCCGCGTTCGATGGCGACCGTACCGATCCGGGTTGCCGTAATCACGTCTACAGTCAGTTTGTCGTAGCTCCCCGGCATGATGTTGAAGAAGGCGTTGATGTCGTTGGCGTCGGGAGCCGTGCCCTGCTCGAAGCCCAGCGCGATGACGTTCGACGGAGCGGTTTGGCTGAATGCGAGTCCGGAGCCCATGTCTGAAATGTCGAAGTCGATGCTCGCGGCCGAGAGTGTTTGGGTTTCGTTTTCCGAAGTCAGCAGCAGGTAGCGGACCTTGTCGGCATTGTCTCCGCCTTTTACCTCCAGATTGAGAATCGAGGTCAGGCGGCTGAGGGTGAATCGGATCGGATCGCCTTCGTCGGTTTTGCCCGGTTCGGCATTGGCGAAGCTCAGGATGGGGGCCGCCAGCGCGTCGGAGGCGCAGTTGAAAGCGTTGCCGCTTTGGGTGCGCAGGTTGCCGAACGGAATGCTGGCTTTGGTGCCGTTTACGGTCGCATGGGGATAGAAAGCCATGTATTGCCACGCACCGCTCTGCGCCGGCAGCTCTCCTTCGAATGCGAAGTCGTTGTTGTTGTAGGTGAACGGCCGAAGTTCGGGAGTTGAGCCGGGGGCGGTGAAAAGAATCCCCATGGCGTCGTTCTCTTCCCAATAGCCGGTAAATGTGCTTTCCCCGACGGAGATGCCGGCACGGGTTTCGGCGTCGTCGGCGACATCGGCAAGGAGCTTTACGGACGTATTGCCGGCGCGCGCCGGATCGTTCGTCTCGTCGTAACTGCTGCAGCCCGCAAACAGTGCGGCCGCAGCGAGGATTGACAGAGCTTTATGGAAGTTTTTCATAGCTGCGCCGTTTTTTATTCGTTATCCAAATAGAAATCGTCGTAGCTTGCGCCGGTCGGCTCTACGCCGCCGCCGGGGAAGGAGTTGGCAAATCCCTTTTCGGGCTGCACGTCGATCTGTTCGAGCAGGGGTGTGACATAGCACAGCTTCCCCGCCCGGTGGGTGGTTACATTCTTCATAGTCAAAATCTGTTAATTGCGTCGAAAGCAAATGTAGGAAGGTCCTGACTAAGATGAAAATAAATTCAACGAACCGGCGGATTCTTCCAATGAACCGGTAGATTTGGCGGACGGCGGACGGGCTGAAATGGTTTAAGAAAGAGCGAAAGGGTGTGCTTGGCGAACGATAAAGGCCGCCCGACGATTCGGACGGCCTTCATATCGAGCCTTTCGGACGGTTATTTTACGTATTTGTTCAGCCAGCCGAAGAACTCGCGGTTCCATACGAGCGAGTTCTGGGGTTTGAACACCTGATGGGCTTCGTTTTCGAATTCCACCAGACGGGCCGGGATTCCGCGGACGCGGGCGGCGGTGAACGCTTCGAGCGACTGCGTGTAGGGGATGCGGAAGTCGTATTCGCCCGTGAAGATCAGCATCGGCGTGTTCCATTTCCCGACGAATTTGTGCGGCGAATTGGTGTAGGAACGCTGTGCGACTTCGTTCGACCGATCCCAGTAGGGACCTCCGTAATCGTTGTTGATGAAGAACAGTTCCTCGGTTTGGCCGTACATCGACTCGAAGTTGAAGATGCCGCAGTGCGAGATGAAGGCTTTGAACCGTTTCTCGTGGCATCCGGCGAGAAAATAGACCGAATATCCGCCGTACGATGCGCCGACGCATCCCATGCGGTTCTCGTCGGCCCAAGGCTCCTTCGCCACGTCGTCGATGGCCGAGAGGTAGTCGCGGATGTTCTGGCCCGAATAGTCGCCCGAAATCTGGTCGAGCCACTCCTGTCCGAACGAGGGCAGGCCGC
>ERZ780154.745-NODE-745-length-20770-cov-4.08694_pt1 | contig 20770 bp, 16 predicted proteins | sample MGYA00511568_ERZ780154 | MGnify/ENA primary metagenome ERZ780154 (study PRJEB29588, sample SAMEA2142525) | human gut metagenome | biome: human gut; feature: human-associated habitat; material: faeces | place: Denmark | collected 2008/2010 ...
TATTCAGGTCAGCGACAACATTTCCGGGCAGGAAACATTTGAGAGAGAATGCTCTTCTCTGCTTCAGGTTCGGGATGCTTATCCGAAAATGATTATTGCCAGAACCAGACATCCAAAATATAGCTATGAAGGAATCGAAATTCATGATATAGCCGATTGGCTGCTACAAGAATAAGCAGGGCGAAATATCTCCGTCTACAGAGTAAAATAGATAGTTACTTTTCCTGCAGTCTGTGATAAACTTGTTCATGAGCGGGAGAAAGATATTGGACTGCACCCCAATATCGTCATAAAAGCAGGGGAAATGCCACGGAATTATTTAATATAGGTAATAAAAATGACAGAAGAGGAGATCCGGGTTCCGGGCCGGTATGATGTACCTGCCGGTGAGCTTATGGTCATCCGGTCAGTGCTCCCACAGGACTATAATGAAAATACGATCGCCATCAGATCCTCTCTGGAGAATGTGCGCATTTATATCGGAGGGGAACTGAGGACGGTGTATGATACGAAGAATACCAGACCCTTCGGGAAAAATTCTGCCAGCGGGTATGTGTTCTGCGAGACGTCCGGTGAGGATGCGGGGCAGGAAGTGCGGATCGAACTGCAGTCTTTTACTGAAAAGTATTCCGGTGTCGTCAACACGGTATATTGCGGGGATAAATCAGATATCTGGGGCTATATCTTTCACTGCTATTTTATGGTAACTCTGATCGCCTGCACTATGCTGTTTTCCGGACTGGTCGTGCTGATCATCAGTCTGGTGCTCGATATTGTATACAAGACAAGATTTGATCTGGAATATCTGGGATGGTGCATGATCATGGGAGCAGTGTGGATGCTGGGAGAATCGAAGTTGCGTCAGCTGTTTGTTCCCAATGCTTCTATTCTGTCGAATATGTGCTTCTTTGTTGTGATGATCTGCCCGGTTCCAATCATGTTCTATATTGATAGTGTGCAGCAGGGAAGATACCGGAAGGTCTATCATGTGGCAGAGTGTATCATTTGTGTGAATTTTGTGATATGCACGGTCTTACAGGTACTGAATATCGCAGATTTTATTTCGACAATGTTCTTGTCCCACATAGTGATCGCAGGAACGTTCCTGACGATATTTATCACCATCTGCCGGGATCTTATCAAGGGAACAGCGAAACATTATAAGCTTCCGCTGATTGGACTGGTAGCTGCCATGATCGCAGTCATGCTGGAGGTGACAGAGGTGTATCGTGTTGTGTCTCTGTCCGGAATCTTTATTGCAATCGGACTGGTGGTCCTGCTGGTCGTTACCCTGATCCAGACAATGGACCGCATCCGCGAGCTGGAGCTGGCACGACAGAAAGAGGCCCGGGAAAGCCTGGATTACCTGACAGGACTTCCCATGCGTCATAAAGGTGAGACACTGATTATTGAAAAAATGCAGGAGCATGATGGCTGTCTGGGATTTGTGGATATGGATAATCTCAAGAAGATCAATGATGTCTATGGACATAAGGCGGGGGATTATGCGCTCAGGCTGGTAGGAGCAATGCTCACAGAGTGCATGGAGAATGCGGTGGTCTGCCGGCTGGGAGGAGATGAGTTTCTGTTCTATCTGCCTGAGGTATCAGAAGTTGAGATGAACACGCAGATGAGAAAGCTGTTTGACAGCTTTGAAGCGGCAAAAAATGCCACGACGGAGACTTTACCGGCATCCTTATCCTGCGGTCTGTGCATGTGCAGACAGGGAGAAAGCTTTGAAGAATACTATATAAGAGCGGACAAGGCATTGTATTATGTCAAACAGAACGGCAAGAACAATTACCGGTTTTATGAGGAACTGGCGGAACAGTAGGCAGCGATATTCCATGCTATCTTAGAATACCTGATGCCGGCCGATGTATTGACACTGGAATAAATCGTGGCAGAAATCCCAGATAAAAGCAGGAATTTAGGAGAAATAAAATAATGTCAAAAGATGAATACCTGATTACAGATGCCCCACTCAAAGCGTTGACTGTTTTTGCAATGCCTATGATTCTGGGCAGCTTTTTTCAACAGGTTTATAATATGGCGGATTCCATTATTGTCGGCCAGTATGTTGGTTCCTCTGCACTTGCGGCTGTCGGTGCATGCGCGGCACTCACAAATGTATTTATTTGTGTGGCACTTGGTGCCGGTGTCGGTGCAGGCGTACTGGTGAGCCGCTATTTTGGCGCCAGAGATTACGGCAAAATGAAAACGATTGTGTCGACATCTTTGATCAGCTTTCTGATCCTAAGCGTGCTTCTTGGTGTATTCGGCTTTCATTTTTCGCATCCGATGATGAGCCTTTTACAAACACCCACTGACATACTGGAGGAAGCTGTACTGTATCTGCGGGTATATTTTGTGGGATTTCCGTTTTTATTTATGTACAATATCCTTTCAACGATGTTCACCTCAATCGGGGAATCAAAGATTCCGTTGGGTCTGCTGATATTTTCTTCTGTTTTGAATATTATTATGGATCTTTGGATGGTGGCAGGGCTTGGTCTTGGTGTATTTGGTGCAGCCCTTGCAACTCTGATCGCACAGGGCATTTCTGCAGTATTTTCATTCCTGATCTTTTTTTACCGGATGCGCCAATATAAGAGTCCCTTTCACTGGTTTGACGGACAGGAGTTACAGTATATGCTCCGGATTGCCATACCGTCAGTTCTCCAGCAGTCCACAGTATCAATAGGCATGATGATCGTACAGGCAGTTGTAAACCCATTTGGGACACAGGCACTTGCGGGTTATTCGGCAACAATGAGAGTAGAGAATGTTTTCTCACTGATATTTGTGTCCATCGGCAATGCAGTTTCGCCGTATGTGTCCCAGAACCTTGGTGCTCAGAAAATCGGGCGTATCAAAAAAGGCTATCACGCTGCACTGGTGTTAGATCTCTGCTTTGCAGTCCTGGCTTTTATAATTATTGAAACACTGCACACCCAGATTTCTTCACTATTTCTGGGAAAAGACGGAACTGCTTTCGCATATCAGGTATCCGGGGATTACATGAGATGGCTTGGCTATTTCTTTATTTTCATGGGCATTAAGATGGCAACGGATGGAGTTTTGCGTGGACTTGGAATCATGCGTCCATTTCTTATAGCTAATATGGTAAACCTTGCGATCCGTCTGTCGGTTGCTTTGATTTTTGCACCGCGCTTTGGTATTGCATTTGTCTGGCTTGCCGTACCGGCGGGCTGGCTGGCAAACTTCCTGATTTCCTATGCGGCGCTTAGAAAATCGTGGCCGGATGATAGAATCGCTGCATCCTGCAACGGTTGTATGGATTCTGCAGAAACGAAGAAGTAGCTGCAGCTGCCAATGGAACCGCACGGATTTACTGCAACAAAAACTTCCAGAGAGGCGGGGAGAAAGCAGGAGCTGCTGCGGTTGAATCCATATCGGAAAATATCTATAGTCGAAAAGCAAAAAGGCGGGAGTCTCTGTGAGAGACTTCCGTCTTTTTAGCTACAGCAGGAAGAATGAGTTTTCTAATCGATCTTTAAAATCAGATCAAGTACGCGCTTGGCACAGCGCTCCAGATCGCTTCGATCGAGAGCACCGAGTTCCATCGCCTTTTTCACGCGTTCCGGGAAACCGCACGCCATTTTCACATCATTTCCGGCTTTGATCTCTTTGTAATGTTCTCCTCTCGTCCACCAGTCGGAGGTTACCATTCCGTGAAAATGCCACTCGTCACGCAGGATGCCTTCGAGCAGATCGTGATTTTCCGAAGCGCGGTGGCCGTTGATCATATTGTAAGCGGACATGATAACCCACGGATCGGCTTCCTTCACGATGATCTCAAACGCCTTTAAGTAGATCTCGCGGAGTGCGCGCTCGGAGACGCGGGAGTCGCTGTGCTTGCGGTTGGTCTCCTTGTTGTTGCAGGCAAAATGCTTCACGGCTGCGGCGATGTGCTGCGACTGGATGCCGCGCACCATGGCTGCGCCCATTTTGCCGGCGAGCAGCGGATCTTCCGAATAGTATTCAAAATTTCTTCCGCAGAGAGGATTGCGGTGAATATTGACCGCCGGTGTCAGCCATACGGCGATGTTGTTCTCTTTTACTTCCTCTGCGCCTGCGGTTCCGACCCGCTCAACCAGGGCAGGATTCCAGGTGGAGGCGAGCAGTGTGGCGCATGGCCATGCCGTTGTGCAGACCTCGCACTGCGGTGTGATGCGCAGACCGGCAGGACCGTCGGCGGTCATGATGTTTGGAACGCCGTATTCCGGAAGATTGCCGTAGCCGTAGGTATTCGCGACAGAGGTATTCGGCTGGCCGCCGAGCAGATGAATCAGATCATCGTCGTCCAGCTGGGCGGTAAATTCATCCAGGGAAATCTTTCCCTCGTAAACATCGATCAGCGGATGTGCGTTTTCCTTATAGGAATTCAGCAGAAGGCAGGATGCGCGTCCGCGTGTTGCCGGGGAGAGAGCCTCCTCGGTGCCCGGTATCATTTTTTCAAAAACACAGGCATTCGGATTGTTGGCAGTTCCCTGCGGAAGTTCTTCGTAGCTTCCGTCTGCGAGCAGGCGCTTCTTCAAGCTTGCAGGTGCGGCTTTGGAGGAAAGCTGTTCTACCAGCAGATTGGCGTCGAGCGTCATGACATAATCCAGCGCTGTGACATCCCGGACGGAAGTTCCGATGTAAAAATGGTAGTCGCCCTTTTCCAGTATGTAGGAGGATTTAAAAATTTTTCCCAGATCATCGTAGGAAGCCATGGAATTTTTCGCTGTCTCGAGCGTCAGAAGCTGGCTTTCGCCCGGGAGAAGTGTTCTTGTCTTGCAAAAAGCGGAAAGTTCGCGCGCCGGTTTCTGCAAAAGTCCCTGCGGCGCACTGTAATACATCTGCACGACTTCTTTTCCACTGTAATCTCCGGTGTTTGTGACAAGGACAAAAGCGCGGATGGCCTGCGCGGTTTCGGTCACACTCTGCACCGTAAGGGAAAACTGTGTGTAGGAAAGTCCGAATCCGAACGGATAGCATACGCGTTTTGCCGCATCCCCAAAAGTCTCAAAATAGCGGTAGCCCACATAGATATCCTCAGTATAGTCCACATAGTCAACCGATTCGTGGAAATCCGCGGTGGAAGGATAGTCGTCCACGGAAGCGGCGAAGGTGTCCGGAAGCTTGCCGGACGGAGATATCTTTCCGCATAGCAGTTCCGCCGTGGCAAGTCCGCCCTCCATGCCGCCCTGCCATGCGATAAGTGCGGAGGAGATCTGATCGTCATTTTTGATCCAGGAGGTATCGATGATGCCGCCGATATTTAAGACGACTGCAATTCTGGAAAAATGCTGCTTTACCTGCGCGATCATGGCGGATTCTTCCTTTGTGAGATAGAAGTCGCCGTCCGGGAAGATCTCTCCGGAGATTTTCGGCATGCTGGTCTCTGTCTCCCACGGATTATATTCTCCGTTGTATTCGATGCTGGAGCGGTCCCAGCCTTCTCCGGAAAAACGGCTCAATACGATCACAGCCGTATCGGTATAGGCACTGGCGCCGGCGAGAAGCTCGGCGGAGAGCGCCGGCTCTGTCGTCATGCCGGGAACGGAACCCTGATCGTACTGTTCGTTCACATTGGCGCGGTAGAAATCGCACAGCGGCTCGTAGAGGGAGACGGCATCGTGGAGCATCTGAAAGCCATCGTAGAGATTGTGCACATACGATACGGTCACATCGCCGCTGCCGCCGCCTCCCTTGACATAATCAAAACTGCCTTTTCCAAAGAGTGCAATCCGGCTGCCTGCTTTTAACGGCAGCAGATTGTGCTCGTTCTTTAAGAGAACCATACCCTCTGCTGCAGCTTCCCTGGAAAGTGCGATGTGTTCTTTGGAAGCAGTCACGTAACAGCCCTCTTTTAACGGACGATTTGGCTGATACATCACTCTGGTCCATTTCTTCATTTTGACCTCTTTTCCGGCATACGCCTGATATTATTTTGATATTTTCCATCATGGAACATTGTCTATGTTCGTATTATAAGCAGATAATTCCGTTTGTTATAGATCGAATTTTGGCAGAAACATGGGTCGATATTGATATTTTTTCCTTCTAAAGGTATGATGGTAGAAAGAGAAACCGTGCATGTGAAAAACACGGGGAGAGCAGGAAAGAGAGGGAGCGGGAGTGCAGCAGGGGGAACATGAGATTATATCCGATGACGGGCTGATGCAGCTCTATTTTACGCAGGTCGACGCGTCCAATGAATTGCTGCCGGCACATTGGCATGAGCATCTGGAAATGATCTGTATGCAGCACGGGGCAATGACAGCGTACATCAATGAGACGTCGTATGAACTGCAGCAGGGAGATATTCTCGTTGTCAATCCGAGAGACATTCACTACACGCATGTCCATGGGGACGGGCATTACTATCTGCTGCAGATTCCGCCGGAGCATTTAAAGCGCGTCAGTGAGGACTGGCGGGGACTGCATTTCGGGGAATATGTTCCGTATTCGGAGGAGACCGCATCCGTGAATTGCCGGATGTCACAGAAGCTGGAAGAAATGAAGTGCCTGCAGGAGCAGGCGGCGGACGGTACGCATCTGCTATTTCTTGCAGCGGTTTATAAGCTGCTGTATCTGCTGTATACAAAGGATGCGGCCACGGTCGATCATGTGCTGCGCCACCGCTCCAGGAGAGATTTTGAGCGGATCGAGCAGAGCATGCAGTATGTGAAAAGAAATTACACGAACCCGATTACTTTAAAAGAGACGGCAGATGAACTGTCACTTACGCCGGAATATTTTTGCCGTCTGTTTAAAAAGTACACCGGCCAGACATTTTTGACTTATGTAAATCAAATCCGCCTGCAGTATTTTCACAGTGATCTGCTGCAGACGGACGAGAGTATTACTTATTTAATGAATAAAAATGGAATTACCAACTATAAGGTGTTTCTGCGCAGCTTTAAGGAAGCCTACGGCATGCCGCCCGGTCAGCTTCGCAAAAAGCAGAGAGAAGTAAGAGATGCCGGAGCAATCAGTGCGCGGTCAGCTTCTTCATCCGGAAATGATAGTAAAACAGAAACAGAACGGACGTCAAAACCCAGGACACCGGATAATTGAGGAGCGTTACGGTGAGCGTCGGGAAGAGGGCGACCACTCCGAAAATCCATACCACACGGAACAGGCAGATACCGCCGGTTGTGATGAGCATCGGAACGACGACGTCGCCCATGCCGCGCAGCGCACCGGAGAAGACCTCGGTAAAGACGAACAGCCAGTAAAACGGAGCCATGGTCGCCATCATTTTCAGTCCGATCTCCACGACATTTTCATCGGTCACAAAAATGTGGAAGAGCGGAATGCGGAAGCATACGAGCACCAGCATCAGAAGGATGGCGGCAGCAAAGTCCATGCCGATGCACACGCGGATACTTTTTCTGACGCGGTCATACTTCCCGGCGCCGTAGTTCTGACCGACGAAAGTTGTGATGGCAATACCGAAAGCACCGCTGACCATCCAGACGATCGCGTCCAGTTTTCCGTAAGCCGCCCATGCGGCAACCGTGTCGGTTCCGAATTTGTTGAGCGCGGACTGGATAATCATGTTGGAAATGCTGTACATGGCATACTGAAATCCACCCGCAGTCCCAAAAGCAGCTCTGATTTGAGAAGTCTCGGGTGGATACGGATGTCTTTTAAGGAAAAATCGCAGAGATCTTTCTGGCGCATCAGAAAAACGGTAACGATTACGGCGCTGATCCCCTGCGAGAGAAGCGTGGCGATCGCCGCACCGGCAACACCGAGTCCCAGCCCGACGATCAGGAGCAGGTCGAGAACAATATTGATGACGCAGCAGATCATCAGACAGTACAGCGGACGTCTGGAATCTCCCAGCGCGCGCAGCAGTCCGGCTCCGGTATTGTAAATAAACACGAAGAAAATGCCGGCAAAATAGATGCGCAGGTAGAGGATGGAGTCACTCATCAGTTCTTCCGGCGTATTCATCAGTCGAAGAAGCGCCGGGGCAGCAGTGATGCCGATCAGTGTCATGATGACGCTGCCGATGATGGAGAAGGCATAGATCGTATGAATACTGTCGTCCACCTTTTTGCGGTCCCCGGATCCGAAGAACTGGGAGACGATGACGGAAGCACCGGCAGTCAGCCCGGTAAAAAAGTTGACCAGCAGGTTGATGACCATTCCGGAGGAACCGGCGACCGCGGCAAGTGCATTTTTCCCGACAAAGCGTCCCACAATGACGGCGTCGATCGTGTTGTAAAGCTGTTGAAAAAAAGAACCCAGTAAAATAGGAAAGAAAAATAAAAGAAGTTGTTTCCAGATGATACCGGATGTGATTTCGTTCTTGGAAGAGGTTTCGTTCATGCTATAATCTCCATATCTGTTGTAAAGGTATAAAAAATGTGAAAATAAGTCCGAAATATATTATAAAATCTGCAGCATAAAATAACAAGAAAATCCGTTTATGTTTTTGACGTTCTGTGATAATATAACACTATAAAATGCCTGTTGCCAGGGATGGACAGGAAAGCCACGGAGGACACACTATGGATAAGAAAGAGAATCAGCCACGTGAGAAAAAGGGTATGCCGCTTGCGCCGGTCTTTTTGCTGGGAGCAACGGTGCTGCTGTTGATTGAAATGTATTTTATCGTCAATCTGCCCCGGTTATATCTGGTGCAGATCATTCTGGGAGCAGCAATTCTCGCCTGTACCTATGTATTTATTGCTGCTTTATTAAAGGAGATACATAAGAGCGGAGAGCAGGCAAAAGACGAATATGAGAGGATGCTTCGCGGAGAAAAGGCGTCGTATCTGATGCTCAAGAAAATCTCGGAGCAGCTGGAGGCGGTTGACCGCAATACCAGAGAGCCGGGTGAGGAGATCATCACAGCGCAGAAGGCGATTGCCAAGGTGACCATTACCAGAAGCAAGGAAAATGCAGACGCACTTATGAATTCCAACGACCGCGTAGTGGACAATCTCTTACAGTTAAAGGAGAGCATGGATGCGGGATTCGAGCAGTTTGCCGGAAAGCAGCAGAACATGATGGATGATTCCGTTAAGGAACTCGTCTTAAAGCAGCAGGAATTTGCAGAGGAATTAAAGGAGATTACCGCAGGGCTTAAGGAGATTACCGAGGGACTTCAGACAGTGAAGGAGACGGTTGCAGAGGAAAAGGCGCAGACGCTTGCCGCTATTGAGAGCCGGATGGATGAACTGGTGAGCCAGAATGCGGTGCTGGAGAGCAAAATTACAGAAAGCACGGCAGCTGCGGCAGCGCAGAAGCCGGAGCCAGACATGGAGCCGGAGCTGGTCATGGAACCACAGCCGGAAGAGGTCATGGAGCCGGAAGCGGATTTTAGCATGCCGGATACACCGGAGGAGGAACTGCCGGTTGTAGATGCAGAGACGGTGACGGATGACACCCCGGTGATGGAAGAGTATGAGGAACCGATCGTAGATTCCGACGCGATTGTGGAAGAGGAAGATGCGGCAGGTGCCACAGACGATCAGAATGAGGCTGAGGCAGAGAGTGCGGCGATAGACAGTTTCGATTTTGGAGCAGATGGTCTCGATTTCGGAGGAGACAGCTTAGACCTTGGAGTGGACGGTCTTGATCTCGGGACAGAGAACCTTGACCTAGGAGCAGATAACTTAGATGCCGGAGCAGGCGGACTTGATCTTGGATCAGAAGGACTTGATCTTGGGGCAGACAGCTTAGACCTCGGAGGAGACAGCCTTGATTTAGGAGCAGATAGTCTCGATCTTGGAGCAGAGAACCTTGACCTTGGAACGGAGAACCTTGATCTCGGAGTGGATAGCTTAGATTTAGGAGCAGATAGTCTCGATCTTGGAGCAGAGAACCTTGACCTTGGAACGGAGAACCTTGATCTCGGAGTGGATAGCTTAGATTTAGGAGCAGATGGCTCCGATCTCGGAGGAGAAAGTCTCGATCTTGGAGCAGATCTGAAAGAGGAAGCCGCGCCGGAGAATGAAGCACCGGACAAGCCAGAGCCAGTAGCCGCGCCGGAGAACGAAATACCGGACGAGCCGAAGGTGGCGAAACCGCAGAAAGAGCCTCAGACAAAGGCAGAGGAAGCTGCACCGATGGATTTTTCCGATCCACACAAGCTTATGACTCCGGAAGAAATTGCCGCATTGATTGCAAAAATGTAAGAGCAGGTTCCGGGATAAGAAATGAAGTTATTAGCAGTTTCAGAATAAAAAAATGAGCGTGGAAGATTCTCTGAAGTAAAATGTGAGAATTTCTTCCACGCTCATTTTCTATCTGAAACGATAATACTTATTTATATATCCCGGAATTTCCTATTACGGGAATCTATGCGGCAATTCTTTCCGTAATCTTACAGATCAGACTCCGCGACGATCGTCACGATATTCTTGATGACGGAGACTGCTGTCTGCATGCCCTCCACGCTGATATGTTCATACGGACCGTGGAAGCCGTAGCCGCCGGTGCCAAGATTCGGGCACGGAAGACCCATAAAGCTTAATCTGGCGCCGTCTGTGCCGCCGCGGACCGGGCGGGAGAGCGGTGTGAGACCGGTCATCGAGATTGCCTTTTTTGCGATATCCACAACATAAGGATGCTGTTCGATGATCTCAAGCATATTGGAGTAGGAATCCGTGATGGTAAGAGAGACGGTTCCGGTGCCGTATTTCTGGTTGGTCTCCACTTCCAGTGTGCGGAGTCTGTTCAGGCGTGATTCAAAAGAAGCCTTGTCGTGATCACGCACGATATAGGAAAGCTCTGCAAAAGCGACATCACCCTTCATGTCGGTCAGATGATAGAAGCCCTGTCTGCCCTCGGTGTGCGCCGGTGTCTCCTCCGGCGGAAGCTGCGACTGGATGTCACACGCCACAAGAGCGGCATTTACCATAATATCCTTCGCCTCGCCCGGATGCACATTGACGCCTTTGATGGAAAATTTTGCGCTCGCGGCGTTGAAATTCTCATAGGCGACCTCGCCTTCGTAATCGCCGTCCACCGTGTAGGCAAAAGTAGCCTTAAAATAATCTAGGTCAAATAAATCTGCACCGCAGCCGATTTCCTCGTCCGGGGTAAATCCCACCCAGATATCACCGTGAGGCATTCCGGAAGAAATGATCTCTTCTAATGCCGTGATGATTTCTGCCACACCGGCCTTGTCATCCGCGCCGAGCAGTGTCGTGCCGTCGGTGGTAATCAGGGTTCTTCCCTTCAAATCCTTCAGCGTTGGAAAATCGGAAACCTTTAACATTGCCTCGGTACCGTTTAAACGGACGTTCCCGCCGTCATAATCCGGAATGATCTGCGGTTTGACGTCTTTGCCGGAGTAGTCCGGTGCGGTATCCATATGTGAGATAAAACCGACGGCCTTGCGTCCCTCACAGCCTGCAGTCGCCGGAAGCAGACCGTATACATAGCAGTGGTCGGTCAGAACCACATTTTTAAGGCCGAGATCCCATAATTCCTGCTCTAGTACCTTTCCGAGATCAAACTGACGCCCGGTAGACGGAATTTGTACCTTGCCGTCTGTCATGTTATTCTCATCCGATGTCGTCCAATAGGACACATATTTCAATAATCGCTGTTCAACTTGCATAAGAAACCTCCTTGATCTATGCCATTCTATCTATAAAATAACACAATTGAAAAAAAAATTGAAGTTTTTTAAAAAAAATGTTGCATTTCTAAAATTTCTGTTATATAATAATTTTCGTGCTCGGGTGATACAGAACACGAGATACAAAATAAGCGCCACTAGCTCAGCTGGCAGAGCACCTGACTCTTAATCAGGGTGTCCAGGGTTCGAACCCCTGGTGGCGCATTGAAAGGTACCGATTTTACAGCATTGACTGTGGGGTTGGTGCTTTTTTTGTATTTATAATACATATCATTAAAATTTTTTTAAAAAAGAGTGTATCCTATTTAACAGAAGGAAAAACCTGACGATATAAAAAACAGATACTATATGAAGGGGAGAGAGGCAGATGGAACAAAAGAATATTGAGGTGCAAAGGAAAAAAGGTCTGAATCTGATGATGAAGATTCTGATCACGGCAATCATACCGCTACTGATTCTTGTGACTTTTGCAGGGCTGGCAATCCGGGCGGTTGGCGTTTCTGTGTCTGATAAACTGATGCAGCATGAATTGAAGACATCGATTTATGCAGTCAATCAGACCTTGTCCGTTATAAGCAGCGGCGACTGGAATGTGGACGGAGACCAGCTGTACAAGGGAGATTACAATATCTCGGAACATCAGGATGTGCTGGATGCTTTTAAGGAGAATACCGGACTCGATGTTACGCTCAGCTGGAATACGACCCGGATGGCGACTAGCCTTGTGAGACAGGACGGCAGCCGTGAGACCGGGACGGAGATAGCAGCAGATGTGTATCAGACTGTGAAAGAAAAGGGTAGTTATTTTGTGTCCGATAATGTGATTGATGGTCAGAAATATTACGGATATTATGAGGGATTGTACAACAGTGACGGTTCCATGGCGGGTCTGGTGTTTACCGGTATGGCGTCTACTTCCGTTCACGAAATCTACAATGACCGATTGAAAAAAAATATAATATTTATGGTAGTGCTTGCAATCTTTGCATGTATCTTTCTGGCAATTGTGATGATGAAGATTGTGAAGGCAATGATGTCGATGATCGATCATCTGGACGATGTTGCGGAGGGAAATCTGGACAGCAAGATCAGCGACCGCATGACGAGCCGCTCGGACGAGATCGGAAATATTGCGCGTGCGCTGTATTCACTTATTGGCGGACTGGCCATGATTGTAAAAAACATCCGGACATCCGCAAAGTCGCTGGATGATTTCAGCGCCAGGTTCCAGAACAGCTTTACGACGATCAATGAGTCCATTCATAATGTGAATACAGCGATGGAGGACATTGCGAACGGAGCGACGAATCAGGCGGGCGAGATGCAGAAGGTCAATGAGCAGATCAGCGACATGAACGAAGCCATTGCCGAGACGACAAAGAACGTGGAAAATCTCACGGGCAGCACGGAGGAGATGAAAGAGCAGAATCATAAGCTCGACGGCACGATCAAAGATCTGGTGGAGATCAGCGACCGCACCAGAGAATCGGTGGATGAGGTCAACCGTCAGACAGACAGGACGAACCAGTCTGTCATGGAGATCGGCAGCGCGATCCAGATGATCACAGATATTGCAAGCCAGACCAATCTGTTGTCCCTGAATGCGAGCATCGAGGCTGCGCGTGCGGGAGAGCATGGAAAAGGATTTGCTGTGGTGGCGGATGAGATCCGTCAGCTTGCGGATCAGTCCAGTGACTCCGCGAAGAAGATCGGTGATATTGTGGAAGAACTGATTAAGAACTCTAACAAGAGAGTCGAGACGATGAACGGTGTGCTGGATGAGATCAATGAGCAGAACGAGAAGCTTTCGACCACCAGAGAGGCATTCGACGGACTGAATACGGAGGTCGGCAATGTGGTAGTTGCGATTGACAATATCCGGCGTGAGATCGAGACAGTCAACACGGCGAAGAATGATGTTATGAGCAGCATGGAGAGCCTGGCAGCGATTGCACAGGAGAATGCGGCAAGTACCGAGGAGACGTCGGCTTCCATGACGGAGTTAAGCGGCATCGTCACGGACTGCAATGCGCAGACGAAAAACCTCGTGGATATTGCAGAAAATTTAAGCGACAATGTCAACCAGTTCCGGATCAAAGAATAAAAGAAAACAGAACACAAAAAACACCCGCAGGCGGATCGAGAAAAATCCAGACTGCGGGTGTTTTTTATCTGGAAGCGATCAGCTTGCAGATCGGATTGCCGAGGGAGGAGAACTTCTCCTCGTACTCCGTCATGATATTGCCTTCATTGAGCACCGGATCGTGATGCAGATCTCTGGTGGAGGCGTCCAGATGCCAGCCGGCTTCCGGGATCTCCTCCAGGGAAAAGGTAAAAAGATCCTGATTGTCGGTCTTGAACTCCAGATGTCCCTCCGGCGCGAGAACCTCATCGTAGCGCGCGAAGAACTGACGGGAGGTGAGACGGCGCTTGGCGTGTCTGTCCTTCGGCCACGGATCGGAAAAGTTTAAGTAGATCCGGTCTACCTCTCCGTGATCGAATACCTCAGCGACATCGGCGGCGTCCATGCAGATGAAAAACAGGTTCGGGAGCGGATTCTCTTCCATTTTCTGCAGGGCGCGCAGCAGGACGCTGGAGTAGCGCTCGATTCCCAGATAATTGATGTCGGGATGCGCTGCGGCAAGATCCATCATGAAGCGGCCCTTTCCCATACCGATCTCAATGTGAAGCGGCTGCTGTGACGGAAAAATCTCCTGCCAATGGCCTTTGTGCGTCTCGGGGCTTTTGATGCAGTAGACGCTCTCTGTGATGGCGGCGTCTGCACCTGGTATATTTCTAAGTCTCATATTGTCCCTGCCTCTCATAAGAAAATCTTAATAAATGTCGGGAAGTCCTATAATTGTGGACATACAAGATATTCTACAATAAATCTGTGGATAAAAAAAGAGCTTTTGCCAGAAAAATTGTTGCATGTATTTTTTTCTGCGATTATACTGATACTAGTTATGTTCCGGATATATATGGAAGAAATGGACAGGATTTCTGGATAGAATGGAGTTATAAGCAATGCGAAGAGCGAATGTGTGGAAAAAGGCGGCATGTGTCGCCTTAAGTTTACTATACTTTTTACAGATAAAGCCGCAGGTGGTGCAGGCGGCAGATTACTGGCCGGAAGGACCGGAAGTACAGTCACCGTCCGTGATACTGATGGAGATGTCGACGGGGACGGTTCTGTACGAAAAAAACAGCGATGAGCGGAATTATCCGGCAAGTATCACGAAAATCATGACGACGCTTCTCGCGCTGGAGAATTCCGATCTGAATGAGGTCGTCACATTTTCTGATGATGCGATCAACAATACTGAGGGGTCCGGAATCTACCGCGATTACGGGGAGCAGATGACGATGGAGCAATGCCTGTACGCGGTTATGCTGAATTCGGCAAATGAATGTGCCTACGCAGTGGCGGAGCATGTCGGCGGTACGGTGGAGCATTTTGTGGACATGATGAACGAAAAAGCGGCGGAGCTGGGATGTACCAACACGCATTTTGCCAATCCGCACGGTCTGTTTGACGAGAACCATTACACGACGGCGCACGATATGGCGCTGATTGCCAAAGCGGCATACCAGAACGAGACCTTCCGGATTATTACGGGGACGGCACGCTACACCATTCCGCCGACGAACAAGCATGATGAGCCGACGGATCTGCAGAATCACAATGAGATGCTCTACCCGTTCAAGACGCTCAAGTACCGGTATGAGTATTGTACCGGAGGAAAGACGGGATATACGGATATCGCGCGTAGCACGCTGGTCACTTACGCCGAGAAGGACGGCATGAGTCTGGTATGCGTCGTGATGCATACGGAATCGCCGAATCAGTGGACCGACAGCCGGAACCTTTTCGACTATGCATTTGATAATTTCCAGTTGTTCAATATTGCGGACAATGAGACCAGATACATGGATTCCGAGGCGGTGGAAGTTGGAGCCTTAAATAACAACAAGGCGTTTGTGGACATCGACGCGAATGCCAATATCGTTCTTCCGAAGACGACCGACTTTAACGATGCGGCATCGGAGATCACGTATGACGACGTCAGCGAGAACGTGGTGGGAACGCTTGCCTACACCTATGCGGGACGTCAGGTCGGAAAAGCAGACATAGTGACAACCGGTGCGGTTGTGGACGGATATATTTTTGACAACCAGAGCGAGGTAGAGCAGGAGACAGACACCGAGGAGGAGACGGTCTCTACGGTGCGGATCAGACCGCGCACAATTTTGCTTATCGTAGCCGGAATCCTGCTTGCAGTAGGGTTGATCTTTGCCGGAAAGAAGTTCTACGATAACTATTATATTATCCGGCACAACCGGGAAGTGCGCAGGAACCGCAAAGAGCAGTTTCGACAGATAAAAAGCAAGTCAAGACGCCGTAGAAGACATAGAAGATAGTATAGAGAAACAAAAAACGACAATATTCCATGCTGAATATTGTCGTTTTTTGCGTTATGGACACGAAAAAAATGATAATAAATTATCTGACAATTAAGCTTTTCAGCAGGATTTCAAGTTGATTCGGGTTCTTTGTGTAAAAAAGAATGCCGCCTGACACAGTGTGCGCGGTCAGATATTTTCCCTGAAACAGAGGGGAGTCCGTGATGCGGGAAAGCATGTAGGAGGAGACAGCATCGTCCGCTTTTAAAAACAGAGGCTGGTAATCATCCATCCGGCAGACGTCGGCATTTGCTTTTTTGAAAATATAGGTAAGCTCCTGCTCCTGCGCTAACTGTTCGGCAGTCTTGTTCGGAATGAAATAGCCGAGTTCATCCTTCGGCATATTCAGAGAGCGGATGGCGCGCTGCACCTGTTTGGTCAGAGCGTCGGACGCCGGGTATAGAGACTCAAAATATTTCATGAAATCGGCAGCCGTGCGGAAATGCTCGTTTTTTCCCTTTTCTAAGACCTCGGTCATCAGGATCCGGCGGATGATTCCCTCGCAGGTTTCCCGGGACGGATTCTTGCGCAGGGAGGGTGATTTTGCTTCCATAGAGAACTCCTTTCTGCAAACGACAAAAAAATTGTCTTTTATGACATTATAAGACAAATCAAGAGCTGTGAACAGCCGGAAAAACGACAGAAACGATAAATTGACAAACAGCAGAGTATCCTTTATAGTAAAAATAAGCAATAAATACCACAAACATATACATTGAGCGGAGAAGTTATACAGAACTTTCCCTAAAATGCGTAGCAGGAGGGGAAGGCTCAAAAGGAAAGGTACGGGGAACGATATGTCAGAATCTTATGTGATTAACGAAAAGAGGGAACTCATTCTGGATCGTGTCAAAGAGTTCATCTATCAGAATGGCGGTGTGGTGAAAAAGAGCCAGCTGAATGAACTGGGGATCGATTACCGGCGGATTCTGGATTTTGTGGAAAAGGGAGATCTGATCCGGATCAAGAACGGGTACTATGCGGTGCGGCTGAGTGATTTCTCGGAGGAGGAGCTGATTGCGCGGCTGTTTCCTGATTGCGTCTTAAATCTGGAGACCGCATTGTACGCGTACGGCTATCTGGACCGCAAGCCTTACGGATACAAATTGTCGGTGGACAAGAACACATCCAAGTCGCGGTTTAAGCTGGATTTTCCGCCGGTGGTGCCGCTGTATGCGGAGCCGGAGACCCTGACACTCGGTGTGACGGAGATTGACTATGGCGGCGCGAAGATGAAAATTTTTGACCGGGAGCGCCTGATGTGCGAGTGTCTGAAATATGAAGATAAGATGGAGCGCGAGCTTTTCAAAGAAGGGCTTTTAGCGTACATCCGTGATCCGAAGAAGGATGTTGCAAAGTTGATGAAATACGCAAGGGAACGCAGAGTGGTAAAGAAAGTACAGACGATGATAGGAGTATGGCTGTAGATGAAACATACGATCATAGAAAAAGCTGCACTGAAAGCAAAAAGTGAAGAGACCGGTATTCCGTTTTCCAATCTGCTGGCAGGCTATGTACTGGAAGAGCTGATGTATCTGATCGAGGATTCGCCGTTTTCCCTGTTTCTGTGGCTGAAAAACAGCGGTGCGCTCGGGGTGGAACAGTACCAGAAGAAAAATCTGTTGACGCTGGATTTTGCCTATGTGACAGATCCACGCGCTATGAAGCGGGAGGGGATCGTTCCGGGGCAGGAACTGTCTCTTAAGATGGGATATGTCATGCTCGCGTACATCCTAAAAGTGGAAAAGGTGCCGGACATTTCCTGGAAAGGAAGAGCGAGCGCGGGAGATCACCGTGTGGATCTGGAGATTGCGGGGGAGTTCGAGGAGATGACGGTCCCGATCCATATCCGCGTCACGGAACTGACCGAGGAAGGCCTGGTTCCGGTCAAGCGGACTTTTATGCCGTTTATGGAAGGCGGAAAGCAGATTCCGTATCTGGAATATCCGGTGGAGAGTATTCTCGCGGAGAATCTTTTTTATCTGATCCGGGATATGGAACTGCTTCCGGATATGAGCGTCTACGATAAGGTTTACGGGATATTAAAGACGGAGCCGGTGGACGGCAGGCATATTCAGGAACTGCTCGGCGAACATTGCAAAAAGCAGCAGTTACTTCCCGAGGAGTCGCGGATGAAAGAGATTCTTTCCTACCGCGATTACAGCTACATGAGAAAGCGTTGGGAGAAATATTTAAGACACCGGAAAAGAAAAGAACCCGCATGGACAGAGGTCATGCAGGTTCTGGAACAATTCCTTCCGCAGATGTGGAGCACCCTGTGCCGGGACGAAATTTTTTTCGGAGACTGGATGCCGGATCTGCAGCGGTTCTTAGATTAGTTAAATGCAGTGAAGGTGTCGGAGCGCCAGATAGTAGTCGTCCCTGGTATCCAGATGGGAAAATTGAAGATCTGCCGGAATATCGGAGTCTTTGGTTGCTTCTTCGCGCTTCAGATAGGACACGCTGCATTTCTCGCGCAGCGTATCGAAAGTGAACTGGTGCAAAAGCAGACACTTTCCGATGGATGGCAGGCAGCTTTTGGAGTAGGCGGACGCCGGTACTTTTTGATCCGTTTCGGTGCCGGATACCGCGGCGATGTCAAAACCGTCCAGATGCTCCAGCAGCTGCAGTCCGACTTCTGGTTCCAGAAAAGGGGTGTCGATCGGCAGAATAAACGCCTGGTCTTCATCCATCATGGAGAGACCGGAAAATACGCCGGACATCGGGCCGGCGTTCATGTACAGATCGGCAATTTCTGTGACGGGGAGTGACAGGTGTGTATATTCGCCCGGCTTTTTCACGGATAAGTAAATATGCGAAAAATGCGGTTTGTACTTGTTCACAAGGTATTCCAGCAGACTTACTTCGCCAAAAGGCAGCAGGGCTTTATCGGTTCCCATGCGCGTGCTTCCGCCGCCGCACAGGATAATGAGTGCGTGGTTCATAAAAATTTCCGCCATTTCTATTAAATAAATATATCCCATATCATAATGGAAAACGGTGGAATGTTCAAGTGACAAAAATTCTGCTGCGCGGATCGACGGGACAAAACAAGATGGATTGACAGGGGAAAGTGACAGGAATAATGGAGAGAGAGCATTTGTATCAACAGCTAATTTCATACGGGGAATCGGATGTCTACCCTTTTCATATGCCGGGGCACAAGCGCCGGGCACTTTCGTTTCCAAATCCGTATACCATCGATATTACGGAGATTGACGGATTTGACAACCTGCATCATGCCGAAGGGCTTATCAGGGAGGCCGAGGAGCGCGCGGCGAAGCTCTACGGTGCGGACCGGTCGTATTACCTGGTAAACGGGAGCACCTGCGGACTGCTTGCCGCCATCTGCGCTGCCGCACGGCGGGGAGATAAGGTACTGGCGGCAAGGAACTGCCACAAAGCGGTCTATCACGCGATTTCCATGCAGGGACTCGCGGCGGAGTTCCTCTATCCGGCAATCACGCGGGGAGATCTGCAGGGACAGATTACCGCGGCGCAGGTGGAGGAGGCGCTGACAAAGCATCCGGATCTTGCGGTTGTGATCCTCACATCCCCGACCTACGAGGGGATCGTGTCGGACGTCGCGGCGATTGCGGCATGCTGTCATGCACACGGGGCGGCGCTGATTGTCGATGAAGCGCACGGGGCCCACTTCGGATTCGGAGCCGGATTCTCGGAAAATGCGGTGCGCCTTGGGGCGGACGCCGTGATTATGAGTCTGCACAAGACGCTGCCGTCGTTTACACAGACGGCGCTTTTGCATTGTAACGGCACGCGGATTGATCCCGGGCGCGTGGCACGGTATCTGGGCGTCTATGAGACGAGTTCGCCGTCGTATCTGTTTATGGCGGGAATGGATGCATGCATCGACCTGATCCGTGAGCAGGGGGCAGAACTTTTTGCGGAATACCGGAGACGTCTGGATGCATTTTACCGTGATACGGCGGACCTTACGCAGCTGCATGTCATGCGGCGGGAAGACCTCTGCAAGGAAGAAGCGTATGACTGGGACGATTCCAAGCTGATTATTTATGCGGGCACCATGGGCGGCGAGGCGCTGCATCAGGAACTGCTCGGACATTATCATCTTCAGATGGAGATGGTGTCGGCGGACTATGTGCTCGGCATGACAAGCCTTATGGATACGGACGAGGGCATGCGGCGGCTTGTGACGGCGCTCCATGAGATTGATGAAAAGAACCGGCGTATGGCGGAGCCCCACGAGACCGCTGAAGAGAACCGGAAGACGGAATTAGACGGAGAAGTGCCGGAAGCCGGATTTACGGCGCGCATGTACCGGAAGAATCCGCGCCGGATGCAGATTTATCAGGCGCTGGATCTGCCGTACCGGGAGGTGCCGCTTGATGAGGCAGTCGGGAAAATGGCGGCGGATTACGTTTACCTGTATCCGCCCGGAATCCCGCTCATCGTGCCGGGAGAAGTTATCACGGAAGAGTTTATCCGGCACATCAGAGAGTGCCGGGAGAGAAAGCTGAACGTGGAAGGGCAGGGAAATCTTGCCCCCGGTCGGATAAAGATTGTATATTTTTAAAGACTATATTATACTAGAAGGTGCAGCGAATGGGAAAAATCTATTGCATGATGGGCAAGAGCTCAACAGGAAAAGATACATTATATAAGATGCTTCTGGAAGACGGGGCGCTTTCGCTGAAGAAGATCATTCCC
>ERZ780154.748-NODE-748-length-20662-cov-3.05406_pt1 | contig 20662 bp, 16 predicted proteins | sample MGYA00511568_ERZ780154 | MGnify/ENA primary metagenome ERZ780154 (study PRJEB29588, sample SAMEA2142525) | human gut metagenome | biome: human gut; feature: human-associated habitat; material: faeces | place: Denmark | collected 2008/2010 ...
GTTCCATACTGCATTATTTGACTCCTTAAGAGTCAACTTTTTCTAGGACAAGACACCACTATCTAACTTCTTCAATTTTTTGCAGTTCACAAGTCTTTGAGGGAAACTGTTTGATGTTTATTCAGAAGATGAAGCCTTTCATCGAGGCCGTATTGGTTGGAAAGAAGGTTATCGTGAGCATTAGTCAAATTAAAAATATGAAAAAAGGAGTAGGTCTAACTCTGGGTGAAAATTTTGGGTTAAAAGATGGTTATCACAGGAAAAAGGGGTATTAATTGGGATAAATCCTTAAGAAGAAGATCTGTGTTCTAGCAAAGTGTTTCTTTATGTTAATGTATCACGGTAGTTTCAATTCCTTGGAGACATTTCAATGTTTAAAACAAAAGTGTTAAATAAACAGTTGGCATTGGCTCTGACCAGCGGATTGCTTTTAATGGCTAATGCGGTTAATGCAGAGTCAATTCCTTCGATAACTCCCGACTACTTAATTTCGAAAGGAAATAACGTTGTTGTGACTCAAGATACAACTGGAAATCCAGTATTTTTCACTCCAAGCAAGGAGGCTTATAAAGTTGGAGACGGATCGGGCACTCTTACTGTGAACACTAATAATACTTTAGGTATGGTAATATTCCACGCCCCGGATAACTATAACTACGATCAAGAGGGGGGGGGTAGATCTTAAAGGGAATTTGGTTTTAAATGTCAATCTTGACCCAAAAAATCCCGGTGATGATTCAAAGGGTTCAGGACAGTTCAATGGTGACCTTCCTTGGATGAGCGTTAACATCGATGGAAATTTTGAGCTTAACGCTACTTTCAATACAAACGGCCAGACAGTTACTAACACATACATCCCGTATTTCTATTCTGCCGGAGGACAATCTAGTTTCAGCGTTACAGGCGATGTAAAAATATCCGTTGTCACTATTGCACCTGACTCTGAAAAAAATTCTTCAACAAATGCATTTACTTTTACTGCAGACGCCTCATCTTCTGAAGAAGCTAAGAAAACTGTTAATTTAGGGAATCCCAACAGTACCTTCAGTCTTTTTACTGCTTATTTAAAAAATCCCGATAACTACGACAAAGCCAATACAATGGCTGGAGCCAACGGTGTTTATGCTTCCGGTTCAACAGATATCAACATAAAAGCAGGAAAGAAAGTTCAGATTATTTCGGTTGCCGACTATGCTGACGCTATCAGTGCGAAAAAAGGCGGACGTGTCGACCTTGGCTCTCCTGAGTTGCTTCAAGTTATTGGCGTAGTTGATTTCTTCACCGGCGACTACAACGGTGCCGCAACGGAAACTTCCAGACAATCCCGAATCAGCGGAACTTTCCAGGGAAATAATTCGTTCTGGTTTGGGGATGAAAAAGTAAAATACACGGACAATAATCCGCATGGACAGCATGGCGGTGACCTTAACTTTACTTTTAAAGATGGAGCTGAATGGATTTACATGGTAAATCCTAGACTCACAAAAATTACGCTAGAGGATGGCGGCGCTGTCAATATGTATGACGATTACGTATTGAAGCTGTGGCAAGAAAAAGTAGTAGACCCAAAAACTGATCTTAAATTGCCGGAACAAGCAAGTTTGGCAGACTTTTGGCCCTCCGTGATCAAAGACGGTCAATTAGCCTTTAAGCATCAAATCGTTGTATTGGACAAATTAAATGGAAACAACGGTATCTTCAGAATGGATTTTGACAGTTACGATAAGAAGAAAACTGACTTAATCTTCGTTGGAGACACCGATAACAAAACTTTGGGCGAGTTCAATATTCAAGCCCATCCGGAAGATCCTGAGGACCTTGTAAATTCGTTTGGGAATGTCTCTGACGACAATCCTCTACTTTTCGCTTATGTTGCCAAGCCAGCAGCCGACAAAATAACATTTAAGGATCATCCGAATATTTACAACCATAAGTTATACGATTATTACGCTAAGATCGAAACTCGTACATACGAGGAGATGAAAGATAAATTAGCTGAATATGATACGAACTACAAAGTTTTAGATCCGAAGACAAGCGAATTCCATGAACACGATGCTCTAGGTTTATACGGTAACCAAGAAGAAGGCATCTACTGGGTCATTACCAACCTTGTAAGAAGCGAAAGCAACGAGCTCAAATCTCTCTATGCTTCAGGTGAATCCGGCTGGGGCTATGCCACATATTTGGATAGGCTTTCGAAACGTATGGGCGAGATCCAATATCAGGAAGGAAGTGAAGGGCTTTGGATACGCGGCAGATACAGCAGATTGGGGAAAAGTTCCTATGACATGAAGTGGGGCGGAGTCCAATTTGGCGGGGATTATAAAAATACTGAAAGAAATCGTATCGGCGTTGCGCTAGCTTTTGACAATGGTAAAGCTGACTTTAACCATGTCGATGGCAAGAACGATCTGCATGGATTTAATTTAATGGCATATGATACCTGGCGTCATGAGGACGGCTGGTATTTGGATGCTACAGCTCGCTATGGAAAGTTCCACAATAAATCTCATGTAAAGACAATTACGGAGCGGGTGAGCAGTAATTACCGCCAATCCATCTTCTCTCTTGGATTAGAAGGCGGAAAACGAATCATTCTCAATGAGGAAGGCGGTTTCTTCTTAGAACCTCAGGCACAAATTCAATGGGCCTCAGTAGGTAAAGCATCTTGGAAAACTAGCAATGACATCCAAGCTAAGATCAAAAGAGGAAATTCTTTTATTGGGCGCTTAGGAACGCAGCTCGGAAAAGAATGGATAGACAGCAAGAATCGAAAGAACAACGCTTATGTGAAAGCTGATGTCCTCCATGAGTTTGGAAATGGCCAAAAAGCAGAATTTAGTGCTGACGGCATAACGGCATCCCGTAAGTGGGGAGCAAAAGGAACGTGGTACGACGCGGGTGTAAGCGGTCAATTTGCTCTAGGAAAACAAAGCTGGGCTCATATTGATTTGGAAAAACAATTCGGCGGGGGATTGAAAAACTCCTGGCAGATCAACGCCAACATTCGTTGGAATTTCTAACTTAATTAGCGAGTTCTCTGGCGTTCTTGTTAATACCGCCAGAGAGTTCTGATCCTCGATGTCATTTAATTCTTTTTTGTTGTATTTGTAGTAATTAGACGAAACAAAGTTATAAAAGTACCTCGGGTTTTTAATAACTCGTCTGGGCCTGTCGTTGAAGCAATTTCAATGAGCAGGCCCAATTCTTTTCTAGTGAGATTATTCGAAGAAGGTGCTTGTGGCTCCGCCTCTGTTAACACAAATTCCGGAATTATCGAAAGTTAACAGTTTTGAGTGTCAAAACTTGTCTAAGGCACCATCGCCGCAGAGATTCTCTATTCGTTTTTTGTCACGAGGACATTTCCCATCATTGAATCTAATCAGGAAAAGTTGTGGTCTTTGTCACATAGTTTGAATACAAGAATAGATTGCAGACAAAAAATCACCTCGCAAGTTGCGAGGTGATAGGAAGCTTCTAAGCAACTTAGACAATGGTCAGCGCCAGAACGACAACACCGACAATCAAAGGAATGGCAGTGCGTTTAACCAGTTGGATCGGAGGAACCATGGCCAAGCCGGAGAGCACAATCACAACGCCTGCGATCGGAGACATCGTGCGGCCCATCTGTCCGGAGATAAGAGCCATGGCGCCGAGGTTCGGAATCGGCATGCCGAAAGATGCGGCCTGCGGAGTGACGGCTTCATTGAAGGCAAAAGTCGCCGCGTCGCCGGAACCGGTAATGGCAGCCATGATGAACGGACCGAAAGAGCCGCCCCAGCGGGCGATTTCGTTGGAGCTCTTCAAAACCTCCACGAAAGCATCGATTAAACCGGTGGCTTTTAGGCCAGCGGCAAAAACGCCGGCCGTAATGATGATGCCCATGACGGAGCCATAGCCTTCGCCCATGCCTTTGAAGAAATCTTTGGTGAACTGCTGAGGATTCACCCAAGAAACGATCAATGCGAAAATGGCACCAATGACCATGGCCTGAGCCACACCCATCTTAATGACCGGAACGTAAGAGTTGCCGAGCAGAAGAATGACCAAGGGAACCAAAGGAGCGAAGGCTTTGAGCGGATTGATGTGTTCGACGCCCCCGCTGTGGTCAGCCGAAGTGTAGTAATCATCGAGTTCTTTAGCACTCGGCTTGTTATCGCGGAGGATCAGGCAGACAATCGTGAGACCTACGGCACCGATTAACACCATGGCTAAAGAATAGGGCGTATGCAGGCTAATTAAGTCCATCATGTCCATATTGGCAATTTTGGCAACAACACTGTTGTGGCTCGTTCCCGGAGAAATGTTGGAGCCGAAAGTGCCCATCAGGACAGCGGCGCCGGCTGCGGCCGGTCGGATGCCTGCGCGGATCATCACAGGAATGAATGTAGCACCGACGGCGGCTGCGCAGCCCGAGGCAGACGGAATGGCAACGTTAATAAAGCTCGTGATGATCGTTGTGGCAGGAATCAAGAGAATGCCGAGTTTATTTAAAGGAGCGGCTAAAAATTTAACCAAATTTTTATCGCATCCTGTGGTCGTTACCACATAGGCAAAGCCCATAGAGGAACAGATCGCCATGATGAGCGAAGCGTTTGCCATGCTTTTGGCAAACTGATCGAGCGCTGCCATCGGTTTCATGGCGATGCAGCAAAGGAAAAGGCCGGCGGTAAACAGCACCAAGCGTGTTTCAAGACGCTTAATCAGGCAGTAAACCGTGACCAGGATTACAGCGATCGCAATCCAAGCGGTTAGAGTCATAAAAATACCTTTTGAAATGAATAAAGGAGGCCGTTAGGCCGCTTAAGGCCGTCATTATAAGTGTTACTGCTTACTCGTTGTCACTTAATACTTTCGGAGGTGTTTTGCAGCTGACGGATTTCAGCCCGAAAGGCAAAACCGCTCAGAAAAAGATTGGTTTATTCTGTCTTTTTTTGAATACTCTCTAAAAATAAAATGAACGATTGGCTGACTCGAGTCTCTGCCGCCAGCGGTATCCCCTCTGAAATCTTTATTCTTGGCTTCATTGCATTTTTTCTGCTGATTGTCTTAGTCATCGGCCTTATCTACTGCCTTATCAGACTAAAAAGCATCAGTGCGAATACGCTTCAGACGGTTGCCCAGGCTCGGATGGCTTGGCGGGAAGATTTGGGTGCTGCGGTTACCCAAAGTAAAGATCTGATTGCCGATCGTATGAAACCGAGTTTTATTGAGACAGAACGGACGCTGGAGCGTTCTTTCCAAGATGTTTCTGCCGGAATCCGAAGCGAAACCTTTGCCAGCCTGAAGGCTGTGCAGGACACGCTTAACCAGTCTCTTACACGTAATGATGAGCAAATCAGTTCGGTAAACAAGCGCTTTGAGGAGTTATCCAGAAGTATCCGAGAAGAGATTGCAGAAAGCGGAAAAGTGGTCCAAAGCACATTGAACCAATCGCTGATTCGAAACGATGAGCAGATTAAGAGCCTGAATGAGCGTTTTGAAGAACTCTCGAAGACGCTCCGCGGAGAAATTTTTTCCAATCTGAAAGCCGTCCAAGATACGCTGAATCAGTCGCTCACCCGCAATGACGAACAGCTTCGCGGCGTGAACCAGCGTTTCGAGACTTTGTCGTCGACGTTAAACACTTCGCTCAACGAACTGCGCAAACAGGTCGATGATGATTTGAAGGTTCTAAATAAAGACAATGAAGCCAAGTTAGAAAAGATCCGAGAAACCGTAGAAGAGAAACTCCAAAACACGCTGACAAGTAAAGTCGGAGAAAGCTTCTCCCAGGTGACTCAGCAGTTAAACCGCGTCTATGAAGGTTTAGGGCAGATGAAAGAGTTGGCCGAAGAAGTGGGCGGGTTGAAGCGCGTTTTTGTCAACGTTAAGAGCCGCGGCATGCTCGGTGAAGTTCAGCTTGAAGCACTGCTGAAGGAATACTTCACCGAGAGTCAGTATGTTAAAAATGCCCATCCGGTTCCGTCTAAACCGAAGATGGTGGTTGAGTTCGCCGTCAAACTGCCGGGCTTAAATGGCAGAACTTGTCTCTTGCCGATTGATGCGAAGTTCCCGGTAGAGGATTACCAGAGACTCCTGCAGGCAGCCGATGAAGGCGATCGAGAAGGTGTTGCGGAGGCTCGTTCTAAATTAAGAGCGCGTTTTAGAAATGAAGGCAAATCGATTGCCGAGTACATCAATGTGCCGGAGACCACAGATTTTGCGATTATGTTTATTCCGTCGGAAGGACTTTATGCAGAGGCTTTGGCGCTGGAAGGTTTGACCAACGAACTCTTCACGTCTTACCGCGTATACATCATGGGCCCGTCGACGCTGGCGAGCGCCCTTTGTGCTTATCGCGCCGGTTTCCAGACGCTCGCAATTGAAAAGAAGAGCTCGGAAATCAGAAAGATCTTGTCTTCAGTCCAGACGGAATTTGCGAAGTACGGCGAAGTCCTAAATAAACTTAAATCTCAGGTTGAAACAGTCGTTAAAACCGTAGATATCGTTCAGAACAAGACAAGGAAGATGAATCTTCAGCTGGAGGTCGCGTCTGAGAGCGATAAAGAAGAGGACCAGCCGATGTCTTTGCCGTCTCCGATTTCGAACCAGAACTCGCTCACTTCGGAGTCTTAGAAAAATTGTCGGAGAACCGAACCTCCGCTTGAGGCCTATATACGAAAAGAGCCGGAAGATTTCCGGCTCAAATTCTATGGAAAGCTCATTAGGCTTTCATTGTTTTTTCGGCCACAAATGCAGCCAGTTCCCGGGCAGCGTCTTTTGCTCTTTCCGGCGCTGCATCAAAAATCTCAGCCATGAGGCGTTCGCTGACGTACTCAGGATTGAAGTCCAAGTGCAGATCGTTGCCGTGCATCTCACATTTTGTGAAGGCGCCGTCGGGCGAGCACTGAGAAGCGATTTCAGCAACTTTGCCCTTGGCAAGCATTGCGATTACGGGATTCTTGAAAGATAACTCGACGTGGTTGGCAGAGATATTCTTTAAGTTCAAGAAATCACGTGCTTTGTAGAGCTGTTCAATAGGGAGGGCCATTTTCTTCCTTTCTAAAAATTTTCGGATATTTTAGTTCATCAGTCCGGAGATAAGCACGGCTAAGACAAGTGCAGGGCAAAGAACGCCGATACAGACTCTGAGCACTTTCTTCCATCCCGGGTAGTTCTGAAGAGAAGTCCAATGGGTGTGAACTTTATCCCAAGCGAACCAAGCAGCCAGCAGACAGGCAATGATGCCGCCGATCGGAGTTGGAGACAAAGAAGTCAGCCAGGTCAAAGGCGGTCTTGCCGAATATCTTGTAATCTGCCAAAAGGCCGAAGGACAAAGCACACGGAATACTAAGAATCAGCATGAAGAGCAGGCAGACGGTCACGGCTGTTGCACGCTTCATATTGAGTTCCTGAACCATCCACGTAATGTCAATTTCAAGCATGGACACGGCTGAAGTTAAAGCAGCAATGATCAGGCAGAAGAAAAAGACGATGGAGAACAAGTAACCGAAAGGCAGCTTGGCAAAAATCACCGGCATCGTAATGAAGGTGAGGCCGGGGCCTGCCGCCGGGTCCATTCCAAAAGCGAAATTAGCCGGAAGAATCATCAAACCTGCCATCAAGGAGATGAGCAGAGAAAGCACCACAATCCAGAAAGTGGAGCTCACGAGTTCTGTCTTATCGTCGATATAGGCGCCGTATGTAATCATGCAGCCGGCACCGACCGAGAACGAGAAGAAAACCAGCCCCATGGAATCCAGCAGTGTTTTCCAGCTGAACTTGGAGAAATCAGGCAGGAAAAGGTATTCCACACCCTTCATGGCGCCGGGCTGCATCAGACCTGTGATGATCAGAATGATCATGAAGATAAACAGCATCGGCATAAGGATCTTGGAACATAATTCGATGCCGCCTCGAATACCGAAGGCAACCACAAATCCGACTAAGGCAAGGAAGCCGATCTGAGCGGAAATGGCAACCCAGGGCGAGGAAGACAGGCTTCCGAACAGTGCGCCGAGGGTTTCCGGGTTGGCGGCGGGGAACCCGATGATGGCTTCAAAGAAGTACAACAGGCACCAGCCGCCGACTACAGAATAAAACGAAAGAACGACAAAGCCGATGATGATGCCGAGATAACCCAAGACTGACCAGAAGGATCCGCCTAAGTTTCGGTAAGCCGTGACGATTCCGCCTTTACCGGCTTTGCCCAAGGTGATTTCCGTGAGCAAAAGGCCGAAAGCCAAGGTAAAGGAAAAAATAATGTAGGGGAGCAGGAAGGCTGCTCCGCCTTCGGCGCCGGCCATGTATGGGAACTTCCAAATTGCACCCAGACCGATGGCCGCGCCGACACTGGCTAAGACAAACCCAACTTTGCCGGTAAATGTTTTTTCTTGTTGTTTTGATGCTTGGGACATCTGAGAATACTTCCTCGGTTTTAAATCAGATTAAAGATTGCAACCACAACGATGAAGCAGGGTGCAACGAAAGCCAGCATAAAGCGGAAGAACTTCATGAAGCCGTCGGAATGCTTAACGCTGGAGTTGATTTCATATTTGGTGCGGTCAAAGAAGAACCAGCCCGTCATCGCAACAACGAAGATGGCGCTGAGCGGCATCAGGATGTTGCAGCAGAGGAAGTCGATCGCATCAAAAATGTTCTTGTCCATGATCTTGTAATCAGCCCACGGACCCATCGAGAGAGCAGACGGAATAGAGCAGATGGAAAGAACGATGAACAGAAGAACGGAAGCTGTTTTGCGGGAGAAATGGAATTCGTCCATTAAATAAGCCAGGGGAACTTCGAACAAGGAAATCATCGAAGTCAGAGCGGCAACCAGCAAACAGCCGTAGAAGCAAACGGCAAAAACGTCGCCTAACGGAATGTGAGAGAACACGGCAGGCATCGTGATGAATGTCAGACCGGGGCCGGCAGACGGATTCAGACCGAAAGAGATAACCGGCGGAATAACCATTAAGCCCGCGAGAATGCAGGAAATGAAGGCTAAAACGGAGACCCAAAGAGCAGTGGTGGTCAGGTTTTCTTTATGAGAAATATAAGAACCGTAGGTGACCATAATGCCCATGCCGACGGAGAGCGAGAAGAATGTGAAGCCCATGGCGTTGAGCAGAGAGTTTGCCGTGACCTGGTCCCACTTCGGAGAGAAGAGGAACTTAAGACCTTCCCAGGCACCGGGCAGCGTCAGACCGCGAATAATCAGGACGATCATCAGCACAAACAGCAGCGGCATGAGCACTTTAGACATGCGCTCGATACCCTTGTTTACACCGAAAATCAGGACACCGGCGGTAATGGCCAGGAAAAGGGTTTGGTAAAAAATAGCGGACACCGGAGTGCTGACTGTTTTAAGGAAGGTCTTTTCCAGCATTGCTAGGTCAGACGAAGCGGCATTTCCCATGATGGCTTCAAACAAATAAGTCAGACACCATCCGCCTACCGTACTGTAGTAGGTCATGATCAGGAATGCACAAAGAACACCGATGAAGCCTAGAGGAGCCCAGAACTTGCCTCCGATGCGGCGGAAACTCGTGACGGAACTTCCTCGTCCGGCTCGGCCGATGATGATTTCAGCAAGAATCAAAGTGACGCCGAAAAACAGCACCATCAGGATAAACGGAATAATAAAAGCAGAACCGCCGTTGGCACCGGCCATGTACGGAAATTTCCAAATGGCTCCGAGACCGACGGCAGAACCGGTTGCAGCCAGGATCATGCCGGTCTTGGAACTCCAGTTGGAGCGTGCATCAGACATTGAAGACTCCCTTCTAAAAAGTGATATGAAAAACGACTATTTATAAATGAATGAAGTAATTGTATATGCCGCTTTTCGGTTCTTTAACGGGATTCAGTAGGAAATCGTCGCTCAAGCACTCAAATTTCTGACAAATTTTTCCTTTTTTGCCTCTTTTGACTAAGTTTTTGTCTCAAAGAACTTCGTGTAATCACTCATAAATAACCTGTAAATACCAGCAAAAATTTCAGAAGGTCGAAATTTGCATTCTAAAAATCGGAAATGAGAAGTATTACCGTGGAGTTAAGGCCCGATTAGTGAAGATACGAAGAAAGCGGTAGGAAATGATTACCCACTTTTGGTACCGTTTTGGTCGAACAAATCCTTTAGAAGATGTAAAAGTTTTTCTTATGCCACTATGGGTATTAATACGTAAAGATGAAGAAAGGATGAGCTATGCGGAAAATTATTTCTTTTTCAATTCAATAAGTAAAAGAAAAATTCGGTTGGGCGAAATAATTTGCAAAGCGGAAAAATCAAAAGTCAAGAAATTTATTTTGTCTTCTTTTTCGTGAAAATGCGACAAAAGTATGGTTTTTAATGAATGTTGGTGTTATTATCTACTTCGTGGTTTGAGGTGGTTGTGAAAACAACCGTTTATCCTGGTTGGAAACCCTGCTAGTGTCCCTAGCAGTTTTTTTTTATTCTTTTTTCAGCCGAAAAGATCAGACAATTATTATTTTTTCTTAATACAAACCTTGTCTCGCAAGGCGTCCGGTTCGATTTTTCTTCATCCCGGCGTATCTTCCAGCCTTGGGAATTGATTTGATCCATCATCGCCGGCCGATTTTTCCTTCTAAAAACTCTCTTTTCTTTAGCCGGCTCATTTTTTGAGAAAAAGCTTTTGTTCAATCGTGTTGATTTTGGGAATGCGAGTTCATCAAGCTTCGTTTGAATCCTCATATTCCGTCTAAAATTTCTCTAAAACAAATTTTGCGGAGCCAACCTTGTCCGATTCAGATTTTCAGCAAATATTAGATGTCAAAGGGTTGAAGTGCCCGATGCCGATGCTTAGAACGAAGAAAGCACTGGCTAAGATGCAGCCGGGAGAAAAACTACTGGTTCAGGCAACCGATCCCCACGCCTTACGAGATTTGAGCCAGTTTGCCGATCAGACCGGCAACAAGCTCCTTTCCTCTTCTGACGAGGACGGCATTATTAATATAGTGATGCAGCGTAAAGAAGAATAACGTCACAAACCTACAGCTAAGGAACTCTCATGACTATGCCCGTCAAAGATGCACCCTTCCTTGAAGAACGAACCGCCGCTGTAATGGAGAGCGTCTTCAACGACCCGATTGTCAAAAAGGCCCTTGACCAGGCCGTTCCTCAGGAAATTTTTACGATCGAGGAACAGATCGAAATTTGTGAAGTTCCTGCTCCGCCTATGAAGGAGCAGACCAGAGCCGCAATGATTGCTGAGAAGATCAACAGTTACGGTCTGGAATCATCTATTGATCCGGTCGGCAACGTAATTGCCTGCCGCAAGGGAACAGACCCGGATGGCCCTGTCTGCGTTATCAGCGCGCATATGGACAATAGTTTTAGGGAAGGAACCGACACTACTGTTCGCCGCCAAAACGGCAGACTGTTTGCGCCCGGTATTTCCGATGCATCCCGAGCATTGGCCTGCATGCTTCAAGTCATTCGTATGGTCGTCAACAACGACATCAAGACAAAAGGAACGCTGCTGTTCATTGCCACAGTAGGGCAGGAGGCTGAAGGCGATCTTCGTGGCGTAAAACGTATTTTCTATAGCTCCGGAATTCATGTCGACGGCGTCTTGGTGTTAGACGGTGCTGATCCGGGGAGACTGCTTTATGGATCCGTGGGATCTAAACGCTACAAGGTTGAGTACAGCGGTCCCGGCGGTCACAGCTATCTGAATTTCGGTCAGTACCCGAGCGCTACACAGGCGCTTTGCCGAGCAGGAGCGCTTCTTGCGAATCTTCAGGTTCCGGCGGAACCGAGAACGACTTTTACTTTAGCGACTTTAAACGGCGGCTCTTCCGTTAATGCCATCGCAGAGCATGCCGAGTGCGAGATCGACCTGCGAAGCGAAGACGCACAGATGCTCGATGGACTTGTTCAGGAAGTCCTGCCTTTGTTTGCGTTCGGCGCCCAATTAGAAAATCAGCGTTGGAACGTTACGGATCCGGCCCTGCAAGTTAGATGCAAGGTGACGCCGATCGGTCACCGCCCGGCTGCGGTATCCAAACCCGACAGCCCGGTGCTTCAAGCTGCTAGGGCTGCCCAAATGGCCTTGGGCATTAAGCTGACGGACTTTACCAGCGCTTCTACGGACCAAAACGTTCCGATGTCTCTTGGAATTCCTTCGACTACCTTAGGCGGGGGCGGAAGAGAGGGATTCAACCATTCCTTGTCCGAATGGTTTGAACCTGTGCGCTCCTACGAAGGTCCGCAGCTTTGCCTGCTGACTGCTTTGGCTCTGGTCGGGTTAGAGAGCGGTTCGGAACCGCTCCTTCCGATCTACACGGCAGCACCTAGGGAACAATGGCAGGACAGACTCTAATCTAAGAAAAATTTGGGACCGAAAGGTCCCGTTTTTTTTTACCTTTGGGTCCAATGGAAAAAAACTACCCGAGGTAAGGCGAGAAGACTAAGAAAAAAAATAGTTGAGGGGATATTAAAATCATTCCATTTTTCTTCTCAAAATACTTATCTTAAGATTCTTAAGAAATTTATTTTTGTATTGTGATGGCTTATCGTTAATACTTTTCCAATATTGGCTGTACACAAAATAAAATCCAGCACAATAGGGGTTTTCAAAGTTTTAGTAATTTCCCTCCTTATTGTATCGGAGGGTGCGATGTGACCTTCCTCATAGCTATCTCTTAAGAAAACTTAATGTTAAAATTTCTAACAAGAGGTTCTTGGATCTCTATGATTCTGAGAAAACTTATAACAACCCCTCTTACTCGAATGTATTTTGACTTGGAGTACCAAATGAAGGTCTTTAACAGACGTAATGTATTGAAAGGCGGTTTAGTTGGCTCTATGGCAGCCGGTTTTGCTTCTTTCATGGGCGCTTCCCATGCAGCAGAACCCGCAGCAAAGGCACCCGCCCAGAATGATAAAAATACTTATGACGTGATCGTGCTTGGCGCCGGTCCCGCCGGATTGGTTACTGCCATCGCTGCTAAGCAGGCTGGTGCAAAGAAAGTAGTTGTATTCGAAAAACGCGACCGTCCTGACGGCAACGCTATTTTTGCCTTAGGTTCCGTTTGCGGCTGGGGCTCCCGTCATCAGAAAGAGCAGGGCATCAAAGATACCGCTGACGATTTCTACGCCATGATGATGGATGTTTCCAAGCAGATGGGCGACAAGGCTTTGAACCGTACTTATACCGATAATATTTCTGCCGGCATTGACTGGCTGGAAAAAGACATCGGCGTGAAGTTCGGTAAGATTCGTCCGATGCCGTATCCGCGTCTCGGCCGTACATGCCGTGTTGACGGCGAAGGTCTCACCGGCGGAGCCCAGCTCGTGAAGAAACTTCTTGCGGCTGCCGCTAAAGAAGGCGTTGAAGTTAAGTTCGAACACAAAGGTATTGAACTTCTCCACGACGACAAGATGCGTGTCACAGGTGTCAAGATTCAGACACCTGCCGGACAGGAAGAATATTTCTCCAAGGGCGGCGTTGCAATTGCAACCGGCGGTTTCTCCGCTAACCCTGAAATGGTTGACAAATACATCGGCGGCTGGGCTACCCGCATGGTGCTCCGCGGCTCCAAGTCCACAACCGGTGAAAACATTTCTCTGACGCTTCCGCTTTATGCCAAGTGCGTCAACATGGACCAGTTCCATGCCGGCCCGATTATCGGCGCAACCCACGTCAACCCTGCAGACGTCTTGAACTCCGGCTACGGCATCCAGGTCAACACTTCCGGCAACCGTTACATGGATGAAAACAACACCTATGTGATTAAAGCCAGAACAACCGCTCAGAAGACACTGGACAATACCGGCTGGGTTATCGTTGACTCCACTTGCCCGGTTCTCGATAAAGTTATTCCCAAATTCGATATGCTGAACAGCCCGTATGGTAAGGCCGACACGATCGAAGAAGTGGCTAAGCAGGCCAGTCTGCCTCCTGCCAAGATTGTGGCGCTCGTGAAGGAATACAACGAAGCGGTCAAGAACGGTACGTTAGGCAAGATGAATCCGCCGAACACCTACAAGAAACCGCATCTGATTGAAAAAGCTCCGTTCTATGCAGTTCCTCTGCAGGGCGGTATGACCGCTACATTCGGCGGCCCGCTGATCAACACGAAGGCTGAAGTTCAGAACTTGGACGGCAAGACCATTCCCGGTCTCTATGCAGTCGGCAACTCTTCCGGCGGTATCTTCTTCCATAACTATGCCGGCGGCGCTCAGTTAGGCGCAGCCACCGTATTCGGAAGAATTGCCGGTAAAGAAATGGCTCAGAGAGCCGCTGCTGCAAAGTAAGAGGAGATCAAAAATGAAAAAAACATTACTCGTTTTAGCTTCCGCTCTTTTCGGAATGAGCGTCGGTCTTTCCGTTTATGCAGCTGATCAGGCACCTGCCGCTGCTGCTCCTGCTGCTCAGGCCAAGACACTGGGACAAATTCACGGTGCTATGTGGCCGAAGAGCAAAGACGGCTATGTCACTAAGTATCAGTGCATGCAGTGCCACGGTGACTATGACAAACTGGCTAAACAGACAGCCGATCTGGTTCCCAATCCCCATCATTCTCACTTGGGTCAGGTGAACTGCGAAGACTGCCATAAGGCCAACCTGTCTAAACCGGTTCTTATGTGCAACCAGTGCCATAACTTCACCATTCGCAAGGATGGCAAACCGATTGAACTGGCCAAGTAATTTAGTCTCTGACTAAAACAGAAAATCCCGCAGTTCCTAAAGAACGAGCGGGATTTTCTTTGTCCGGAGATTGCTTAGAAAAGACGGACACCGTTCGCCGTGAGAGTCAAATCGCCGTTCGGCGTGAGTGTCGGAACGATTTCAGTTGTATAAACACCTTTACCTTCGCTTAAGTAAGAGTTGCGCGGCAATGCCATGAGCGCAAATTGTCCGAGGCCGCCGTCGGATGTCTGAAGTCTGAATTTCACAGATCCCAACGTATTGCCTTCGGGCTGCTTTTTAAGCTGTCCGCTGAAAGAAAGGCTTTCTTTGCCGACTTTAATTTCAGAGGGTTCAACCGCGGCCCAGGTTTTACCGGCAAGGATGCTGTTTCTTAAGATCTCTTCGGCCTGAGCTTCGTTCACAGGCTCAGGAGAGCAAATGAGCGGGAAGTTAGCGCAGAAGTCTGTTCCGAAAGCCTCTTGCACCAAGAAGTCAAAGAGCAGAGGTTCGGGCGGAAAATGCGCTGTTAAGCCGGTATTCCAGCTGTCAATGCCGACCTTTAAGAACCCACCGACTTTCAGGTGATCAAAAGTAATTTTGATGCCTTCTGTAATTTCAGATTTGTTTTGGCTTTGGTTGATAGAAACCAAAGTCTTGCCGAGGGTGAACTGTGTACTGCTGTCTCTGTAATCGATTCCGCTCACCGAAAAAGACAGAGCGGCGGCTTTGAGATTTCCGCCTTTGACAGAAAATTTAAATTCCGGATTGCTTAGAGCAACATTGCTTTCTTCTGAGGCCAAAGAGAAGATGTCTGTCTTGATGGAAGAATCTAGATTTTCAATGAGCAGGCTTCCGTCAGCCTGTTTTACTAATTTCGGGACGGCTTGGGACTGAATCGCGCCGAGTTTAAAAGTTTCGCCGTCAACGGTTGTTTCAACTGCTTTGCTGCTGAAAACCAATAACTGAGGAATAAAATGATAGTTAAAGGTCGTCTTAAGAACCGGCTGGGCAACTTCTACGACTTTCTTAAAGACTTCATTTCCGTCTCCTTTGATCATGATCTCGCTTTCAGGCGACCAGCCGAACTTTACTTTACCGGGAAGCGTGACAGTGTCTTTATCCTTGGGCTGTGCATTTTTATTAAGGACAACAAACTCTTTGCTGAAAAATCCGTTGTTGACGATGTCCACTTTAACGGACTTCCATTCACTGCCCAAATATTTGGGAAGATCGGATGCGTATTCTTGGAATTTTTGGCCCTGGTAATAAACCAGTCCGCCGTAAGCACAGGCACAGGCCGCGGTACAAACTGCTACCGCTGCAGCGATCTTAGAAGAAGACATAATGAGCTTTGTAAGAGTAAATACGTACGGGATGGAGTATATCCAACTTGGCCAAAAGTTTTTGGAGTTATTCGACGAGCTCACCGCCTGTGTTGTTGTGCCATCCGTCGACCGGATCCGGAGCATTGGGTTCATCGGACGAACCTTCCGGAACGCCGAAAAATTCTTCTAATGAGACTTTGTCCTGAATTTTCTTCATGCACTGATAAAAGAGCTGCTCATTGAGCTCATGCAGTCCAATACCGTCGCCTTTAATCGTGTAGTCCCAGCGGCTTAATTCGAAAGGCTTCTTTTTATATTCAGAATGAGGAGAGTCAGAAAGGAGCCCTGACTGGATGAAGACATTTTCTTCGGTCAGAGTCGAAGATACTTTGTGGTTCTCAGAGTTGATAAAAGTGATGCGCATTTTGCCGATCTTCCGTTCTGTCCAGCGGACGGTTGGAATAATCGGAAGGTAACGCATCCCTATATCTTCCATCGTGTCTGATATTTCGATATACACGGCGCCGTCTAGGCCTCGATCGGTAATGAGGGCGATGCCGTTTTTCTCAAGAAGATCGACCATTTTTTTGCGGGTTTCATCGGCAAAGAGCCATTCGAAAGAGTCTTCAAGTGTGCCTTCTTTGCCTGTATCGACGCCTTGGACAATGACTCTTAGATGAAGCGTGAGATTGAGAGGCACAGCAGGGCGCCTAATTTCGGATTTTTCTACAAGTTTGGCATTGACATCGAACCAGCCATGCTTAGGAGAAGAGATGGAAGCGGTTGTGCTGGCGATGCCTAACAGCGTGCATCCTTGAAGCAAGGTAGCAGCGAAGAGAAGGGAGGCAGCCAGAACTCTCATAGCAAAAATCCACGAATGACGATGCCAATATTAACTGAAAGGTCCTGAACAGTCGTTCAGAAATGGCTCAGAGCGCGTGGAGAAAGCGTGAAAAAGGCTGTGAGGCCTTGAGATATTAATATAACTAATTGAATTTAATAGATAATTAGTTTGGAACCAAATTTCTCGGAAAAACGAAAAAGCCTCAGATTCGAAAATCTGAGGCTTGGAATTTTGGCGGAGTGGACGGGACTCGAACCCGCGACCCCCGGCGTGACAGGCCGGTATTCTAACCAACTGAACTACCACTCCATTCGTCTCTCCGTTCGCTCGCGCTGTCGGAGAAGTCGAAATTCTACATAAATTTCGAAAAGGTGCAACTCAGAATCAATTTCACTTGTAAAAGTTTATTGCCAGGTATGCATTCCTATCGATTTAGTCCTTTGAAACAAGAGAGCAAAGACGAAAGAATGCTCAAAGAAAATTGTTGTAAAAGAGGTTCAGCGGTAAGTAAATAACCTTCCTTTTCGTTAGTGGTTTCACTTAGAGAAAAGGTCCTAAGGGAGAATTCTTAAAGGATAAAGCCTAGAATCAAGAGTGTTTCTAATTGTTAACTTAGGGTTAGAAACGCAATAAAAAGAAACTTCCAAAAGAAGTCACTAAAACAACCTCAGGGGAATTCTTATGAGTAAAAGTCTAAGGAACTGGATCACAGTTCTGGCGATAGGCTTTGTGATTTGGGTTTGCCCAACGCCGCAAGGTTTGACGCCTAATGCCTGGCACTTGTTTGCTGTCTTTGCTGCAACCATCGCCGGCTTCATTCTTCAGCCGATTTCAATGGGTGCGGTTGCATTTATCGCACTCACATTCTGCGCGATCACCGGTGTTTTAAAGACCGGTCAGGCTCTGATGGGTTTCGGCAACGGCACGATCTGGCTGATCGTCTGCGCATTCTTTCTTTCCCGCGCATTTATCAAAACTGGTTTCGGCCGTCGTATTGCCTTCCTTATTATTAAATACATCGGTCGTTCTTCGCTGACCCTTGGTTATTCCATCGCGTTGTCCGAACTGATCGTTTCTCCGGCTATGCCTTCTGCCACTGCTCGAGGAGGCGGCGTTTTCTACCCGATCGTTCAGTCTTTGGCGAATGCCTTCGGTTCTCAGCCCGGGCCCACAGCCGGCAAAATCGGTAAGTACCTCATGCAGGTCGGTTATCACACTGACGCAGTGACCTGCACAATGTTCCTGACATCTATGGCCGGCAACCCGCTGTGCGTCGGCTTGGCTGCTACCGCTGTCGGTGTCGAAATTACATGGATGAACTGGGCAGTTGCCGCTATCGTTCCGGGTTTGATCAGCTTGTTCCTGGTTCCGGTTCTGATGCTCAAACTTTCTCCTCCTGAAATCAGAGACATTCCCGATGCTCGCGACTTAGCTATCAACGAGCTCGAAAAGATGGGTCCGATGAGCCTTCAGGAAAAAGTCCTCGCATTCGTATTCGTCATGTGCTTGGCTCTGTGGGCTACAGGCTCTTGGACAAAACTCGGCGCAACACCGGTTGCCATGCTCGCTGTGGCAATCATGCTGATTGCAAAAGTTTTGGACTGGAAAGACATCCTCTCCGAAAAAGGTGCTTGGGACGCAATGTTCTGGATGGGCGGCTTGGTTGCTTTGGCTACTGCACTTGCTAAGTCCGGCTTCATTGCATGGATCGCCAAACTTATCGGTACAGCAGTTGCTGCCGCTGATATGGGTTGGGTTGCATCCTTCGTGCTTATTTCGCTTATTTATATCTATTCGCACTACTGCTTCGCTTCCGTAACAGCACGTATTTCAGCGATGTACGCAGCATTCGTAGCAGTTGCCGCCGCCTGCGGTGTCCCGGCCATGCTGGTTGCCATCACATTCGGCTGCTTCGCTAACCTGCCGATTTCACTGACTCACTACGGCAACGGCTGCGGCCCGGTTTATTTCGGTGCCGGCTATGTTTCTCAAGGTGAATGGTGGCGCAACGGCTTCATCATCACAACAATTAGTGTAGTGATTTGGCTCACCATCGGTATGACCTGGTGGAAGTTCATCGGCTTGTACTAATCAAAAGCAAGTATTTGAGTGCTAAAGGCTGAAACCGCGTAAATGGTTTTAGCCAAAAACCAAAAGTCCCGTGATTTCGCCCCGAGACTTTTCTTTACCCGGACGGTTGGATGACTGAGTTTTTGTACTATTACTTCAGTAGTCCTGTCGTTCTTGAGTTCGGGAAAATCCTCAGACCATAAAACGAAAAAACTTTTCTAAAGAACCGAATTTCACTTTTTTCTTGATAATATTTTTCTTACGGATATAACTTAGTTCATTTTGCAGCCATGTACTTCAGCGTTGCTTCTCACAGTTGGTGGTGGCCCATCGATTTCACTCGATGGTGCTGGAGTAATGCTTACTAAAATCTTCGGCCTAGAAGCTAAAGAACCAATCTAACCATCGAGCAAAAAACTCGGTGGTTTTTTATTTTCCAGTTTTTTATTAAATAGGTACCTCAAATGAATCTCTATAAATCTATTCTTCCGGTTGATGAAAAGGGCTTTTACGGTGAATTCGGCGGCAGCTTTGTTCCTCCCGAGCTTCAGAAAAACATCGATGAGCTGCAGGAAGCTTATCTTCGTTATGTTGATGACCCCGAATTCCAGAAAGAATTCAATGACCTTCTAAGAGATTACGTCGGTCGTCCGTCCCCTCTTTACTTTGCTCCGCGCCTTTCCGAAAAATACGGCACCAATGTTTATCTCAAGAGAGAGGATCTGAATCACACCGGTGCACATAAAATCAACAACGCAATCGGTCAGGCACTCTTAGCCAAACGCATGGGCAAAAAGCGAATCATTGCCGAGACCGGCGCCGGCCAACACGGCGTTGCTACCGCTACCGTGTGTGCTCTTATGGGGCTTGAATGCTCTGTCTATATGGGAGAGCTTGACATTCAGCGTCAAAGACCGAACGTGGAAAGAATGAAGATGCTCGGCGCAAAGGTGATTCCGGCGACCAGCGGATCGAAAACACTCAACGACGCCGTCAACGAAGCCCTCGAAGCCTGGATGAAAGACCCCGAAAACTTCTATTTGATCGGTTCAGCTGTCGGTCCCCAGCCGTATCCGGAAATGGTGGCTCGGTTCCAGTCCGTAATCAGCGAAGAAATTAAAAAGCAGCTCAAAGAGAAGACCGGTAAAGAAAATCCTGATTACGTCGTCGCTTGTTTGGGCGGCGGAAGCAATGCGGCAGGCGCTTTCTACCACTTTATCAACGAGACGTCAGTTCATCTCATTGCAGCCGAAGCAGCAGGCAAGGGCGTTGACAGCGGAGAAACTGCCGCCACTCTGACTATCGGCGAAAAAGGAATCCTCCATGGTTCTCAGACTATGTTGATGAAAGACGAACAGGGCAACGTTAAGGAGGCTTATTCTCTGTCTGCCGGCTTGGACTATCCCGGTATCGGACCGTTGCATGCTCATTTGGCAAAGACCGGAAGAATGGAAGTTGAAGCAGTGACAGATGATGAGGCGTTAAAGGCCGCATTCATGCTGACACGAGAAGAGGGCATTATTCCCGCTCTTGAATCGTCCCACGCGCTTGCTGTCTTGGAAAAGAGAAAGTTCGGAAAAGACGACGTCGTTGTGATCAATATTTCCGGAAGAGGCGACAAGGACCTGGATAACTATCTGAGCAGTTCTTTTGCTCAGGGAGCCCTGGAATAATTTTTTGGAGGTGGTCGAAAGGCCGCTGAAAATGAGAAAGCCTCGGAAATCAAACCGAGGCTTTTAGAATTTTGGCGGAGTGGACGGGACTCGAACCCGCGACCCCCG
>ERZ780154.767-NODE-767-length-20215-cov-1.81667_pt1 | contig 20215 bp, 18 predicted proteins | sample MGYA00511568_ERZ780154 | MGnify/ENA primary metagenome ERZ780154 (study PRJEB29588, sample SAMEA2142525) | human gut metagenome | biome: human gut; feature: human-associated habitat; material: faeces | place: Denmark | collected 2008/2010 ...
AGTAGAGAAAAGAATAAAATAAAACATACGGATTTCGACAAGATCTCAATGACCTTGCCGAAAATCCGGTATACTTTATTCATTGACAATTTCCATTTCTTCAATCAAATGTCTGGCTCCAGCCAGCTTATCTATAACAAAAAGAACATAACGGATATCTACTGAAATGTTCCGGCAAATTTCCGGGTCATAATGCATATCCGACATCACCCCATCCCAGGCACGGTCAAAGTTCAGGCCGATTAAATGTCCTTCGGCATTCAAAACCGGACTTCCGGAATTTCCACCGGTAGTATGATTCGTAGCAATAAAGCATACCGGCACTTCTCCTTCCTGGGTATAAGAACCGAAATCTTTTTTCTGGTAAATCTCCCTTAATTTTTGAGGGACATTATAGTCGTAAATTTCTGGCTTGTCTTTTTCCATGATGCCTTTCAGAGTCGTAAAATGCTTATAGTAGACAGCATCACAAGGCGAATAGCCCTGTACTTTACCATAAGCAACCCTTAGGGTTGAGTTTGCATCAGCATAAAAAAACTGATCTGGTTGCATTTCCATAAGAGCAGCCAGCCAAATCTGATTCAACTGTTTTATTTCGTTTTCAATAACAGAAAGTTCATTGCGTATTTTTTCTATATAAAAATTGTCTATTGAAGCATATAAAATCCAAGCCGGGTCTTTTTCAAATTTTTCAATAGAATTAGCCTTACTCCGTCCGATAAAGTCATGAAAACGCTGTTCATTCGTCAATACAGACTTAGCAAATAATTTGTCTACATATCCTTCCAGTTTTTTTTGTCCGGCTTTTTGCACTTCAGCCGGAATCCATTCCGGAGATAAGTTTTCAGTATATAATCTCAGCATTTCCGCCAGAATCTTTTTATCAGTCTCTGCGTCGTAATCTTTGTAATATGCTGCAGCAACCTTTTTCAATTTGTCGCCCGGAAAGTTTTTATTTGAAAGGATTTTATGGACGCTACCACTCCATCCTACAATTTCTGCTCCCCGTTTGCCAGCCTCATTCAAGTATGCAAGTGCCAGAATCAGCTCTTTTCTTTTTTCATATAGCTGTTTATACCGATCCAGCAAGCCGCTGTATTCCTTTTTCCCCTCAGCCCACTTTCTGAAATTGTCTTCTTCTTGCTGTTTTTTTGCGACCGTATTAAATCTTTCCAGTCCTTTAATTTCTCCTTGCCATTTTTTCCAGGCATTGGCAACCGAAGCTGCTTTGGAAGCATACTTTATACGTAATAATTCATCTGATTCCATGGCAGCATCTATGATATTCAACTTAGCCGTCCGGATGGCAATTTTATGCGGATTTTCCACCTGCTGTATTTGTTCAATGGCATATGAAGTCAAATATTCATTTGTTGTACCAGGATATCCAAAGACCATGGTAAAATCACCTTCCTGTATCCCCTTGGTTGAAATCTTAAAAAACATAGCCGGACGATAAGGTTTATTTTCCGGTGAATAAGCCGCTGGTTCATTATTGGAATCAGCATATATGCGTAATACAGAAAAATCTCCGGTATGACGGGGCCACATCCAGTTATCTGTATCTCCGCCGAACTTACCAATTGCAGAAGGTGGAGCTCCAACTAACCGTACATCCCTATAAATTTTAAAAACTGACATAAAATACTGATTTCCATTAAAATAAGGTTTAATGCTGGCCTGAAGGTTAGTACCCTTTACTGCTTCATCTTCCAATCTTTTACTGATCTCTGCTATTTTTTTATTTTTTTCTGCCAGTGACAATTCCGGGCTCAAAGCCTCATTGATTTTATCAGTAACATCTTCCATCCTTACCAATATCGATGCAGTAATACCAGGATTTGCCAATTCCTCTTGTTTGTCTTTTGCCCAGAAACCATCCCGAAGGTAATTATGTTCCAGTGTACTATGGGATTGAATCATGTCGAATGAGCAATGGTGATTTGTAACGACCAACCCTTCGTTGCTGATAATCTCCCCGGTGCAAAAATGAAAAAACGGACTTTCCTCTCTCCCAAGGCCAATGACAGCATCTTTCAGGGAAGCCTGATTTATATTATAAATATCTTCAGCAGTCAGTTTAAAACCCTGTTTCTGCATTTCTTCAATGTTATACTTTTTTAGCAGCATAGGAATCCACATACCTTCATCTGCACGGCAACTAATCCATCCTAATACCAGAACCGATATTAAAAATATTGATCTTTTCTTCATATTGTTGTATTTAGCGTTAAAAATTTTTCAGAGCTTCATAAAGCTGTTGAATAGGTAACCCCATCACATTGTAAAATGATCCTTCTATTCTCCGGATACCAATATACCCAATCCATTCCTGAATACCATAGGAGCCAGCCTTATCAAAAGGCTTATAATTATCCACATAACACATGATCTCCTGATCTGTCAACTCTTTGAAAAAAACATCAGTATAAGCTGAAAATGATTCATGACGTTCAAGAGTTGTCAGGCAAACCCCTGTTACTACTGTATGTTTCCGACCCGATAAAGCGTGCAGCATGGCTATTGCCTGGTCTCGGTTAGCAGGTTTTCCAAGTATCTTCGCATCCAGACACACTACGGTATCAGCAGTTATCAATAATTCCCCGGGATTCAATTCATCCTCAAAAGCCTTGGCCTTTAACCAAGCAAGATATTCGGGAACTTTTTCCGCTTCCATTTCTTCAGGCCATATTTCATCCGTATGTTTTAATTTAACCTCAAATTTGAAACCGGCATCACACATCAATTGCTGACGACGAGGAGAACCGGAAGCAAGAATCAATTTATACTCCATAAAATATAGAATTAATCAAAAAAAATAAGTTGGAAAAAATATTTAAGTAATACACTGATTCCCAAACAAAGTAAGGTGATCAAACGAATCAAATTCAGCGAAACTGTCCTTTCCGGCTGTTTGCTATTGATCACTATTATATAGATCAGATAAGGGATCAAAAGAGCCACAACACAATAAACCAATATTGCCAATGATGCTGAAAATTCTAAATAATATCCGGCTATCACGGAAATCATAGCCAGAACGGCTAAAATAGTAATAGTCATCCGTGCAACTTGGACCCCGCATTTTACCGGAATAGTATTTACGCCATTTTCCCGGTCACCTTCCAGCGTATAAATATCCTTATTAATTTCGTACATCAGGATATTCAAAAAGATAAACCAGGAAAACCCAAATACCCAATAAAACATATATGCAAAATTGGTATCCGTTTCTACCAGGATATCTGTATAAGCTATATTCAACAGAGGGATTTCATAAATGATAGCACAAACAGGTATCAAAGCCCCCAGCAGGCCCACCATCACATTTCCCACTATAAAATATTTCTTATATACTGTAGAGTAAAACCAGAGTATCCCGGAAACAAGCAGGAATAATATTCCGATTTTCCATACTCCTACAGCAAATCCAAGATAAAAAGCAATCCCAACAGCAATAACATTAAAAAGGGTATGCATACTGATCGCCATACGTCTGCTGATACTCTTTCCTACAAGTACATCCTTCACTCCGGAAATACGGTCTGTCTTAGTGTCAAAATAATCATTGATGACATAGGCTCCCGAAATCAGGCAACAAACAGCAATGACTAATAATGCAAATGCCCAATCAGTCATTTGCAATGTAAAACCATTTAACTGCAGCATAGGTAAAACCACAAAATAACGCATAGCATACATCGTCAAGGCTGCAAAAATAATGGTGTGAATCCGGATTAACCTGAATATTTCCAACATAAACCTTATCTATTTAAACTGTAGTTCTGTTTCTACATACTTCTAACATAACAACTGGTATCCATCCAATCTCCCCTGGCTTTTAATACTTGTGCAATAACATCTCTGACACAGCCTTCTCCTCCTATAACATCTGAAATATACCTTGCAACCGATTTGATTTCTTCACAAGCATCCAAAGGGCAGACTGGTAAACCGACCTGTGTCATAACGTTATAATCGGGGATATCATCTCCCATATACATAATTTCTTCTCTATGAAGGTTATAACGCTGAATTATTTCTTCTAAAACTTCAACTTTATTAGCTACTTTCAGATAAATATCTTCACTTTTTACTCCCAACTTTTCCAGGCGTTCCTGTACCCCGGGCGCCCCTCCTCCTGAAATGACTGCCACAATATACCCTTTTCGAATACTATACATAATAGCATATCCATCTTTTGTACAGGAAGTTCGGATTAATTCTCCTTCAGGAGTAAGATTTTGAGCCTGATGAGATAAAACTCCATCTACATCAAAAATAAAGGCGCGGATTTTTTTTTGTTCATCTTTTAAAAAAATATTCTTCAAGTTTAACAGTTACCAAAGTGTCAACATCAAAGGCTTGTCTTCAGGAGCAACCTTATCTTCGCCTATTTTTAAAGTTGCCTCCCGGATAGAGTCTGACATTAAGGAATACAAATTCAATAATTTACGGTTTTCTTTTAAAAAAGCCTTGTGCATATTCAATATACTTTCATCTCCCCGTCTTGCCGGACCTGTCTGAGCATCTGCAGGATTCATCAGCATCACTTTATGAGCCGTTTCGAAAATTAAAGGCCGTAATAAACTAAAGTCTAATTCTTCTTTTTCAAGTATTTTGCCGGCTATTCCATACAAATGATTGACAAAATTATTGGCAAATACCGCTGCTAAATGCAACACTTTCCGTTTTTCCGAAGATATTTCTTCAACTCTAGCAGACAGTAAACCTGCCAACTCTTTTATCTCTTTCAAGGTTTCCAGATTACAAGCTTCAATACACAATGGAATTTCATGAAAATCCAAATCTCTTTTTTTGGTAAAAGTCTGTAAAGGATATAATACTCCATAACGAGGACTGTAAGGTTTGAATATATCCATGGGCAAACTCCCTGAGGTATGCAGGATTAAGGCATTCTTGTTATTAATTCTTATTGACTTATATAAAGGGAGTAATGCATCATCACTTACACAAAAAATATAAATATCACAATCCGGATAAATAGCATACACATCAGCAGTATAGGTTATTCCGGTTTTTTTTCCCAACTCCTGGGCGGCCTCTATTGTGCGACTATAAATCTGACACAGGTTCATTCCCGCTTTCAAAAAAGCCGGTGCCAAATGATGAGCTACATTTCCCGCTCCGATTAAAGCAATTTTTTTATTCTTCATGATCACCAAAAGCAATATTCTTGGGCTTTATCTTCCCTTCTTTTAAATAATTTGTCAACCGTAAACAAGCTGTGCATATATCTTTGTAAAAAACTTCTCCTATCAATACCAATTTGCCATCAACATATTCCAGGTGTTTAAAAGTTCCGGAAGAATCAGTTTTATTGAGTAAGATCAAATCCTTACCCGGAATAAAGGTATGAGTCATTTGATTGCGCAGTTTATCATATAGAAAATAATTTTCGTTCAATAAACGATATCTACCACCGAATAACCGGGTTACTCCGGCAGCAAATCTTTTTGCAGATTGCCCTTTGGCTTTCATTGGTTTATTGTCCAGGAAACTCCCTAACACTTCAATTGCCTGTCCCATTAAGACAAATTGCATATAAGAAAGGTCCATCCGTTGCAGTTTTCCCAGTTCCTGAACAATTACTTCATCTAGAAACAATTTAATTTGCCTGATTTGTTCTTCATTTTCCATATATGTTGCCAAAATTAAAGTAAATTATTGAGATTCGGAAATCGGGTTTTTGTATCTTTGTAAAAAATTTATGTGGCTATGATTTTATTAAATGATTGCATAGAAAACGGTGAAAAATTTTCAGAAAAAATATTTGAAACAGGGTTTAGTATATACGAAGTAATCCGTATATTTAAGGGGCATCCTATCTTCTTAAAAGACAATTTGATGAGACTGGCCAATTCACTAAAAAAATCAAATATTGACATTCAGGTGGAAAGTTTAAAGATACCCGATAAATTGAAACGTTTTATTGAATTGGAGCATATCAATGAAGGTAATCTGAAATACGTACTGCATTTCACAAACGACCAGCTCAATGAGTATATTTTTCAAATACCTCATTCCTATCCCTCCGCTCAGGATTATTCAGCTGGAGTTCCCACCATTACCCATGAAGCAATCCGCGAGAATCCAGAAGTAAAATATATCAATACAGATTTGCGCAGTCTTACCAATCGTTTAATCCAGGAAAACAAAGTATACGAAATTTTATTAGTGGACCGTGAAGGTTTCATTACGGAAGGTTCCCGTTCAAATGTATTCTTTATTAAGGATAAAACACTATATACTAGCCCACTGGAATATGTTTTGCCAGGAACCAGCCGGAAAAGAGTATTTGACATTTGTAAAAAACACCATATTCCTGTGATCGAAAAACGGATTGCCTGTAAACGTATCGGAGAATATGATGCCGCATTTTTGACAGGTACTTCTCCCCTGATATTGCCCATCAACCGCATTGATCATACTGTTTACACTACAACAAATCCATTCCTTCAGGAATTAATGCGATATTATTTTGCATTACTAGAAAAGTAGTTTTCATATCTTTTAAGAAGAATTGAACTTAGATACTTTTTTTTAAACTCATTTTTTTATAATATTGCAAAATAAACCTGACAAAGTTCGATGTATGAGGGCTTTGTGAGTTAATTCCATTTATTCGCGACTTACATTTGGCATGAAATACGTTGTTTCTATTATTATTATAGGCCTGCTTCTTTTTCTCAAACCCTGGGAACTAAGTTTGGCAGGAGATAGTACGAATACGCAACAGGATACAACCCTGAATTTTTCATCTATTTTTTTAGATTCCATCAACTTACTTCCTGCCAATCAGGTTATTAGAAACGAAGATTCTGAATTGGACATGACCCGTAAATTCGATCGGCTGATCGAAAAATTCATACAAAAATGGGAATTAAAAGGAGCTTCTTTTGCTCTGATGAAAGATGATCGCCTGATATATAGTAAAGGGTATGGTTGGGCTGATGCTGAATTAAATATTCCCATGGATGTAATGCATGTTTTCCGAATAGCTTCTGTATCAAAACTTATTACAGCAGTAGGAATCATGAAATTGCAGGAAGAAGGTAAGTTGAATTTGGCTGACCCGGTATTTGGGAAAGAGGGAATTTTAAATGATTCTATCTTCATGGATATAAAAGACCGGAGAACGACAAAAATAACAGTAGAAAATCTGCTCCGGCATCAGGGAGGATATACCATAACTTACGGAGACCCGATGTTTTGTCCTATTACTGTCGCTCAAAAAATGAACGTCCCACCCCCTGCTGATTTGAACACCATGATCCGTTTCGTATTATCCCGCAGACTAAGTTATACGCCTGGAGAATCAACTGCTTATTCTAATATCGGTTATGGTATCTTATCTAAAGTAATAGAGAAAGTTTCGGGGGAAGATTATGAAACTTATATCCGGAAACATATTCTCTTACCAGCAGGTTGTTTTGATATGCATCTGGGTAAGAATCTTTATGAAGACAAATTTCCTAATGAAGTCAAATATTATGAAGTTTCCAATGCAGAACCAATCCCTGCTTGTGATGGTAGTGGGGAATTAGTTCCACGCAGTAACGGTGGAAATAATATTGAGGAACTTTATGGTGCAGGAGGTTGGGTAGCTTCTCCTTCCGAATTATTGCGTTTTTTGGCTACTATTGATAACAATCCAACTATTCCGGATATTTTAACCCCATCCTCCATAGAATACATGACTCAAAATGTTCCCAATACTTTGCCAATCGGTTGGATTGGAACAAACAATAAAGGGGAATGGATGCGTACGGGTACATTAGCAGGTACAAGTGCCCTGATGAAAAGACAATCAGACGGTTATTCCTGGGTATTTCTGACAAATACCAGCAGCTGGAAAGGTTCACATTTTCCTTCCTATATCGATAGGGCTGTTAATAAAGCAATGGCAACAGTAAGTGAATGGCCTAAAAGGGACTTGTTTGAAATGCAAAGCATGGACCATGAAAAATTACTTGTCATCCGTTGAATATCCCTTAAAGATTCTTTTAGTTCCTAATGCTTTTAAAGGTAGTCTGGAAGCTCCTGAGTTTTGCCGGATCATGGTTGAAGAACTAAGTTCCGGCTATATAGCTCCAATTGCTTTGCCAATGTGTGACGGAGGAGATGGAACTGCGCCTATATTAGCTTCTTATTTGAATTTTCTTCCGGTAAACATGGCATCAGTAGATGCTTTAGGACGTCCTAAAATAGTCACCTATTATACGGGCTCTGATATGGCAATTGTCGACCTTGCTAGTGTATGCGGATTAAAAGATTTATTGTCCTCGGAATATGACGTCTTCAATACCCATACTGCTGGTCTGGGAAAAGTATTGGTACAGATTCAAAAGCAAGGGATACACCGGATTTTATTGGGTGTGGGAGGTAGTGCCAGTATAGATGGCGGACTTGGAGCTTTAGTAGAAATGGGATTGAAAATTGTAAAATCAAATAATCAGTATCAGAACCATTTACTTGAATTACAAGATATTGACATCAGTATACTTAAAGAAAACTTTAAAAACTCAGAATTATTTATTTTATGTGATGTAGAAAACCGGCTTTGCGGGAAAGAAGGAGCTGCTGCAACTTTCGGTCCGCAAAAAGGGGCATCCCCTTTACAAGTGTCTAAACTGGATGCTTCCCTTTGCCATTATGCAAACTTACTTCTGTCAAAAAACGGCACGGATATTTTTTCTTTAAGGTATGGCGGAGCTGCCGGAGGTATAGCTGCAGCCTTTTATTCACTGCTAGGTGCACAATTGGTATCGGGAGCAGAATTTTGTCTGAAACTATCTGATTTTGACCGCTTATTGCCTGAAATGAATTTGGTGATCACGGGTGAAGGTAAACTGGACCGTCAAAGTTTACAAGGTAAACTTCCGGGCGTTATTGCAAAGCGTTGCCACCAGCATCGGGTGCCTGTCATTGCTATTGCAGGTATGGCAGATCCCTTACTTCCCGGTTTTGACCAGATTTATACCTTAACCGAATATGCCGGAAATCCCAAAACTTCCATACAATACCCCGAACCGTACTTACGGCGTATAGCTAAAGATTTAAAAAGAGATATCCTAAAATTAATTTAATTTCTCTACTTTTCTTTGAGTTTTAATTTCAATTTGCAACTTTTGTATAGAAGTCAGTAAGTGTATTGAAATACATCAATACGTGTGTAAATACCTAAAACCAACAAAATATGGAATTTAAAATTTTAACCATTAATCCAGGGTCTACCTCAACCAAAATAGCTGTTTTTGCTAATGAACGTGAAGTTTTTTCCAAGACATTACGGCATTCAGCACAGGAATTAAGTGTTTTTCCAACAGTAGCTTCTCAATTTCAATTTCGAAAAGAAATGATCTTATCTACATTGCGACAGGAAGGATTTGATGTTTATCAGCTGCATGCAATTGTTGGCAGAGGAGGTTTGGTTAAGCCTATAGAATCTGGAATATACGAGGTAGACGAAACATTGGCCCATGATCTCGAATATCCGATCATGGGTGAACATGCTTCAAATCTGGGAGGTTTAATTGCAAGGGATATCGCGAAAGAACTCAATACAGGTATAAAAGCTTATATTGCAGATCCGGTTGTCGTAGATGAAATGGAAGAAACAGCCCGAATATCCGGACATCCTGCGATTCCAAGGGTATCTATCTTTCATGCCTTGAATCAAAAAGCGATTGCCCGTACCTATGCCAGAGAAATAGGAAAGGAATACGAAGAACTGAATTTGATTGTGGCTCATCTGGGAGGCGGAATCTCCGTCGGAGCACATTGTCATGGACGTGTCATTGATGTAAATAATGCTCTTGACGGAGAGGGACCGTTTTCGCCTGAACGTTCCGGAGGCTTACCAACTGGTTCATTGGTAAACTTATGTTTCAACGGTAAACCGAAAGCCGAAATAAAGAAAATGCTAAAAGGGGAAGGAGGTGTCGTTGCCTATTTAGGTACTAACGATATGCGTATCGTAACTGAAAAAGCAAATGACGATCCTCAATATGCCCTGATAAAAAATGCCATGTGCTATCAGATTGGGAAAGAAATAGGTGCTATGGCTACCGTTCTGAAAGGCAAAGTAGATGCAATATTACTTACTGGTGGAATTGCCTATGCCGGCAGTATAACAGATTACATAAGCGAAATGGTCAGTTTTATTGCAACTGTAAAAGTTTATCCTGGTGAAGATGAGATGTGTGCTTTAGCTATGAATGGATTGATGGTGCTTCGTGGAGAAGTTCAGGCCAAAAAATACTGAATTTCTTAAAAACAGGGACGTGATAACAACATCAAGGTTTCACCACATCCCTGTTCTTTTTCTTCCTTGTAAAAATAAATCTTTTTTCATCAGAGAGATCAGCATCATAATGGAATCCCTCCCATTCAAATGTTTTCATTTTTTCCTGCGATTCAATCCGGTTCAGTAAAAGGAAACGTGTCATCGCACCTCTGGCTAGTTTAGCATAGGTACGAATGGTTTCATACGTTCCGTTTCTTTCTTCCTTAAATTCCGGAGTTATGATCTGTACTTGCTGTTCCAATAAAGTCATATTAAAAGCACCTAAGACATCCAAACTTGCCAAATTGACTAGTATTCCCCCTGTGTTTAAGACATCCTTAATTAAAACAGGAGTAAGTTTTGGAAACCAATAATCATATAAATTTTTACATTCCAAACCTCTTAATTTTAGCATATAAGCAAGCCGGTAAGCTTGAATTCCATCCAGGGGTCTTAGTAGTCCATATAGAATTGAAATAATCCTCAAATGTTTCTGAGCATACTGAAAGTCTTCTTTAGAAAAACTACCGGCATTAATATTCTTAAAAACACTTCCGTTATAGGCTAATATAGCCGGGCATACAGGATTATCCGGTTGAGCAAATTGCTGGTAGCGCTGGTAATTTTCCTGTGCAAGTGGTTGACTGATTTTTAAGAGTTTTTCTAATTCTCCGGCAGAATATTGCCGCATAATATCAACCAGAATCTCTGTTTCCTTTCCAAATAAAGGAGATGTCATACTCTCACCTATAGATTCTCCGGTCATATTCATAGTCTTTGCCGGGGACAAAATAATCATCATATTTTTATTTATTTCTATTTTTCCACACTGTAAAGTTATAGATTTCGGTTGAGATATTTTATTGTTTGCAACTTTTATCGTATATTTGCCGTGTATTTGAGAATTGAATCAGTTTGTATTTAAAGTACTTGCCTTCATTTTTAATGTATCGTTAAGTAAACTTTCCTTCGGCTATCAACCTCATTGCAAGAATTAATTTATTTTTTAAAGTTTTTACTTAATGAACATTTACATTTCAAATTTAAGTTATGCCGTAAACGACGGAGACTTAAAAGAATTATTTGGTGAGTACGGAGAAATTACTTCTGCAAAAGTAATTACAGACCGTGAAACAGGAAGATCACGCGGTTTTGGATTTGTGGAAATGGCTGACGATACTCAAGGTCAGAAAGCGATAGATGAATTGAATCAGGCAGAATATGACGGCAAAGTAATTAACGTAACTGTTGCGCGTCCCAGAACTGAACGTCCTGCAGGTAACCGTGGAGGGTATTTCAAAGAACGCAGAGAAAGAAGGTATTAACGGATAATATTTCCGGAAATATTTTTTTCTGATGAATCAGTAGTCTCTTTTTCATTGAAAAATCTGAGACTACTTTTTTATACCTTTACAATACGGCCTAATTTGACATACCAGACATATCCTTCTATTTTCTTATACCCCATTTTATATAACGTATTGTAATAAAAGCGGACTTGTTTCAGATACTTCGGTTCTTCACTCTGCCCAAATTTGTAATCAATGACCTGAAGGATTCCATTTTTGAGGATTACCCGATCAGGACGGACTTTTTTTCCTCCGGGAAATAAAATATCTTTTTCAGTAATTACACAACAATCTTCTGTAAACCATTCAGAAGCAATCGGGGTATTTAAATAATTCAGTATCTTCGCCCGGTATGTGTTTTCTTCACCTTTATTAATCAGTCCTTCCAGATAAGCCTGACGGACAGCTTGATTAATATCTGAAATAAATTTTATAGATTTAAATATTTCGTGTAGCAGCTTTCCTTCTTCAATAGCCGATAAAGTTGTATCTCCAGGTTCTGTATAATCCTGAAAACGATATTTTACACTAATACGGTTTTCGGGATACCAGACAGGATAATTTTCTAATCGGTGAGAAATAGAAACAGTAGATTCTGTGTTAGCAGCCATCCGTTTCTCTCCCAATTTAAAACTGGCTTCTTCTTTTAATTCATTCCCCATATCAGCTAAAACCTGCCAGATAAAAGCACCGATATCAGCCATAGAAATACTACCATCCTTATTCTGTTTAGGGCGGTAGGGACGTACATATAATTCTAGCTTTGCCCGTGTCAAAGCAACATATAATAAATTCAGATTATCAATGTAAGCTTTCAAATGCTCATCAAGATAATCCTCCCTGAAAATGGTCGCCGAGAGTTTAGCTGAATAGTTTAAAGGAGCATATTCTAAATCATTGAATCCCTGAATATCATTATTACACCAAATCCGTCTCACCGGACGTACACTATCCAATTCCCAACAACAAAAAGGTAAAATGACATATTTAAATTCCAGACCTTTGGATTTATGAATCGTTAAGATGCGTACCGCATCAACTTCTTCCGAAGTAGACAATACCCGTTTTCCCAGTTCCTTTTCCCACCATTCTAAAAACAGGGTGATACTATTCGAATTATTACTTTCATATTCATATATAATATCTTGAAAAGCAATTAAATATGGAATTTCCTGTTCTTTCTCTTTTAAAGCAAAATGATCGATAATGGTTTCTATGGTCTCATATAAGGAATAAGACATAATGACTTCAGCTCTCCATTCGAAATTGGTATGCAAAAATTCAAATAACTCTACTTCCTTTATATTTTTGAAGATCTTGTGTAAAGAAAGATTTTCTGTATCTCCTGTAAAAAGATGATAATAATGGAGAATGACAGCTTTATTTACCAGATCATAAGGTTCTGTAATATAATGTAATACAGCAACAATAAACTGGATATAAGGGGATGACCAGACGAACAACGAATCATTTGAAATAAAATTAACCGGTATATCAACTGTTTTATTATACTCCATCAAATAATCAGCAACAAAAGCCCCTTCTTTTCCTCCTCTTACTAAGATAACAATATCGCTCAGCTTTCCACCTCTTTTTAAAATATCCAGGATGATAGCGACGACATCTGTCATAATCATTTGTTCCCCTCCTTCCTCCTTCTTTTCCGGTCCGAATGTAATATCTACATAACCTGTACGCTGTTGTCTTGAGGTTTGACGCAACCCTTGGTAAGCCTGAAGAATTGTTTTGGCCCGTTCATCCTCTTCTCCGGTATCGTTTATATATAACCGGTTTAAGGTACAAGCTGCCGTTTCGAAAAAATCATTATTGAAAGCCACAATCTCCTGTGCACTACGCCAATTATCTTTTAAAAAGATATTATTCACTCCAAGATTTCGGAACTGATCTTCCACTCCGTTGGCAAGCAACCTCCAATCCCCATTCCGCCAGCGGTAAATACTTTGTTTTACATCTCCAACAATCATTACCTTCGCACCTTCCCCCAAACTGTTGACTACTAAGGGACGAAAATTTTTCCACTGCATAGCTGAGGTATCCTGAAACTCATCAATCATCAGATGTTTATAATAATTCCCACATTTTTCAAACAAAAACGAAGTATCATTGTTAGCAATTAATAAATTCAGAATATGCGTTGTGTCACTCAGCAGCATCAGGCCTTTCTCATTGCAATAAGCCCTTACCTCCTGGTACAAGTCATTTAATATTCCCAATTGGTAAAGATTACCAGAAAGTTGAGTTGCTGAAAGATAATATTTATATCTCCCATCAAAAATATCCAGAGCTTCTTGCAAATAGCGCATCAATTCCGGACAAATATCTTCAATCTTTCCTTTATTGACAGCATTCTTAGTGACCCATGTATCAGGATCTTCAGCCCCCTTACGTATTGTCATGGTAGGCTCACTAAAATTACCAGCTTTCAATTTATAAAACCAGGATGCACACCCAGCCTTTCCCCCTTTAAAGTCTCCTAATTCCAGTGAAACATTTTGTATGGTTTGCAAAGCCCGGTCAGCAATGTTTGTCAGTTTTTGTTCAAACTCCTGGATAATCGTATTTAAAAAGTGTTGATAGTTTTTTAAAAAGTGTTTGTCTTCAAATTTTTCCAGAATATGCTTATCAAAAAGCATATAATTTTCCCGGAATAATTCAGCACCTAAATCAGCAATTTTATTTTTGACACTCCAAGATTTTCCTTCCTCAACACTACTATTCATTAATTCACTGATCCAATTACGCAATTCCGGATATTCTTTTATTTGCTGCATGACTTTATCCACAGCCTTGATCAATACAAAGTCGCTATCCAATTCTACATTATACCCGGGAAAAATACCTAATTCACGGGTAAATGCCTTAATTATACGTTGAAAGAAACGATCGATTGTAGTAATAGATAAACGGCCATAATCGTGAAGTAACATTGTTCTCAATAACGAAGCTTTGTTTTTCAACTGTTCGTCATTTAACTTCAAGTCTTGTTTCAGAAGCTTTCCATAATCGCTTTTCTCCCCCTCTGCCAATCGGTGAAGCTCATTCATGATCCGGGATTTCATTTCTTCAGTTGCTTTATTGGTAAAAGTAACTGCTAAAATATTTTTATATTCAACCGGAGATTCAAAAATGATCCTGAAATATTCCAGAGTTAGTGCGAAAGTTTTCCCGGAACCGGCAGAAGCCTTATAAATATCAAGCATACCCTATTCTTCTTCAAGATTCATCATTTGATTAAGTATATTCCTCTGTTTTATACGTTCTTTTATTGCTTGCAGATACCACTTAAGGTAACGGGAGGATAAGTTAGTAATTTCTTTTTCTTTTGCTATGGCTTCTGACCGATTCAAATATTCCAAAGCCCTGTCAAAATCTCCATTACTTTCGCATGCCCAGGCAAGATTTATACCAGCTTTCAATCCACGTTTATTGGGTTGTTTTAACAACACTTCCCAAATTTTCACCGCTTCATCTTGTTTTCCGGATTGCCAAAGAATATCCCCCATCCTTAACACTTTTCCCAGGTTATATAATCTTCGTTCTGTCAGTTTCCACGAAGGAATGATTCTATGGGCATAAGCGTTGCCTTCGTCCCAAAATGCAGCCCGCATTTCAGGTAACAGATTCTCTTCCCAATTATTATATACAATACCAGGCAACCTGTTTTGCAACATGAATCCATCTATTGGTTTTTCTATCCCACACTGGTACATTCTCACAGTCCATTTACAATTGATGTCCCCAGCCCAAATATCATATTGAATCATTTCCAGAGAAATAATATAATCTACATGAAATCTTTTGCACCAGGATTCCACAGAATCTTTAGGTAAGGCAGGAGGAACAGTCCGGGCATCCACTTCAGTACGTGTTTGTTCAGTCAAACATACCACAGTATCATATCCTATGTCAGTCATGACATAATTTAAACCGTTTGCAAAATCCCTGATTAAACTGATTTCGGTTATGTCATCTGTAAATACAACCGGAGTTACTTTTCTACGTATATTCCTGTCCAGTAAAGCAATCTTTTTTCCCTTCTCAATTTGCAACTTGGAAGGTTGCAGGACTTCCACTTCTATCAACCGATAGGAAGCACAGGAAGTAAATGCCGCTACTACTAACCCTATGATTAGTCCACGAAAAATCTGAGTAAAAACCATTCTATACATAGCAGTAAAAGTAAGACAAGCCCTGATATTTTCATTCTGCTTTGATCAATAAACTCTGTTTCGCTCTTATACAAAGGCTTTTATTTATTGTTTTCAAGCAATAATTGTACCAAACACTCCCTATTTTTAAAGGACGTCAATTGTCCATCTGTTTTATACAATTCAACAGTGATAATAGTTTCTCCCATATCTCCGTAGAATACAAACGGCAAGCTCCGGTAATGTGGAAGTTTTTTTAATTTGAAATAGGCAATTGCCAGTGCCCAAAGGATAGCAGGAAGAATCCACCAATAAGAATATTCAAATACCACCCGGAAATAATTTGAAATTTTAGATTTACGTTTAAATATAAAATTTATTATTTAATAAATTAATTCATCAAGTTTATTAGACTCTAAGTACTTAAAGTATGGCTTCAAAAACTTAATGAACTCCAATAAACGTAAATCTAAATTTAAAATCGTAACTATTACATATTCATTCCCCCGCAGACATGGATAACTTGTCCTGTAACATATCCGGACAAATCAGAAGCCAGGAATAAACATACTTTTGCAATATCCTCCGGTGTCCCTCCTCTTCTCAACGGAATTTTTGCAGCCCATTCTTTCCGGACATCTTCCGGCAATTGTGCAGTCATATCTGTAATAATAAATCCCGGGGCAACAGCATTAGCACGGATATTACGGGAACCCAGTTCCTTTGCCACGCTCTTGGTGAATCCGATAATTCCAGCTTTGGAAGCAGAGTAATTTGCCTGACCAGCATTTCCACTAACTCCCACCACAGAACTCATACTAATGATGGAACCACTTTTTTGTTTTAACATAATAGCAGATACAGCCTTCGTAAAATTAAACACAGATTTCAAGTTTACATTGATAACTGCATCCCACTGATCTTCCGTCATTCTCATTAAAAGCGTATCTTTCGTAATACCGGCATTGTTCACCAAAATGTCTATCCTCCCGAATTCTTTGGCTATTTCTTCTACTGTTTCCGCAGTTTGGGTAAAATCAGCAGCATTTGAGGCATACATCTTTGCTTTCACTCCACATGCTGCAATTTCTTTTTCAGTAGCCTGGGCATTCTCATCATATTTCAGATCTGTAAAAGCAATATTTGCACCTTCTTTGGCAAAAGCCAAAGCAACAGCTTTTCCAATACCACGGGAAGCACCGGTAATCAGTGCTGTTTTTCCTTCTAATAATTTCATAATTACAGTTTTACTTCAACTAAATTTATTAGACTTTAACCGGATTAACGGTTTTTTACTATTAATTTATGGACAAAGATAATCAAACTAATTGAATGTAGCACTTACCTTCAACAGCTTAACATCAATTTTCAATGATATTACTCACCAAAGCCATAGTAATCAACTTAGAATTAAGCTTTGAGTAAACCAAATATCCCCAATGTTCAAAACGTTCTTCCGGAAGCGTTTTTATAAATGAACGGTTAATAATCCATTTAAAACCGGCATATCTTCCCCGTTTAAAACGGGGATTATTTTTCTTTGGAATTTTCATAACTGAATTTATTACACTCACCCAGCTTTTAGGTTTTAAATTTAAACATTTTCTATTGATATTCCAAATAAGAATATAAATATTATCTTTACACACAAAGAAAAAATACAAATTCCAGATTCATATTTCAGTTTGTCTGGTACTGATAACCCAGAAAATAAAAACGATAATAGTCTTACAACTCCAAAATTTTCAACCATGATGGACCAAGAAATCCAGCTTAATGACCACAACAAGCAGGAGTATCCTCCGATGCATACTGCAGAACATTTGCTCAACCAAACCATGATCCGTTTGTTTGGTTGTAAACGGTCAAAGAATGCACACATTGAAAAAAAGAAATCCAAATGCGATTATCTATTATCAAACGAGCCTACAGCAGAACAAATTGCTGAAATAGAAACAAAAGTAAATGAAGTAATCCAACAACATTTACCGGTTTGCATTGAATTTGTTAAACGGGATCAAGTTCCTGCAGGAGTTGATTTAAGTAAATTACCGGGAGATGCAAGTAAAACTTTACGAATTGTACGTATTGGAGATTATGACACTTGTGCCTGTATCGGACAACATGTTCACAATACGGCTGAAATCGGAAGATTCAAAATCATCAGTACTGATTTCGAAAATCATATTTTACGAATCAGGTTTAAACTTGAAGCTCAATAAAAAGGGTTATATAAAGGGAGCTGAGAACAAGCTTCCCTATATCTTGGTTAACCGTAGACTATCATAAAAAAGCGTGTCAAAAAAATTATCCACTGTTTTTGACACGCTTTTGCAAGGACTAAAAAATCTTACATATTCACTCCAATGATTCCTTTCTTAGAATTTTCAATAAACTCGATTAAATAGCTGATTTCAGGATTCAGAGGGATAATCTCTTTTATTCTGCGAATTGCGTTTTCCAGGCTTGTACTACACTGATATATTTGCCGGTAAGCTTTGGCTATATCATCAATTATCGTTTCAGGCAATTGTTTTTCTTTAGACAGTATAACGGCATTGATACCGTAATACGTAATCGGATTATGAGCTGCAACAATAAAAGGCGGGACATCTTTATTTGCCCGGCAACCGTCTTTTAGTAAAGCCCAGCTTCCAACGTGACAACCATGTTTCAGAATCACGTCATTACCCAAAATAGCACAATCATCAATCACACAATTTCCTGTTGTCTTTGCCCCGTTTCCTAACACACAATTATTTCCTAAATGAGTATCATGGGCCAAATGTACTCCTTCCAATAAAAAGTTGCCATTCCCTACAATTGTACAATCTGTAGTATTAGTACCCCGGTTTATAATCACCTTTTCCCGGATGGTGTTATGATTACCGATCTTCAATAAAGTGTCTTCTCCTTTAAACTTAAAATCCTGTGGAGTAGCGCCAATAATAGCTCCTTGATAGACAATGTTATCTACTCCCATACGGGTTCCGCTTAGGATACTGGCATAGGGCATTATCGTACAATTGTCACCAATTTCAACATTTTTGTCGATATAGGCAAAAGGGTGAACTGTTACATTCTTCCCGAGTTTTGCTTCCGTATCAATATAAGCTAATGGACTAATCATAATAGAATAATTTTAAAGTTTAACAATCACTTTACTCCTCCTCCTAAAGCATGATACAAATTCACAACGGCTTGCAGTTGCTGATAGCGATCAGAAACTCCCGACAATTGAGCGTTAAGCAAAGATTGTTGTGCAGTCAATACTTCCAGATAAGTAGAAGTCCCTAAAGTTAATAATTCCTGCGTATACTCCACAGATTTTTGTAAAGCATTTATTTGTTCCGTCCGCTGTAAGGATTTCTGTTTAGCCGATTCATATAAGCTCAGGGCATCACTCACATCAGCACCAGCATTCAATATCGCCTGTTCAAAACTCAACATGGCTTCCTGCTGTTGTGCTTTTGCAATTTTTAAACGAGCGATATTGGCACCACGGTAGAAAAGAGGTTGGGTTAAAGAGCCTAATGCTGAAGCAATCATCTTGCCTGGATTCAGAATCATATTCCCTGCCTGATTTGTCCAACCATATGTTCCGCTGATTGTTAGAGACGGATAAAAGGCTGCACGGGCTTCATTAGCATTATAGTAGGTACCAGCCAAAGCCATCTCTGCTGCTTTCACATCGGGACGCTTGGCCAATAATTGTACGGAAACCCCAGCTTCCAGAATAACAGGCAAATGTTGTTTTTTTAACTGTCCCCGTTCTATATGTTGCGGTGCTTGTCTTAATAATAAAGACAAAGAATTTTCTACCTGACGGATCTGATCCTTCAAATCTGCAATAGAAGCCATCACTGCATGATAGTTGGCCTGACTTTGCACAACTCCTGCTTCATTGACCATGGCGGCTTCTTTCATAGCCTTCATGGTTTCCACATTCTTAGCCCACAAGACAGAAGTTGTTTCCGTGATCTGCAATTGCTCATCCAACATCAACAGGGAAAAGTAATAATTGGCAATAGCGGCCACCACCTGGGTTTGTACAGCTTGTTGATAAGCTTCACTTTGCATCAGGGCAGCTTTAGCTGCCCGTTTGGTATTCAATAGTTTACCGAACAAATCGATTTCCCAGCTAGCAGAAACAGGCAGCGACCAACTCCAGGATCCCTGTTTTTTATCAAAACTACTTACTCCTCCCTGAGGAGCTAATGTTAGTGAAGGTAAATACGACAACCGCGAAGTCATCAAGCTCGCTCTGGCTTCCTGTACTTTCAATAAAGCAGTCTGCAAATCTACATTTCTCTCCAATCCCAAACGAATCAAAGATTGCAGATAAGGATCTGTAAAAACTTTTTCCCAGGGCAGATCAGCCATATTAT
>ERZ780154.770-NODE-770-length-20128-cov-2.79301_pt1 | contig 20128 bp, 18 predicted proteins | sample MGYA00511568_ERZ780154 | MGnify/ENA primary metagenome ERZ780154 (study PRJEB29588, sample SAMEA2142525) | human gut metagenome | biome: human gut; feature: human-associated habitat; material: faeces | place: Denmark | collected 2008/2010 ...
TCGTCGCGCTCGACGACTTTCATCGCGGGCCGGGCCTTGAGGTATTCGCCGCACTGCATCAGGGCGATCGGGTGCGAATGCACCTCGCGGATGTCGGCGATTTGCTGTCCCGGAAGCGCCGCCAGCACGTGCGAGATGCGGAGCTTGTATTCGCCGATGACCGCCAGCGTGCTGCGGCGCAGCAGTTCGTGGTTAGGCAGCAGGCTTCCGGCAATGGTGTTCTCGATGGCCGCCACCCCCAGCAGCTCCGCGTCGGCCGCCATGCGGGCGAACTGCTCGTCGAAACTCACGCAGGGCAGCACCTCGACCTCTTCGCCGGGGAAACTTCCGTGTGCCGCGGTCTCGTGGAAACAACCCGCTATCCCCTGTATCGTTATCCGTTTCATCTTCTGAATCGCATTAAAAAATCCCGCTCTTCTACAGAACGGGATCCTTCGTGTTTTCACTCTATTGTTTTATACAGTTAATTGCATGCCATCCCGCTTCTTCCCTTGCTATAAAAGAAAAAGTAAAAGAAATAATATGCAAAACCGTAAAGTCTCATTGTCTCCTTGGTGGATTAACCTTTGGCAAATGTAGTGAAATATTCCCGAAATCCAAATTTTCAGCCCTGTTTTTTGCCTGCCGCGGCCAGTTTGCGTGCTTTGAAACGCTTCTTGAACTGCTGGCGTCGTCCGAACAGAAGCCTGAAAAACGTGCCCCGCAGCAGCGTGTCGTCCATATCCCACTGCCTCGTTTCGGCGTAGCGGTCGAGGATGTATAGAAACGCCACGGCCGGGCAGCTCAGCCGCCGCAGGTTGATCATGCATTCGTCGGGGCGGAGCGGCCGCCGGAGGAATTTCATGCGGTTTATGTCGATCAGCTGGAAATCGTAGCGTCCCGTCGCCTCGTCGTGCCGCCAGAGGATGTTGGTCTGGTTGAAATCCTCGTGGCAGATCCCTTTTTCGTGGAGCCGGACGGTGAAACGGGAGAATGCTTCGAGCACGGGCAGCGAATCGGAGGTCGGGAACCGTTCCGTAGCCGCCGTGAGCGGTGTGTAGTCCGATCGGCGGGATACGAAATAGGTCTCCGTTATCAGCCCGTTGCGGCGGTATTCGCTCCATGCGACGGGTTCGGGCGTGTCGATTTCCAGCTCGCGCAGGCGCAGGGCGTGTTCGTAGGCGCGGCGGGCCTTGCTCTTGCGGAAAAACGAGTACATGACGGCATTGAACGCGCTGGGCCGTTTGTAACGCTTGACCACGAGCCGTTCGCCTCCGATGTCGAAGGCGCGTATCTGATTGCGGCCGTCGTGAAGCACTTCGCCCGACGCCGGGAAAAGCTCCGGAAGCTGCCGGACGAACTGCCGCAGGTATTCCATGCCGGGATTGACCGTAATTTTCATGTCCGTATTCATTTACACGGCAAAGTTACGGCAAACGATCGGCTTGGATAGTCCATTTTGGGCGCAGTATTGGCTGATTGGGCGGCAATCGGGCTTCGGATTGTTTGTTTTGTCGCTTTTCGTCTGCCTGAAGCGGCCGCCCCTTCCGGAGACTTCCGCATGGGACGCGGCGTCTCGGTGGCCGGCGGACCCCAACGTGCATCTCCGCATTTGGCGTCTTGGCAGCCAACGCCCCTCCCCGGCCTGCATCTTTCGCATTGGGCATCTCCGCAGCCGGCGGACCGCTGCCGTCCGCTCCACCTGTTCCCTGACGGTCTTCAGGCCTTTCCTCCGAAATGAAAAAAGGATTACGTGACACCGTAATCCTTGCTTTGCGAGCTGTTGACGAGGATTGAACTCGTGACCTCTTCCTTACCAAGGAAGTGCTCTACCACTGAGCTACAACAGCAACATTTCTCATTCGAGTGGTGCAAAAGTACATAAGAAAAATGAAAAGACCAAAAATTTGTGCGGTTTTCACAATTATTTTCTATCTTTACTTTTGAATTATAACTCTAAACCCATGAAACGTATACTGATAATAGGCGCCGGAGGCCAGATAGGTTCCGAGCTGACGGTTTACCTGCGCAAAATCTACGGCGACCGCAACGTCGTCGCCACCGACATGCGCGAATGCAAGGCTCTCGGCGAAGCGGGGCCTTTCGAAGTGCTCAACGCCCTCGACGCTACGGCCATGGCCTCGGTGGTCGCCCGTTACCATATCGACTCGATCTTCAACCTCGTGGCGCTGCTCTCGGCCGTCGGCGAGCGCAATCCCCAGATGGCGTGGAACGTCAACATGGGTGCGCTGAACAATTCGCTCGAAGTGGCCCGCCAGCACCACTGCGCGCTCTTCACGCCCAGCTCGATCGGCGCCTTCGGCCCCACCTCGCCCAAGGACCGGACCCCGCAGGATACCATCATGCAGCCCACGACGATCTACGGCATCTGCAAGGTCACGGGCGAAATGCTGGGCAACTACTACCACCACAAATACGGCGTCGATACCCGCTCGGTGCGTTTTCCGGGCATTATTTCGAGCGTCACGCTGCCCGGCGGCGGCACGACCGACTATGCGGTCGAGATCTACTACGAGGCCATCCGCTCCGGGCGGTTCACCTGCCCCGTGCCGCCGGACGTCTATATGGACATGATCTACATGCCCGACGCGCTGCGCGCCTGCGTCGAACTGATGGAGGCCGATCCCGCGAAACTCGTTCACCGCAACAGCTTCAACATCGCCTCGATGAGCTTCACGCCGGAGATCATCTGTGCCGAGATCAGGAAGCGTCTGCCCGATTTTACGATGGATTACGACGTCGATCCCGTCAAGAAGGAGATCGCCGAGAGCTGGCCCAATTCGCTGGACGACACCTGCGCCCGCGAGGAGTGGGGCTGGAAACCCGAATGGGACCTTTCGCGCATGACCGACGACATGCTGGCGCACATCCGGACGAAACTGGCTGCCGAATGAGTCTGTCCGGCGGCCGTCCTGTGGTAACGCGTGTCGCCGAGACCGCTTCGAGCTGGGACGGCGCGCCGCTTCCGGCCTATCCGGCGGGGCGGCCGCAGGTGACGATTCTCCGGGCGACGATTCCGCCGCATGCGACACTCCCGCGGCACACGCATGCCGTCGTCAATGCCGGCGTGATCCTCCGCGGCGAACTGACCGTGGTCTCCGACAACGGGACGGAGCGGACTTTCCGTGCCGGCGAGGGTATCGTGGAGCTGGTCGGTACGGTCCATTACGGCGAAAACCGCGGCGACGGGGAGACCGAGATGGTGATGTTTTACGCCGGAACGGAGGGCGTGCCGCTCTCCGAGAGTGCGGATCTATAACCGAAAGTTATGACGACGAGACGAATTACGCGGACCATAGCCCTTTTTGTGCTGTTGCTGACAGCTGCGGTTATCGGCGGGAGTTTCTATATGCTCGGCTTCTCGCTGCGCCCCGAAGAGACGATGCGGGCGAAAAATGCCACGGCCTATGAATATATGTACGCCGAGTATCCTTTCCTGCGTCCGTGGACGGACAGCCTCGAACGGGCCGGAGCGTTGCGCGATACGGTGATCGTCGATCCGCAGGGCGTGCGGCTCCATGCGCTCTACGCCGCGGCTCCCGAACCGACCGACCGCACGGCCGTCATCGTCCACGGATATACCGACTGCGCCGTGCGGATGCTGATGATCGGCTACCTTTATAATCACGACCTGCGTTACAACGTGCTGCTGCCCGACCTGCACTACCACGGCCGGAGCGAAGGCCGGGCGATCCGCATGGGCTGGCTCGACCGGCTGGATGTGCTGCGCTGGATGGAGGTCGCCGACACCCTCTTCGGCGGCAATACGCAGATGGTCGTTCACGGTATCTCGATGGGCGCCGCCACGACGATGATGGTTGCGGGCGAGTCGCAGCGCCCCTATGTGAAGTGTTTTGTCGAGGACTGCGGCTACACGAGCGTCTGGGACGAGTTCTCGAACGAGCTGAAAACCTCGTTCGGACTTCCCGCATTTCCGCTGATGTACACTGCGAGCTGGCTCTGTGATCTAAAATACGGCTGGAATTTCCGCGAGGCTTCGGCGCTGGCGCAGGTGGCCAAGTGCGAACTTCCGATGCTCTTCATCCACGGCGACGCCGACGATTACGTGCCTACGTGGATGGTCTATCCGCTCTATGAGGCCAAGCCGGGCGAAAAGGAGCTGTGGCTCGTTCCCGGAGCCGGACACGCCTACTCCTACCGGGACAACAGGGAGGAATACACCGCCGTCGTCCGGGAGTTCGTCGGAAAATACGTCCGCTGATTCCGCGGCCGCCCGGTCCGTGCTGGAGCCGTAACCGCTTCGGACCGCATGGACTCCGATCTGCCGCAGGAGACCGGTCCGCCGATCCGGGAACGGGGCTGACCCGACTACAGTGCTGACCCGACAACGGTGCAGTCCTCAAAGCGGCCGCAGCTCTGAAAACGGTGCCGGACCCGAAAGCGGCTGCGGTCCCGACAACGGTGCGCCCCGCATGAAATCTCAAGGCCGGAACTTCTCTGAAGTTCCGGCCTTGAGATCTTCCGGATTCCGGACCGCTCCTTCCCGGAAGGCCGGGAAGAGGGGTGGCCGCGAAAATCCGCCTATCCGGGGCGCCTAATTGGAGGCGAGCTTTTTCACCGTTCCGGAGAACGATCCCGTCACCAGATAGGGCATCGGGTGGTCGTCGCCCGTCGAGAACGACACTTCGTAGTCCGTTCCGTTCGACGTTTTCAGGGTCAGCGAACCGTTGGTCATCGGGGCATGGGGCGTGCGGCCGCTGTAGAACCACGTGTTCACGGCCCGGAGATTTCCGCCGCCGAGATCTTCCCGTGTGCCGGGCAGGAAGCCGGGCGTGTCGTCCGAGGTTGCTTTGTAGATGCCCGACGGAATGTATTCCTGCCCCGGAGCCGTTTTCAGCCTGAACCAGAGGTAGTACCCCGTCGCGCCCTGCGTCGCGTAGCACTCCTTTTCGTAGAAGTGCAGGTCTCAGCGGTCGTACCGGGCCGTACATTCGTCCGTGATCTTCTTGATCGAAACCACCGGCGCGTCGGCGTTCATCGCATAGTCGGCATTCAGTTTCGAGTCGCCGCGGTAAGAGTCGTTTATGCGGTTTTCGAATTCGAGCGCTCCGCGGTAGCTGACGCGCAGCGTGCTGTCGTCTTCGTCGATGAACTCCGCCTTGATCGTGGTGATGCCGTTGTCGGTCTTGATCCGCATCTTTCCGCCGACGATGGCGTGGGGCGTTGTGGAACCCTCCTCTTCGTTAGGCTCGTTCCAATAGGTGCCGAACAGAGCCGGCATGCCGAAGGAATCGGGTCCGAGAAATCCCTCGATGAATACGCCGGCCTTGTTGTCGGTGGATTTTCCGATGGTGTATTCGCCGTCCAGCGGACGCGCGCTTTTCGGATCGGTCGCCAGTACGCTCAGGAAGTCGATGTCGAGCCGGTACTTGTAGGGCGCGGCATCGGCCTGATCGAGGTCTGCGTCGGTCAGCACCAGATAGTAGTCGCCGGCCGCATCGCCCCAGTAGGTGTGGTAATAGGTGCCGTAGGCGTGGGGGAGTGCGAGGTAATCGGGATCGGTCTCTTTGCCGTCTCCGCCGTTTTCATTGTCGTCGTTGCTGCATGCGGCGAAGGCCGTCAGGGCCAGCGCGGCGGTCAGGAGCAGTGATTTTCTGAAGATTTGCATAGGTCGTAACGTATTTGGGGATTAGTTTTTGAATCCGGGTTTTCCGGAGTAGGTGAACGAAAACGTCTCTTCGGCCCCGTCGTCGCGGAGCGTTCCCTCTATCTTCCAGCTTTCGCCGACGGTCGAGACGGTGAACGATCCCGACGTGGCGACGTAGGTGGCTTCGTCGGTTTTCCAGTAGGTGCCGGCGGCCCTGCCGCTCTCGGAGATGTAGCCTGAGCGGAACGTGAAGGTTTCGTTGGCGTATTTTCCCGCTTCCGAGCGCAGGTCGATCGTGTATTTGCCGTCGCCGGGCAGCGGCGCCGCCGGATCGGCGGCCGGCACGCTGCGGAGCTGCGAATGCAGTTCGACCCTTTCGTTGCCGCCGCGGAGCATGTAGGTGTCGGCCGCAATGCCGTAGTCGTTGGGATAGTAGTCGCCGAAGACCATCGACAGCCGTTCGTACACGACCGGGTCTTCCTCCCCGGATTCGTTTGCGAAGGCCGGCGCGCCGCTCCACGAGAACGCGAGGGCGGTTTTGTCCCCGTCGGTCACCTCGCCCGACAGGGTGAAGGTCCCGTCGCCCGATGCCGCGGGCGCGAGCGTCATGCTGCCCGCACGGATCGCGAACTTCGTTTTCTGCCCGGCCTGATTCGCGCTCCGGACCTCGACGCCGCTTTTGGCGGTTTCCCACGAGGATGCCTCCGGCGCGAACGTTCCCGCCCGGCGGGTCTCCGCCGCCGTGTAAACGCCCGCTTCGGGCATCGCGGCGGAGGGTTTGGGGGCTTTGACGCTCGTCAGGTCCGCTTCCAGCACGTCTCCGTCCGCATTGGTCAGCGTCAGACGGTAGTTGCCGTCTCCGGTCCGGTACCTGTCTCCGAGGTAAACCGCCTGCAAGACGGTCGTGAACTCGATGGTGTAATTTACGGCCCGCACGGGCGGCTCCTTCTCCTTGTCGTCGGAACAGGACGCGGAAGACAATACTGCGGCCGCCAGCAACGGCAGCAGCAAGGTTTTTTCTATTTTCTCCATAATTAACCTGATTTGATTGTGATTGGTCCGGCATCGGCATAGTGCCGCTCGGCAGCAAAAATAGAAATACCCCCTTTCTTGTCAAAACAAAGCCGGGGGTCAAATCGGGTGTGGGTCGTTGCTGTTAAGTTATTGTTTTTTAGTTTGATGACTCTGTCCGGTCCCGCCCGGACCGGGGTATATCCGATGTCTCCGCGTCGCTTTGCGTCCGGAATTCCGCGCCCTTGCGACTCTTTTCTCCGGAGCCGCCGTTTTCCGGCAACGCACGCCGGAAACGAAAGAAACCCGGTCTTTCGAGACCGGGTTTCTTTGTCGGAATGTTGCGGATTAAGCCTTGCCGGCCGAACCCAGCACGCTCTCGCACTTGTGCATGTAGAGTTTCTTCAGCTCGTCGCGGGCCGGACCCAGATATTTGCGGGGGTCGAACTCGGCGGGCTGGTCTACGAAGATCTTGCGGATGGCTGCGGTCATCGCCAGACGGCCGTCCGAGTCGATGTTGATCTTGCAGACAGCGCTCTTGGCGGCCTTGCGGAGCTGCTCTTCGGGAATGCCTACGGCATCCTTCAGCGCACCGCCGTGCGTGTTGATGATCTTCACGTACTCCTGCGGAACCGACGACGATCCGTGCAGCACGATGGGGAAGCCCGGAAGCTCCTTCTCGATCTCGGCCAGAATGTCGAAACGCAGTTCGGGCGGAACGAGGATGCCCTCGGCGTTGCGGGTGCACTGTTCGGGCTTGAACTTGTTGGCGCCGTGCGAGGTGCCGATCGAGATGGCCAGCGAATCCACGCCGGTCTTGGATACGAAATCCACGACGTCCTTGGGATCGGTGTAGGTGTGGTGCTCGGCCGAAACCTCGTCCTCCACGCCGGCCAGTACGCCCAGCTCGCCTTCTACCGTCACGTCGAACTGGTGTGCGTAGTCGACCACCTGCTTGGTGAGCGCCACGTTCTCCTCATAGGGGAGGTGCGAACCGTCGATCATCACCGACGAGAAGCCCATGTCGATGCAGCTCTTGCAAAGCTCGAACGAGTTGCCGTGGTCGAGGTGCAGAACGATCGGAATGTTCTTGCCCAGCTCCTTGGCATATTCGACGGCGCCCTGAGCCATGTAGCGGAGCAGGGTCTGGTTGGCGTATTTGCGCGCGCCCGACGACACCTGAAGAATTACCGGCGACGAAGCCTCCACGCAAGCCTGAATGATGGCCTGCATCTGCTCCATGTTGTTGAAGTTGAATGCCGGGATGGCATAACCGCCCTTGATGGCCTTTGCGAACATCTCACGGGTGTTCACAAGACCCAAATCTTTGTAGGATACCATAGTAATTTAATTTATGCAGTGAATTGTTTCTCTCGAAAAACCGCACAAATTTAATAAATATTCTAATTAATTGCGCCTGTTCGGGCTATTTTATTCGCCTTTTTGTGAAAAAAATAACAGACGGCCGGAAATTGTTGCGCAATCCGGATTGTTTTTTGTATTTTTGCATGGCTTTAGCTCCGGGGGATTCCCGAATCGCGGACGGGCTTCCGCGCCCCGCGGCGGTCGAAGCGTCGGGGCGGACTGTAAGGATTGCAAGGATATTGATACTACAAACATAAACAAACTACCATTATGGCTGATTTTATTTATCAGGAGCCGTTCCCCGTGGGGGAGGACAAAACCGAGTACCGTCTTTTGACGAAGGATTACGTGAAGGTCGTCGAGTGCGACGGACGTAAAATCCTGAAGGTGGACCCCGCGGGTCTCGAACTGCTGTCGAAGGCCGCCTACGGCGACGTGTCGTTCTATCTGCGCGCCTCGCACCTGCAGAAGCTGCGCAACATCCTCGAAGATCCCGAAGCTACCGACAACGACAAGTTCGTGGCCTACACCATGCTGCTGAATCAGGTCGTTGCGGCCGAGGGCGAGCTGCCGACCTGTCAGGACACCGGCACGGCCATCTGCATCGGCCATAAGGGCGAGGACGTCTACACGGGCGCCGACGACGCCGCGTGCATCTCGAAAGGCGTTTACGAAACCTACAAGGAGCGCAACCTGCGCTATTCGCAGGTCGTGCCCTTCACGATGACCGACGAGAAGAATTCGGGCACCAACCTGCCGGCCCAGATCGACATCTACGGCGGCCGTCCGGGCATGGAATACGAATTCCTCTTCATCACCAAGGGCGGCGGCTCGGCCAACAAAACCTTCCTCTACCAGCAGACCAAGGCGCTGCTGAACGAGGAGTCGCTCACGAAATTCATCAAACAGCATATCTTCGACCTCGGCACGTCGGCCTGCCCGCCTTACCACCTCGCGATCTGCATCGGCGGCACGTCGGCCGAAATGTGCCTTTCGACCGTGAAGAAGGCTTCGGCCGGCTACCTCGACGAGCTGCCCACTTCGGGCAACGAGGGAGGCCGCTGCTTCCGCGACCTCGAATGGGAGGAGAAGGTGCTCAAGATCTGTCAGGAGAGCGGCGTCGGCGCGCAGTTCGGCGGCAAGTACCTCGTACACGACGTGCGCGTGATCCGCGCCCCGCGCCATGCGGCTTCGTGCCCCGTGGCCATCGGCGTCAGCTGCTCGGCGGACCGTAACATCAAGGCCAAGATCACGCCCGACGGCATCTTCCTCGAAGCGCTGGAGAAGAACCCCGCCCGCTTCCTGCCCGCCGAGGCCCCCGCCATGTCGCCCGCCGTGGACATCGACCTCGACGAAGGCATGGACAAGGTCCGCGAAATACTTACCAAATATCCGATCAAGACGCGCCTGAACCTGAAGGGCACGCTGATCGTGGCGCGCGACATCGCCCACGCCCGCATCAAGCAGATGCTCGACGAGGGCAAGCCCATGCCCGAATACTTCAAGAAGCACCCGGTGTACTACGCGGGTCCGGCCAAGACGCCGGAGGGTATGGCTTCGGGTTCGTTCGGCCCCACGACGGCCGGACGCATGGACCCCTACGTGGATCTGTTCCAGTCGCACGGCGGTTCTCTGGTGATGGTGGCCAAGGGCAACCGCTCGCAGCAGGTCACCGACGCCTGCCGCAAGCACGGCGGTTTCTACCTCGGTTCGATCGGCGGCCCGGCGGCTATTCTGGCCAAGAACTCGATCAAGTCGGTCGAGGTCGTGGACTTCCCCGAACTGGGCATGGAGGCCGTCCGCAAGATCTACGTCGAGAACTTCCCGGCGTTCATCATCGTCGACGACAAGGGCAACGACTTTTTTGCCGATTTCAAACATTAAAAAACGGCCCGGAGATATACTAACGGGCAAAAGTTTACGTTGTAAAATCTGAAGAAAGATTTTATTGTAAGGCTCAATGAGAGATTTCATTGCGAAAATATCCCTGACGGCGCTCTTCGCGCTGGCGATCTTCTCGGCATCGGCTGCCGAGAAGGTCACTTTTGAGGCCAGCTCTCCGCTGACGGTCGCCGTCGGCGAAGCGTTCCGCGTGGAGTTCGCGCTCAACGCCTATCCCGACAAGGGGACGTTCAAGGCGCCTTCGTTCGAAGGATTCGACGTGATCGCCGGCCCGGCCGAGTCGTCGGGCCAGTCGATCCAGATCGTCAACGGAGCGATGACCAAAAGCATCAATTACACGATCACCTACGTCCTGCTTCCGCAGGCCGCGGGCAACGTCACCGTCGGGGCTGCCGAAGTCACGGTGGACGGCACCGTCTACCGTTCCAACGCCCTGCCGATCGAGATCGTGAACGAGGGCAAGTCCCCCGGCGCCGGCGGCACGCAGTCCCGGCCGCGCGAGGACTCCTCGCCGGACGTTACGGCGCAGAACCAGATCGCCAAGGACGACATTCTGCTGCGCGCCGTCGTGTCGCGGACCTCGGTCTACAAGGGCGAGCCGCTGCGCGTGACGTTCAAGCTGTACGAGCGGGTGCCGGTCGTGGGATACAACGACGTGAAATTCCCGTCGTTCAACGGATTCTGGGCGCAGGAGCTTAATACCGACAACGCCCGGCGCCAGCGCGAGACCTTCAACGGCAAGGTCTACGAGACGCTCGTGGCCAAGGAGTACCTGCTCTACCCGCAGCAGGCCGGGACGCTCGTGATCGAGCCGGCCGAACTGACGGCCGTGGCGCAGGTCGTGGTGCCGGGACGCCGCAACGTGGACCCCTTCTTCGGGGGCGGTCCCGACTTCGTCAACGTGCCCCGCAAGGTGCAGAGTCCGCGTATCAACATCGCCGTCAAGCCGCTGCCTGCGGGCGCTCCCGCCAGCTTCAGCGGCGCCGTGGGCAGTTTCACGATGGATGCCGTGCTTCCGCAGGAGCGGCTGGCCGCCAACTCCGCGGCGACCTATACGGTGAAGATCTCCGGCACGGGCAACCTTACGTTCGTGCAGGCCCCCAAACTGACGCTCCCCGCTTCGTTCGAGCAGTATAACGTCAAGACCACCGAGTCGATCAACACCTCGGCGGCCGGTATCTCCGGCTACCGCCAGTTCGAATATCCCTTCATAGCGCGCGCCGAAGGCACGTACGAGGTGGAACCCGTCGAATTCAGCTATTTCGACCCGTCGCGCATGCAGTACATGACGCTGAAGTCGAAGGCGCTGGAGCTGGAGATCACGCCCGACGCCAAGGGCGGCGGCGACGCTCTCGTGGTGCAGGGCCGCGGCATGTCGAAGGAGGAGGTCAAGCTGCTCGGACAGGATATCCGCTTCATCAAGCTGGGCAGTCCGCAGCTGCGTTCGGTCCGCGAACCGTTCCTCTTCAGCGCGGCCTACTGGGTGCTGTTCTTCGGCATCCTGATCCTCTTCGCAATGGTCTACGTCGCGCTGCGCCGGCAGATCCGCGAGTCGCAGAACGTGGCCCTGCTGCGGGGCAAGCGCGCCAACAAGGTCGCCGTGCAGCGTTTCCGCGCCGCCAAACGCTACATGGAGGAGCAGAACCGCCATGCGTTCTACGAGGAGATGCTCCGTGCGTTGTGGGGTTACATGAGCGACAAGTTCAACATTCCGGTTGCCAACCTCACGAAGGAGAACGTCCGCGAGGAGCTGCACAAACGCGGCGTCTCGTCCGAGGAGTCGCAGCGTTTCACGGCCATCATCACCAAGTGCGACGAGGCGCAGTATTCGCCGGCCGCATCGGCCCGGATGACCGAGGTCTACGGCGAGGGCGTCGATATCATTTCGCGGATCGAAGCGATGATAAAACGATAGGAACAGCTATGAAAAAACGAATTTCAGTTTGTCTCGTCCTGCTGCTGGGGTGGCTTGCATCCTATGCGCAGGAGCCTGCCGACAGCCTTGCGCAGCCGGCGGCGGAGCAGAGCGAGTCCGCGCCCCGGCCCACGACCGATGAGTTGTGGGACATGGCCAACACGGCCTATATCAACGGCAATTTCCATTCGGCCGCCGAAGTCTACGAAGAGATTCTTTCCCGCGGGGTAAGCTCCGTGAAACTCTACTATAACCTCGCCAATGCCTACTTCAAGGAGGACCGCATCGGCAAGGCCATCCTCTATTACAAACGGGCGCTGCGGCTGGCTCCCGGCAACGACGACATCCGCCACAACCTGAGCGTGGCCGAAGCCCGCACGAAGGACAACATCGAGGACATTCCCGAATTCTTCTTCGTGACGTGGATGCGCGAAGCCCGCCACACGATGAGCTGTACGGCGTGGAGCATCCTTTCGCTGGTGCTGCTGGCCTGTGCGCTGGCGCTGTTTCTGGTCTACCTGCTGGCCCAGCGGCTTTCGCTGCGCAAGGCCGGGTTCTACGGCACCGTCGTCGCCGTGCTGTTGTGCATGCTGACGACGTGGTTCGCGCTGGGCGAACGCCGCGAGATGCTCGACGACACTTCGGCCGTGGTCATGACCGCTTCTACGGCGGTCAAGAGTTCGCCCGACAAGTCGTCCACCGACCTTTTCGTGCTGCACGAAGGCACGGTCGTGACGATCACGAACCGGCTCGACGACTGGTGCGAAGTGGTGATCGCCGACGGCAAGAAAGGGTGGCTGGAGTGCCGCAAAATCGAAACGATCTGAATGTCTAAATTACTACAGGACGTCGTCGGCGAGTTGTCGAAGCTTCCGGGCGTGGGGCGCCGCACGGCGCTGCGTCTCGCCATCCACATCCTGCGCATGGAGCGGGAGTCAGTGGCCGAAATGACGGAGAGCATCGACCGTTTCCGCAACGACGTGAAATACTGCGCCGAGTGCAACAACCTTTCGGACGAGGAGGTGTGCCCGATCTGTCTGGACGACGAGCGCGACCGGACCACGATCTGCGTCGTGGAACAGGTCGCCGACGTGCTCTCGATCGAGAATACCCACCAGTACAAGGGCCTTTACCACGTGCTGGGCGGGGTCATTTCGCCGATGCAGGGCATTTCGCCCTCGGATCTGAAGATCGACCTGCTGACCGAACGCATCGCCCGCGGCGGCGTGAAGGAGGTGATTCTCGCCATTTCGACCTCGGTCGAGGGCGAGACGACGCTCTTCTACCTGATGAACCGCCTGCGGCAGTTCCCCGGCGTGAAAGTCACCTCGATCGCCCGCGGCATCGGCTTCGGCGACGAGCTGGAATACGTCGACGAGCTGACCATCACGCATGCTTTGCGGAACCGCCGCGAAGTCGAATGATTCGCGGCCCGATAAATAAACGGTACGAAAAATGAAAAGAGGAATAATGACCCTCGCGGCGTTGGCCGCCATGTTGTGGAGCCTGCCCGCTGCGGCGCAGGAGGAATACCGGCAACCCGCGCTGGAGAATCCCGAATCGTGGAGCGTCGTGGTGATCCCCGACTGCAGGGATATGCCAAGAACGAGGCCAGCCAGCCCATCGCCCGCCTGATGACGGCGTGGATCGCCGACAACATCGAGCGGCTGAACGTTCGGATGGTGCTCTGCGTGGGCGACGTGGTCGAGCAGAACGACCGCATCGGCAACGGCTTTTCGGGCGACCTGACCTCGGTGCGCCAATGGCAGGGCATGGCCGATGCGTTCGAGGTGCTGGACGGCCGCGTGCCCTATCTGGTCGCCACCGGCAACCACGACTACACCTATACCCGCAGCGGCGCGCGGCGTACGCACCTGAACGAATATTTCCCGATCGGCCGCAACCCGCTCAACGCGGCGGCGATCTGCCAGTTCGGACTCGATTCGGACGAGAATCCCGCCGTCGAGAACTGCGCCTTCGAACTGAAGGCCCCCGACGGAAAGGACTACCTTTTCCTGAATATGGAGTTCGCGCCCCGCGATACGGTGATGAAGTGGGCGCAGCAGGTGGCGGGGCTGGAGGAGTACGCCGATCACCGGATCGTGCTGATGACCCACGCTTACCTCGATGCCAAGGACCAGCGGCTTTCCGGCCCCTGCAAGGTGACGAGCTACGAACCGCTGGTGCGCAACGGCAGGATCGTGAAGATCAAGGGACTGCCGCTTCCCGACGCCAGCAACGGCGAGGAGCTCTGGCAGAAACTGGTCCGCCCGGCTTCCAACATCGAACTGGTGGTCTGCGGCCACATTTCGGGAAGCGGGTTCCGCACCGACAGAAACAGCGCCGGAAAAGACGTACACCAGATGCTCTTCGACGCGCAGTCGATGGGCGGCGGTTACGAGGGCAACGGCGGCGACGGCTGGATACGTATTCTGGAGTTCATGCCCGACGGCGTGACGGTGAAGGCGACGACTTTCTCGCCCCTGTTCGCCATTTCGCCCACTACGCGGCAGTTCGCTTGGATGCGCGACGCGAAGAACGAATTTACGTTCCGCTTCAGCAAATAAGACCCGGGTACGGGATCGTACCCAATTTAAAATAGTTTCAGTTATGGAATTTCTGACAAACGACAAACTCACGATCGTGGGCGCGGCCGGTATGATCGGCTCGAACATGGCCCAGACGGCGCTGATGATGCGCCTTACGCCGAACATCTGCCTGTATGACCCGTATGCTCCCGCGCTCGAAGGTGTGGCCGAGGAGCTTTATCACTGCGCGTTCGAAGGGGTGAACATCACTTGGACGAGCGATATCAGGGAGGCTCTTACGGACGCTTCGTATGTCGTTTCGTCGGGCGGCGCGGCGCGCAAGGCGGGCATGACGCGCGAAGACCTGCTGAAAGGCAATACCGAGATCGCCGCGCAGCTGGGCAAGGACATCAAGACCTACTGCCCCGGTGTGAAGCATGTGGTCGTGGTTTTCAATCCCGCCGACATCACGGGACTGGTGACGCTGATCTATGCGGGCATCTGTCCCTCGCAGCTTTCGACCCTCGCCGCGCTGGACAGCACGCGCCTGCGTTCGGAGCTGGCCAAGTATTTCAAGATTTCGCCCGACGAAATCCGCAACTGCCGCATGCTATGTTGGCAGATGCGGTTCAACTGCCGCACCTACGGCGGCCACGGCGAGCAGATGGCCGTCTTCGCCTCGACAACGCTCGTCGCCGGACGTCCCCTTTCGGAGCTGATCGGCCATGAAATGCCCGAAGGCGACTGGCACGACCTGCAGCAGCGTGTGATTCAGGGCGGCAAGCATATCATCGACCTGCGCGGCCGCTCGTCGTTCCAAAGCCCGGCCTACCTGTCGATCTGCATGATCGCGGCGGCCATGGGCGGCAAGCCGTTCGGCTATCCGGCGGGCGTATTCGTGCACAACGATGAGTTCAAGCATATCCTGATGGCGATGGAGACCCAGATCACCAAGGAGGGCGTCAGCTACAAGAACGTGCAGGGCACGGCCGAGGAGAACAAGACCCTTGCCGCCAGCTACGAACACCTCTGCAAACTGCGCGACGAGGTGATTTCGATGGGTATCATCCCGCCCGTGGAGGAATGGCGCAGCCTGAATCCGCACCTGAAATAGACGCGGCGAGCCGTATGAAAAAGGGGAGGACTGTCCGAAAGTCCTCCCCTTTTTTGTCGTCAGGCTGCGCCCGTGCTTCGTCTCAGGGCTTCGCCTGAAATACGGCCCGCAGTTCGCCGTCGCTCAGCAGGAGCAGCATCGGTCCGTCCATATCGTAGTGCGTCGTCGATTCGAGCGCCTTGGTGAACGCGTCCTCCTGCTCCATGCCGGGGCATGCCATCATCGTCGATGCCAGCGGCCCGATCTTCAGCGCGCCCTTCTCGGTCGCTTCGTACTTCCCCATGATGCGGTTGCAGGCGCCGACGCCCGCGATGCGGTTCTCTTCGGCCAGAAACGTAAGCGTGAATTTGCCCTCTTCGGGTTTGACGGCCTTGCCGCCCAGCTGAATGAGCTGCCATTCGGTGCCGACGAGCGGCCTGCGGTTTTTCTTCTGGTAGGAACGGCAGCTGCAGCACCCTGCGGCGAGGGCCGCAACGGCGGCGAGGGCCGCGATTTTCAGCAAAATCTTCATAGTATATTATTATATATGTGTTGTGCAAATATAGGGAATAAATCGTACCTTTGTGTAAAATTTGAAAAATACCCGTTATGAAGAAGATTATCGCATCGCCCCATGCGCCCAAAGCCGTGGGACCCTATTCGCAGGCCGTCGAAGCCGGCGGCGCGCTCTATGTTTCGGGCCAGCTTCCGATCGACGGCGCCACCGGCAAAATGGCCGAAGGCGTCGAAGCCCAGACGCACCGGTCGCTTACGAACCTGCGCCACATCGTCGAAGAGGGCGGCTATACGCTCGGCGACGTGGTCAAGACCACCGTCCTGCTGCAGGACATCGGCGATTTCGCCGCGATGAACGCCGTTTACGCCCGGTTCTTTACCGAGCGGATGCCCGCCCGCGTGTGCTATCAGGTGGCGGCGCTTCCGATGGGCGCGCTGGTCGAGATCGACGCCGTGGCGGTGAAGTAGCCGGTGCTTTTCAGGGCCGTATCCGTGCGCCGAAACGGCGCCGCGGTTTTCCGCCGGCCGATAAATGCGTCTCACGTATGCGGGGCGCATCTTTTACACCTTTTGTAAATAACTTGTGGATAAAATTGGTGTGCGTCGCTGGTTTTTTCCATATAAAAGAGTCATTTTTGTAAAACCGGACTTTGTCCGTTCCGACGCTAAAATTCTGAAATAAAGTAATATAGTCATGTCAAAAGCCGCAAAACCCGTGGCGCCGCAGAAAGTCGAATACAACGATGCGGTCGCCGAGTCGAAAAAGTATTTCGAAGGGGACGACCTCGCCGCAACGGTGTGGGTCAGCAAGTACGCCCTCAAGGACTCTTTCGGCAATATTTACGAAACGTCGCCCAAGCAGATGCACGAGCGTATCGCCGCCGAGATCGAGCGCATCGAACGCAAGTATCCCGATCCGATGAGCAAGGAGGAGGTGTTCGAGCTGCTCGACCATTTCCGGTACGTGATTCCGCAGGGCGGCCCGATGACGGGTATCGGCAACAATTTTCAGGTGGCCTCGCTCTCGAACTGCTTCGTGATCGGCCATAAGAACCCGGCCGACTCGTACGGCGGCATTTTCCGCATGGACGAGGAGCAGGTGCAGCTGATGAAGCGCCGCGGCGGCGTGGGGCACGACCTTTCGCACATCCGGCCCACGGGCAGCCCCGTGCTGAACTCGGCCCTCACCTCCACGGGTATCGTTCCGTTCATGGAGCGCTATTCCAACTCGACGCGCGAGGTGGCGCAGGACGGCCGCCGCGGAGCGCTGATGCTCTCGCTGTCGATCAAGCATCCCGACGCCGAGCGTTTCATCGACGCCAAGGTCGATACGGGCAAGGTCACGGGCGCCAACGTCTCGATCAAGATCGACGACGAATTCATGCGCGCCGCGATCGCGGGCAAGAAGTACCACCAGCAGTTCCCGATCAAGTCGGACCATCCCAAATACGAGCAGGACATCGACGCCAAGAAACTCTGGGATAAAATCATCCACAACGCATGGAAGTCGGCCGAGCCGGGCGTGCTGTTCTGGGATACGATCATCCGCGAGAGCGTGCCCGACTGCTATGCCGACGAGGGCTTCGTGACGGTTTCGACCAACCCCTGCGGCGAGATTCCGCTCTGCCCCTACGATTCGTGCCGCCTGCTGGCGATGAACCTGCTGAGCTATGTGGACAACCCCTTCACCAAGGAGGCGAAGTTCAATTTTGACAGGTTCAAGGCGCATGTCGGCAAGGCCATGCGCATGATGGACGACATCATCGACCTCGAACTGGAGAAGGTCGAGCAGATCATCGCCAAGATCGCCGCCGACCCCGAAGACGAGGAGGTCCGCCGCGTGGAGCTGGAGTTGTGGAAGAAGATCCGCACCATGGCGCAGAAGGGCCGCCGCACGGGTCTCGGCATCACGGCCGAGGGCGATATGCTCGCGGCGCTGGGGCTGCTTTACGGCTCGGACGAGGCGATCGCTTTCGCCGTCGAGGTGCAGAAGACGCTGGCCGTCGAAGCCTACCGCGCTTCGGTCCGGATGGCCGCCCAGCGCGGAGCGTTCCCGATCTACGACGCTTCGAAGGAGAAGAACAACCCGATGATCGCCCGCATCCGCGAGGCCGATCCGGAGCTGTACGCCGAAATGGAGAAGAACGGCCGCCGCAATATTGCCATGCTGACCATCGCCCCGACGGGCACCACGTCGCTCATGTCGCAGACCACGTCGGGCATCGAACCGGTGTTCCGCACGGTCTACAAGCGCCGCCGCAAGATCAACCCTTCGGACCACGACACGCACGTCGATTACGAGGACGAAACGGGCGAAAAGTTTCAGGAGTACAACGTCTACCACCACAATTTCGTCAAGTGGCTGGACGCGAACGGATACGATACGTCGAAACTGGAGACCATCTCGGACGCCGAGCTGAACGAGTGGGTGGCGGCTTCGCCCTACCACGGCGCCACGGCCAACGACATCGACTGGGTGGCGAAGGTCAAGATGCAGGGGGCGATCCAGAAATGGGTGGACCATTCGATCTCGGTGACGGTGAACCTGCCGAACAATGTCTCCGAAGCGCTCGTCGCCGATGTGTACCGCACGGCTTGGGAGTGTGGCTGCAAGGGCGTCACGGTTTACCGCGACGGCTGCCGCGACGGCGTGCTGCTCGACAAGGCTTCCAAGAACAAGAAAAAGAAGTGCGAGGGGCATCCCGGCGAAGTGGCGAAGCGTCCCAAGTCGATTCCTGCCGACATCGTGCGGTTCAAGAACGGCACCGAGGACTGGATCGCCTTTGTGGGACTTCAGGACGGACGTCCCTACGAGGTCTTCACGGGTAAGATCGAGGAGGACGCCATGTATATTCCCCGCAAGATCAACAAGGGCTTCATCATCAAGGTCCGCGAGGACGACGGCACCAAGCGTTACGACTTCCAGTATACCGACCGTTACGGCTATACGAACACCATCGGCGGCATCTCGCGCCTGTTCAACGAGGAGTTCTGGAACTACGCCAAACTCATTTCGGGCGTACTGCGCCACGGCATGCCGATTGAGAAGACCGTTTCGCTCATCGAGTCGCTCCATCTGGACAGCGAGTCGATCAACACGTGGAAAACGGGCGTCTGCCGTGCGCTGAAGCAATATATCGTGGACGGCACCAAGTCGAAAGGCAAGTGTCCGAGCTGCGGACAGGAGAATATGGCCTACCAGAACGGCTGTCTGACCTGCATGTCGTGCGGTTATTCGAAATGCGGCTGATCTGAAAAGATTTGATATTGAGATTAAAAGGCTGGAAACGTATGTTTTCGGCCTTTTTTAGTCGCTTTCGGCTCTGTTTTTGCGTTTCATGCTGTTGATGAATGGATTTTGAAAAATTAATTTATAATTTTACAACTGGGAATAACTAATGTTAGCTATGAAAAAACTTATTCTAATTCTTGCGGTCGTGGCATTCGCGACGACGGCATGGGCGCAGGAGACGCCCAAAAAACCGAGCTTTGCAGGTTTTGTGTCCAATGGATTTTGGGATAATTGGGAGATGTCGCTGGGCGGCGGTGTAGGTACGGCCCTGACGAACGGCTCCAATTCGGGGTCCTTCGGAAAACGCCTCGGATTCGAAGCGAACTTTTCGCTTGTAAAATGGGTGCATCCGGTGGTAGGTATGCGTCTGCAGCTGCAGGGTGGTCAGTTTGCCAACTACGACGCCGATCTGGGCAAACTCAAGTGGCCTTACCTCTTCGTGCATTCCGACTTTATGCTTAACTTCTCGAACTGGGCGGGCGGTTACCGCGACGACCGGGCCTATTATCTGGTGCCGTTCGTAGGCTTCGGTTATCTGGCTACGAACTTCACGGACAAGAGCCAAGAGGACAATATGACCGGTACGCATCAGGCTTTCGCATTTTCTTACGGTCTGCTCAACAAATTCCGCTTGTCGCGTTCGTTCGACTTCAATATCGAGCTGAAAGGCATGCTGGCGCCTTCGCGCGTATGCCCCGCGAAGACGGACGGTTCCTACCTGTTCGGCTTCAGCGCTACGGCGGGCTTCACCTACCGCTTTAACAAGCGCGGCTGGCAGCGCGGCGTCGCGGGCTATACGGCCGCCGACATTCAGGCGTTCCAAGACGCCGTTGCCGCAAGCATGGCCGCTGTCGAAGCCGCCGAGCTTGAGAACGCCCAGCTGGCCCAGCAGCTCGCC
>ERZ780154.780-NODE-780-length-19902-cov-1.9613_pt1 | contig 19902 bp, 15 predicted proteins | sample MGYA00511568_ERZ780154 | MGnify/ENA primary metagenome ERZ780154 (study PRJEB29588, sample SAMEA2142525) | human gut metagenome | biome: human gut; feature: human-associated habitat; material: faeces | place: Denmark | collected 2008/2010 ...
CCCTATGCTCTCCCCCGGATAAAACCAAAATAGCAGACGACTTTCCCGGTTTTAAATCCGACCAGTCTGAAACCGTCATTTTATCCCCCTTCTGCACCCACACTACCACTGCTGTAATAAATATAAGCGGAAAAGCAATCATCGCCGCATACTTTCCTACCTGCATCCGGAAAGTACGTCTTCTCCGGATTTTCTTCTTCAACCTCCCAGGATCGTAATAACGGTCAAAACGGGAATATAAAACCTCCTTATCCCGGTAAACCTCTGCCGTCTTCAAATGTTCATACAACTTCCGGTACTTTTCTGATCCTGCCAGCCATTTATCAAGTTCTTCCTGGTCTGCCGGACTGATTATCCCCAAAACAGCATCCGACATCAGCCTGGCTATTTTTAAACTTTTTTCCGACATTTTTTCTGATTTTATTATATAAACACAGAAAAAGTAAAGACATACCATTCCGGAGACGGAAAAAATCGTCTCTGAACAGCATACAGCTTCAACAACCCGAAAGAAAGATTATTATACGAAAAACAATAGGAAGAAAATCCGGTCTTTCAAACGTTCCCGCAGAATCTCCCGCGCACGGGCGCGCTGATTACGGACAGTATTTTCAGAAACCCCCAAACTCCTCGCAATCTCAGGAATAGACATATCCAGCAAGGTAAGATCAAATACTCTCTTCATAGACTTCGGGAGACGTCCTATCTCCTGACGAATCAGACGATAAAACTCTTCTTCTATAACAAAATTTTCATCTTCCTCTGAAATATTCATGATCTCCCCCTCTACTAGTTCAAACGACATCGTATGTCCGGTATCCCGGTTGTAATTCAAACAAGCATTTCTAACCGCCAGATACATAAAAGAACGTAAAGAATACAAAGCCTGAAAATCTCTGCGTCGGTTCCATACTTTTATAAAAACTTCCTCCACAATATCTGCCACAGCAGCCTCCTCTTGCACATAACGACTCCCAAAGGCACATAAAGCATGAAAATAAAGACGATATATTTCCTCCAAAGCTTTTTCTTTGCCTTCATTCAAATCGCCAAGTAAATCATACTTTATATCCATAATTTCATAATTTCTCCTTACCCTGCAAAAATAGTATTATTTCAAAAATTAAACCAACACCAGACACCACAGAATTCTGTTTCTCCCTCCATTCATCATCCGCCTATCCATAAAAACACTGGTTCCAGTCGCATTACTATCCCTTTATCGCCAAAACAAATTGAATATACATACTTCTCCCAACTTTAAAATCCAAAGAGGATAAAACGAAAATTTGATCTTAGAATGGTAATCGCCCTTTTATAATGGGTCTTGACAGTTGATTCCGCCAATTGTAACTCTAGTGCAATCCGGGGAATAGTCTTACTTTCGACAACGTGTTTCAGCAAGATCTCCCTCTGTTTTTCAGACAAATGAGTCAATATTTCATTTAAACGGACAAGTAAATCCTGATCCGGTTCCTCTTCTCTGATGTTAGCAAATAAAAGAGCTTCGATAATCTTATCTTTATAAATCACTCTCAGCCTATATGTTTCACTTCGTGCCTCATGAGGCTATGTTCTGCACACCGTTCGGAAACAACAGCCGGGAATTGGGACGGCTTCAGAAGTATGTGAAGCAGTACAAGGACGATATTCTGGCAGGAAAAACACTCCTACGCGTGGACAGATATTGCAATTCCACCGCCATAGAGAAAAAACTCTTCATCGCCAAGATCCGATCTAACCGGATACAATCAACCAGAACTTATCATCCGAAATAAATTGATTGAACGATGTTTCGTCACTCACAACCATGTGGGCAACAGTAATTACATGATAGGGATATCCCGTGATATTCTTCACGAAAACCGCCTCCACAGCAACCGAACGTGAACATCTCGAACCCGGAACGTCTCACTATAGAAAAAAGCTATCAGCCGAGAAATGAACCGAAGAGAAACAATTGAATAAAGAGCAGGCTAAGCGGGGAAAAGCAGAACAGGTGGAAACCGAAGCACTTCCTACCGACGAGACAGTAACTGAAAAGAATACTAACGAGTATACCTTCTCCCTTTCGTGCCAACCTGCAATACAGGGCGACACTTGGGTTGCTGAAAGTAAGCAATGCTACAATCAGCGAATGGGAAACAGAAATAAGAACTTGCAGCAACAACAATGCCACCCTTCAATAGTAAGGAAACAATGAAAAGATACATCTCTTGAAAAACTGACAGGCGATTACTATAATCAGGTTGGTGCAAGCCAAGCAACTAATGGCGTATCCAACACCTGTAGAACCATCCTTTGGTACAATGCAGATATTTTTCCAACAAATTGAAATTCTCAAAAAGGTACTTCAAAAAACGCAAGGTGAAACCGAAATAAACAAAACCACCGAGTCGCCTGTTTCAAATCAAACGGGCAATGGCATCCGAAAAGCAATCGGAATATGGAAATTCCAATCGAGGTATTTATCCAAAAATCTTCTATATTTGCAGCATGGGATAAATATTATGAAATATAAAATTACGTCCACATTCGGAATCCGGATAGCGGTATGGCTGTCGATACTTCTCTGCATGGCAGGGTGCTCAAAGCCCGGGGAGCAATACAACTTGACGGCCAAGCCAGATTATTCACTCAGCACAATGTGGTTCGACACGCCAAACGATACGTTGATGGAGGCCGATATTTTCTACATCGCCCCGACCTGCATCTGGGACTGGGAAGATGCGGAGGGCAAGATTTATCACCACATGAACGTTGATAACCGGGAGCAGCGAAGCCGGGTGGACGGTTCCATACGCTTGGCCCATGCCCTCTTCGGAAAATATTGCCGTTTCTATGCGCCCTATTACCGCCAGATTACGATGGAGTCGTGGATGATTGCCCACGAGGAAACAGAACGCAGATACGCAGTTGCCCACGAAGATGTAGTGCAGGCGTTCGACTACTACATGACGCATTGTAACGCGGGACGTCCCTTCATCCTTGCCGGGCACAGCCAGGGAGCAAAAGCAGTCATCGAACTGCTGAAACACACCCTTACTCCCCAGCAGCATAAAAACATGATTGCTGCCTATGCATTTGGCTTTACGGTCCGTGAACAGGAACTGAAGCAATATCCCATGCTCCGTCCCGCCCACGACTCAGTGGACTGTGGGGTACTGATCTGTTACAACAGCGTGTCTACCCCGGAAGCTGTCTCACCATTGTTCCGAGACAATATAATCTGCATCAACCCGCTCAACTGGCGCACGGACACAACCTACGCCCCGGCCGGGCAGCATATCGGCGCGGTATTTTTTGATGCCGAAGGCAAGGCAGACACCCTGCGCCACCGTATCGGGACACGCATCGACAAAGCAACCCGCACCCTGATTGTGAACGGTCTGGATGACAAAGCTTATTACATTCCGAGCATCAGGGAGCTGTTTCCGAAAGGGAATTACCACGTTCAGGAACTAAACCTCTATTTTCTGAACATACAACAAAACATCCCGCAGCGGATCGCGGCCTTCCGGAACAAGTGACCCCACAGACTGAGACAAGGCCACAGAAATGGAAAAATACTTACGTTAACTCACCATTATGCAGAATTCAAACCACAAGTACCTAATTTCCAATCCTATTAACAAACTCAACGATCATAAACATAATAACCATCTTGTTCTATTTCCGAATATCAGTACTTCATATTATTTCCTGTCGATGCAGCATACCGAACAATCTGAATGTGAAAGAGTTACGTTTTAAACGGTAGAAAAGTCTTTTCTCGCTTGTTTTTCAGGCCAAAAAACATTCGTTTTGCCGCACTTTTCACTTGAATCAGAACCAATGGGAAAACTCCCTTTTCCCGTCCGAAGTCCACCTGTTTTCTATCCGTTGCGAAGGTACGAAAATAAGTGGGATTTTCACCAACTGATGTCAACTAAAAACAAGATGCACTCACGAAGATTTTGCAGTCAAAAGAAAAAACAGGTTGTATCATTAGTAGACTTCGACAAATCGGCTGGTCTGTTTGGCGGAGCCATCTCTTTTCTTCCCTTATTTTGACTTTACTTTAATTGGCGTATATGTGAATACGGGGATAAAGTAAAGGTGCTGATTTCATGGAAAAGTGTAGATTTTAAGCCTCAATTTTGATGGAAAAGTGTAGAACCGCTTAAATACCATATCTTCTATTCTTGCGATTTTTCACCTATAATACATCATTAAATAGATAAAAAGTAGTACATTTGCATATTATATGATATGTTGAATATGGCAAAAAATACAATGGGCACCAAGTTGCCAAGAAAACTAGAGCAGAAGATGCAGATAGTGGGTGAGCAGATCAAACTGGCTAGGCTGCGCAGGAATCTCAGCATAGCTCAGGTTGCCGAACGCGCAACCTGCTCTCCACTTACGGTCGGCCGGATTGAAAAGGGTACACCGACAGTAGCTATCGGCATTTATCTCAGAGTTCTCTATGCGCTTCAACTGGATGATGATATACTTCTGCTTGCCAAAGAAGACGCGATGGGAAAGGCTTTACAGGATTTGAGTTTGAAAAAGCGAGAGAGAGCATCTAAAAAAGAATAAGCCATGAAACGACTATATGTCTTTGCTGACTTTGATTGGCTTAAAGAACCAAGGCTGATCGGAGAACTGAGCTATGAATCACTTCGTGGCTCAGACAGTTATGGATTTTGCTATAGTGATGACTGGCTGAGGGACTATGGCAACTTGTTTCTGAGTGATGACTTGAACAACTATCCAGGGCAGCAATATACAGCTCCTGGCAAGGATATTTTCGGATGTTTTTCTGATGCCCTTCCAGACAGATGGGGACGCACATTGATAAATCGCAGGGAACAGATTCTGGCGAAAGAGGAGAAGCGTCCTGTTCGCCGTCTTTCATCCTTTGACTATCTTGTCGGAATCGAAGACTACTCCCGCATGGGTGGGCTCCGTTTTAAGGACTCCTTGGACGGAGAATATATCAATGCAAGTGAAGTTCTGAGAATTCCACCAATAACCGATATCCGAGAACTAATTGCAGCCAGTTCTGAGATCGAAAAAAGTGAAGAGGAGAACCACCTGCCTGAAAGACGCTGGATCGAGCAGCTTGTACAACCGGGTTCATCCCTTGGCGGGGCGCGTCCAAAGGCAAGCGTAACTGACGAGAACAAGATCCTGCATATAGCAAAGTTTCCGTCCCGCAAAGATGATTATGATACTGGGCTTTGGGAACATTTCTCACACCTATTGGCAAAGAAGGCCGGCATACACGCAGCAGAGACAAAAGTAATCTTCACAAACGACAAATACCATACATTGCTTTCCCGACGATTTGACAGGAAGGAAGACGGTAAGCGCATACACTTTGCTTCAGCTATGACTCTTTTGGGCTTAAATGATGGTGATAATGCCAATACCGGCCATGGCTATCTGGATATTGTCGATTTCATACTTCAGAACTGTACCAACGTGGAGGATAATCTGCAAGAACTGTATCGCAGAGTTGCATTCAATATCTGCATTGGTAATACGGATGACCATTTTCGTAATCATGGTTTCCTTCTGACATCCAAGGGATGGACTTTGGCTCCGGCTTACGATATGAATCCAACGCTGAATGAGTATCAAAGTCTGTTAATCAACAGCTATACCAATAAATCGGATTTGAATGAATTGTTAAATTCGTGTGAGGAATATATGCTACAGAAGCATATTGCTCAGCAAATCTTTAGTGAAGTACTGAATGCGGTTAAATATTGGCAGTCACTGGCAAACCGATTAGGGATAATAAAAACGGAACAAAACATGTTCTATACAATTTTTGAGCGACAAATAGGATTATATAATCCTAGGTCTTAATAATAAATTCGACATAAGATAAAATAAATAATCAACTATTAAAAACTATATTATATGTCTCTTATACCAAAACCTTTTCATGAATTGTTAAAAATGCATTTCATTATACCGCCATATCAACGTGGATATCGTTGGGAATCACGTCAGGTAGAGGAACTTCTTGATGACCTGCTGGATTTTGTAAAATCTCTGAAGTCAAAAAGAAACCGTAATAATGAAGGCCGTGAACCGTACTATTGTCTTCAACCCATTGCAGTTGTAAGTTATCCGAAAAATGTAGATACTTATTTTGTTGTCGATGGCCAGCAACGTCTTACAACGATATATATCCTTCTGCATTATCTGTCGAAGAACAGTGATTATGACTACCCCGTATATGAGTTCTCTCTCCCCAGCAGGGATATCCAGAATGAATATTTGGCCAAACTTGAATTCATGGAGGATGATAAGAAGTATATTGACAACATAGACAATTTCTATGTGAAGAAAGCGTATTCTACAATTGTAGCGTGGTTCTCAAGAGACGGGCATGACAGGTATAAGGGAAAAATCCGAGATATTTTTGCTATGATTCCGGATGAGGACGAGGAACAAAACGATGTCCGCGTAATTTGGTACGAAATCAGCAGTAAGGAAGCTCATAGAGCTTTCCGTGAACTGAACTATGGCAAAATACCGCTTACTTCGACGGAACTTGTCAAGGCTTTGTTGCTGCAGGAAAGAAATACAAATTCTTCCGGGCATTACAGTAGGGGGGCATCATATCGCAGAGCACTTGAGTGGGACGCAATGGAGCATGCTTTACAGAATCCTTATTTATGGTCGATGTTGGCAGAAGCAAATGATGGTACATTGTCTGGATTTTGTGGCAGACGGACTGAACAATGAAATGACTGACGAGAATGGTAACAGGCCCGTGGAACGCAAGGAGTCCAAGAATTTCAGGGATGACTTCAATTATCAGGTAATCAATGAATATCTGAGGAGGAATGACAATAGCAGCGATACGGTAGAGGACGTATGGAAAAGAATACAGATAATTTTCAATCTTATATCGAACTGGTACTCTAACAGGCATTGGTATCATCTGATAGGGCTTTGTCGTATACTGCAAATCGGAAAGCAACGAAAACGTAGGGATTTCGTCGAGTATATCTATAAGATGTCGGTTGATGAAAACGGAACTCCTATTGATAGACCGCAGTTTACCGGCAGACTTGAAAAGGAAGTGGGCAGACTGGTCAGACTTGGTAAGGGCATTACTCTTGAAAGCCTCCGTTATGATGAAAACAACGATGCTATAATAAGAGTATTAAAACTGCTCAATGTACAGGAAGCAATCAATGACAATACAGAGGAAAAGAGGTTTGCTTTTCATCTGTTTGAGATATTCAATGTGACATCGCTTGAACATATCCATCCGCAGAACATTACATCCGACATCGGTTTCGAGGATTTCAGAATGTGGTTTGAAAGGAGAAGTGAGGATTTCAACAAACTTGATGATGCTGAATTACGTGCCTTGCTCCAGAATGATGTATCTGATAGTCCGGATTCTGATTCCATGGACATGGACAGGAGAATAACCGATAAGAAACAGGAAGTAGAGAAGGCTATCAGTGTTTTGAAGTCTCTTACATCTGATAAAAAAATATTTTCCGATGATTACAATCACAACGAACTGAGCCGAAATGCCATAATCTTGGACCGATTTTTCGGAGATCTAGCTGGAATAAAACCGGAAGAGATGCATAGTATCAGGAATCTGGCCCTGGTTGACAAAGAAACAAATTCGGCAATGCAGAATTATCTGTTGGACAGGAAACGCTCTATCCTTATGGACCGTCATGACAGCTGTGACGTTTCCAATCCGTCCAAGACCAATGGTACTTATGCGCCACCGGCAACACGTAAGGTGTTCTGTAAAGAGTATTCAAGATACTCTCCTGGTGATATGCGCTTATGGCGTCCAGAAGACAGGAATAACTATTTTAGAGTCATTAATGACGTATATAATTATTACACCTCAAAATAAACAAGAATATGCTCAACAAGAATACTGAAAAATACAATAAGTTCGCCGGCAGGAACGGTGTGGCTATCCCTATCATTCAACGTGACTACGTACAGGGGGCGGATGTGAACTTCGAGAAACGTGACAAGTTCATCAAGAAACTGCTTGATGCCCTGCTGAACCGTGAAACGTGTGAACTACATTTCATATATGGCTCTACGGATATGACAAAACCGTCTGAACCGTATTTTCAGCCAGTGGACGGCCAGCAGAGGCTTACTACACTTGCTCTTATAGGCTGGCTGCTGAACCAGAAATGCAGCCTTAAATATTCAGGTTGCCTGAAGCCGCTTACATATACTTCACGTCCGTCAACAGAACAGTTCTGTAAGCTTATGCGTGAATTCAAGCTGCCGGAAAATCTTGGAGCCCCGATATCCGATTACATCAAGAATGTTCCCGGATGGTTTTCTGAATCCTGGAAACTGGATTCTTCGATAAATTCCATGCTTGAATTTCTTGACAAGGCTGATTCCTTACTTGGCTCTGAGAGATATAAAGACCATATAGAGGATATGGCGGAAACGTTCTTCAATGATTCTCCTTTTGAGTTTGAGAGCCTTGACATGGAGAACTTGGACCTAAATGATGACTTGTATATCAAGATGAATGCCAGAGGTAAACTGCTTACCCCATTCGAAAACTGGAAAGCGGAATTCGAAGATTTTCTTGGTAAAAATTTCAAGGACGTAAAGTATCCGTTCAGGAATATTCCGGGGATACCGGATACGCCTACCTTGGAAGAATACTTTGAATATTCAATAGAACATGACTGGTGTGATATACTCTGGCCGAGAGCGTACAAATGCTGGCTCGCAAAAAGTGAGGAGGAAAAGAAGAAAATCCTGTATCCGTCCATTGATGAATGGTTTATGAACCTGCTTGACTACGTGTCGCAGTTCCTTATGTTTGCCGCTATGCCGGATGCAGAGTCTGTTTACAAGAACAGCGGACTGAAAAACATGAGGGACCTTTATGCTCATGAAATAGACAGTTCAAGGATTGAAGTGTATAAGGAGGAGGAGAATGTGATAAAACTGTTCAGGATTCTTGATCTTCTTGTGGATATCTACAGTAAGTGTGGGGATTTTGGTACTTTCATGTCGCGTTATTTTATTGCAACTTCTTCTACCGCACGTCTGGAGAAAGAGGTGGAGAGACATAAGGTCAACCTGTTTGACTGTAATATAGACCTTGTTTCAACATGTCTGGAAATGGGGACTGATATGGATATTACATCCCAGATAGTCCTGTGGAGTTTCTTACAGTGGATGCTTTCTCATCCGGAGGAACTGCTACCGGATTCTGACATGGTAGCTTTTACAGATTACTTGCGTGTTATGACCGGTTGGGTAAGGGGTATGAGACAGCGTCTTACGAATGGATATCAGGTTGGAGCAAATGCCCGTTTGTCGGATTTCCATGAAGCAGACGTTATTTCGAATAAACTTTCTTCTACAACCAATATGTTTGATGTTCTGTTGGAATCGACAGAGAAATCACTTGAAGATGAGCGAGTTAAAGCTAGATTGTATGGTACGCAAAATTTCGATATTATCAGGGAATTGTCTACATGCCGACCTCTTTATTATTCATTCGGGCTTCTGATGCCTTCCATTGTAAGCTGCGCTGATACGGAAAGTTACATTAAAAGGTTCTATGAATTCTGGGCCATAAGTGACACGGAAAGGGTCCAGAGACTTGCAAGCTGCGGTTTCAAGGGTATCAGACCATATGTGGACTGTTGGTTCTACGGTATGACGGGAAGATGGGATTATATCTTCACTATAGGTAAAGATGACAGAGGGTTTAGCAATGCTCTTGAAGCTTTTACACATCTGATAAACGGTGATAGCCCTATATGTTATTCTTATAACACCATGGCTTATTATATGGTGAAATATAAGGACTTTGTAGAGGCAAATGGGGGTGGTGTGATGCGTCACTATTTCAGGCATGATGCAGGTAATGAATTTACCGTATGGACCATTAAATCTCAAAAAACGAAACCACGGCAGGGAACTAATACTGACCCATATGCCTACACTGTGCGTAAGCTCTATGAAGGTGAAGGAAGTAATGAATACGAACTCAGTGATTGGAGTGAAAATTCGGAACATGGAGCATTGTACATAAGGACTGAGGGGGCTGATTCTGATGCCATGTATATGGAATGCTATCCCAAAGGCTGGGAGATTGGCATATGGGATAAAAGACAGAAGGTTGCGAGAAAGTTTGAAAATCGTTTTGAGATTATTTCAGATGCTGAAGGAAATGCTATTGGTTTTAGGGATGCTGAAAATATCTTCAGTTTTGATGGTCTTGTGCTTCTTGATCTCCCCGGTAAAGACCGTATACAGACTGCACTTGCTTTTTTAGAAGCTATATCATAAAGGACATGAGCTTTTAGAAAAAATGATACTGTTTCAAAAGGTGTATAAATAAACAAACGGTTGCCTATTGTCGGTGAACGAGAAACGGTAAATGCAGTTTTGTTTATGAAATTGGAGAGCAAGGACAGCATAGTCCTACTTCTATCCGAATACATCATTAAAACTGTCAACATGAATGATGAAAGACTAAATATTGCTTTTTGCAGTAAATATTAATGAGATTGTTCGATTGTAATATGAAACTTCTTTTTCCCACTTCCGGCAACGGAGATTGTATCTTCTGTCTTGTAGATAAGGAAGACGGTTTATACTGCTCAATGATGGTAGATTGCCATTGTTTTACTTCTGAAATACAGGCGGTTATTACAGATACACTTCATTGTCATCTCGACTATTTGGTAGTGACACATATTGATATAGACCACATCAATGGCATTTGTAATATGCTTTATCAAATGCCAGAACTTCGAATAGACCATATCATCTATAACAATCTTTTTGTGAAGGAAAATGATGCACAAGTAGAGCCGCTTACTGATTTTGAACGGGAACAAATTGACGTATTGAAGACTTATGTCCCAAAATGGAAACCAAATGTAGAAAACAAAATTGCCAAGAAAGAGGCTCTGGCTCTATCAACATTGATTCAAAGAAATTGGGCGGATGCTTGGAATAAGAAGTTGACACTCATTGATGGTGATTACCTTTCATTGGGTGAATTAGGACGAATGTTTATTGTATCACCTACTCAAACAGCTATTGATGAATTGAACGAACAAATCCTTGATGAGTTTGCACAGAAATTTTATAAAAAATATCCACTTAAACAAGGAAAAGAAAAGGGAGCGGAATTATTTGAACTACTTTCTTTATTGTATAATCAAAAGGAATTGTTTCTAGAGAACAAGATTTCCAGTTCTACTGGCACAATGAGAGCTGAATACGAGAAACCAGATAGAGAAGACTCTTCTAAGGCATTTAGCCACTAACGGGCTCCCATGATGTGGTCGAATTCCACCTTCAGAAAGCGCACGAACCTGCCTTTCTTTTCCCGTTTGATTTCGTGGAATTGCAGGATGCCGTAAACTGAATCCCGAGTGAGATTGTATTTTTTCATGGCCTCCTGTACTGTGTAGTATTCAGACGAGTCATCTTCGGCGGTCTGCTTTGACAGGTCAAAGTGAAGTTTGGAGTAGAATATCTGGCCGTGCTCTTTCTTCGAGGGGATGTTGTTGCGATAGACATGCGAGCGGATAGCTACACGTGTCATTCCATAGTTTTTCTCGATTTCTTCCGGAGTGTACCATTCGGTCAAGGCATCGTCTGTCTTGTATTTGGCAAATGCCGCATCGATATGCTTCTTGCTGTAATAGTTGAATTGGCGGACTTTGACTTTGGGAATCTTATGCTGCCGAGTATAAGTCCATACCCATTTAGCATTGACTTTATACCTTTCCGCTATTTCTTCAGCGGTATAGTATTCGCTCATGTCAAAATCGTCTTTAGGAACTATTCGTTCATAAGGTTTTGTCTTTAACATTAGCTCAATATCCGCACGACGGATAAGAGATTTCTTCTCGCTGATACGGGATGCTCTTAGTTTTGATTCCTTTACCAATTTATAAACATATTGGCGGGTCACCCCCATGAGCTTGGCTGCTTGTGCAAATGAGAAGAAATCTTGTCCTTCTGCAGCCTGTTTAGGTTGCAGCAATTCCTGCATTTTTCTCATCTGGCGTTTACGTTCCCGGATACGTTCTTTGTAACCGAGATTGGAGCACTGATGACTGCCATAGCAAGTCGTTGTTTTCTTAGCGATAAATGGTTTTCCACACCATTGGCAAATCTTTCTTACTTCCATATTTTTCTAATATATTTTGAGTTCAAATCTCTTTATTTCTCCTTTTTTGTGTCAACACACGTAAACTACTGCGTCATCGTGACATCGGGGCAAATCCCGAAAATGTTCCGCGGTAGAAATACGGTAGAAAAATATGGCGGACAACTATATCCGACTGCACATAGCCGGATTTTGGACAAATAAAAAAGCCACTGATTTTCAGTGGCTTCATTATAGTTGGTTCTAATTCGTTGCAGTTAATTGCGATATATCATTTTCCGATTCAAAAATCAGCTATATTTTATTGAAGGATTTGTTTGGGTGAAAGAAAAAATGCTCTATAGTTTGTGGAAATCTATCAAAAAATACCACATTTCCACGACTTATAAGCACTTTTTAGGCAGGTCATCATTAATTTTGATGCCTGCCTTTCTAAATATTATTCCATATGAAGATGGAAATGACTATTCAAATTTATACTCATTAATTTTCTTGTCAAACCATTCTCCAAAGTCTGGAAAGATCCTGCTGCCATTTTGATTGTACCCATCATGTGGAGCGTGTGCCGGTTCGTGTGCTTTCAGCCATTCGCAGTGTTCGATGAATGCCTTCCTCACTTTGTTGATATTCATTTTTGAGTACTTCTTGCAATATGCCAGAAATTTAAAGATGCTATAGGCAAAAACCATTTCGTCAACATTCGTATATGATGTGAACATACTGGTTACCTCCTTGCTGTCTCTCAAGTACTTTTCATGATATGACTTTATTTTTCCACTGTAGGAGATTCTCAATACAGAGTCCTTCATAAAGTGATTAAATTTGCACCAGTCATATGCAATATCAACGACTCCCTTAGCATTGATTATATCATAATGAGAACCATATCTTTGCACTTTACAATAATGCTCTGGAAGATCAGATGGTTTCATCTTTGTCTTGTAAGATCTGCGCTCCCTGTCAGCATACAGTTCACCTGCCCAAGAATGATATTTTCCATTTTCATCATATCTATAATGTATTTCATAAAAATATCTGTTAGCCAATTGTTTCATAAATCTCTCGTTAGTTTTCTGATTGTTTTCTACTAAATTTCAATAAATTTCTTTGGATCAAATCCGTTTGTCATGTGCTCTCCGCTGAATACATATCCCATCTGATTGCACAGGACTTTAGTTTGTCCTATTTCAATGTCAATGTTAGTATGAGAGTGTCCGTAGATCCAGGCATCTATTCTGCTGTCTGCAATCATATTCCCATATTCGTTGGCGAATGCACTGTTCAAAACAGACCCCTTATGACACGGAGCCACGACTCCGAATGTAGGCAGGTGGTGAGTAACTACAACAATATGTTTTGCGGTACTTTCAGCGATGCTCTTCCTGATAAAATCGATGCTATAGTTATGCATCTGATTAAACTCCTCAGTGTTAAGCAGCTTCCCATTGTACTTGATCTGCCGGAAATCATTCATGCCCTTCCATACGAAATATTCATCAGCCGGGTTAATCTTAGACCATAAGGTGCTTAATATAAAGTCTGTGTCATCTATCCTAACCACTTGGTTCTGATAATATCCGACATTGTCCTTAAATATCCATTTCCATTGCATGCCCCGATCCATCACATCAGAATAGTTGTAATACTCATGGTTGCCGGGAACAATCAGTACCTGTCTGTAATTCTCTGATGCCCATTTCCAGAATTTAGTCAATGGAGCAACCCTGTCTTTGAGATAAAAGATATCTCCAGCAAGCACCAATACATCACCGGTCACCGGCAATTCATTATTCTTTAAATATCTGCTGTTCTCCCAAAACTCCAGGTGCAGATCACTCATGTATTGTATTTTCATAATATCTTCTATTTTTAACTTTTGGTGTAAATCAGTTCGTAACTCTCTAAATTTGATTCGTTGTCCAGGATACTCCTCAGGAAATCAAATTTGTTGTAATAGAATTGGTATTCCTCCAGTTCTTCCTCCTCATAGTTTATTCTCTCATTGTAAGCGTCTATCTCCTCATTGATTTTATCGTACAAATCTACATTCGACTTAGTTATACGTAATTCCAATTTATCAATAGCTTGTTTACTCTTAACAATAGCATTTTTATGTTCTTCTATTTCTCTTTTATAGAAGCATAGAATATCCTCGAGTAAATCCTTCGTCAATACCTTTGGAGATTCGCTCCATGGAAGCACAGTCAATTGCCGACTTGGTGTGGTTGAAAGATAAAATAATTCGCAACCGAAAGACTTATGAACCTGCCTATTGTACTCATCTACCTCATGAATGGCTTTCAATAAATCTTCTCTAGATAGGTTTTTTGATTCCTCATAAGGTGGATGGTTTTTGTAATCCAACAAAGGTGTATTCTTATGCCTCAAATAGATAGTAGTATATTCGCTCATAATTATATATCCTTATTAAATTGTTCTACTTGCTTTTTAATAATGCTCTTTACCTGTTCGAAAGAAACAGGGGTGAAGTTATTATTATCCACTCCCACATCGTATTGGGTAGGGAAGAGATACGCCAATCGGGACTTATCCTTTCCAGTGTTATATTTACTTGTGTGGACGTGTCCGAACAGTTGCCATGTATCTCTGTATGCTCCACCATAACAAAGAAATGGGCAGTGGTTCAGGTAAATCTTCTGTTTGCCAACTTCAATGTGCATCTGCATTGTGATCAGTTCAAAGCGGTTTGTATACCCTTGCCTCAGATTTTTCATGTCGTGGTTGCCCTGAATAAGATAAATCTTCCCATTCAATCTGTCCAGGACCTTAGTCCATTCTGCTGAGCCTCCAAGGCAAAAATCTCCTAGGTGGAATACGATATCGTCCGCTCCGACTACGTTGTTCCAATTTTCAATCAGTTTCTCGTTCATCTCTTCCACACTCTTGAATGGACGATTGCAAAACCCTATGATATTGGCATGGTTAAAGTGGGTGTCAGATGTAAAATACACCTTGCTTCCGTCAAATTTGTAATTCATTGTTTTCTCTCTTTATGCGCATCCCTGCGCGGTTAATAATTGAATGTTGTGATGCTCATTGGACGGAAATGACGGGAGAGGAAACACATAATGTGAACGTCACCAATGGGCATAAACAAAAATAGTTGGAAAGCTTGGTAAGGACTTTCCAACTACTTCTGTTTATTCTCTATCGAGATATAGGCATCTACTATATCCCAATTGACTTATATGTCCGTTGGAAAGTATTTACGAAATATTCGAATGTACTAATGCTTGTAGTATGAACATACGACATACCATCAAAGCATTTTTTGCCTCGAATTGATGTTGCTAATAATATGTTCTTTCTACTTTGCTGCATTGTTTAATTTTATATGGTTCTCAAAAGTGGGCGCAAATTTAGTTAATATTCATTCAAACTTCCAAATGAATTGCTGGATTTCTTTATCAGAGAGCCTAATACTCCAAATGTTAAAATTGGATGCAAAAATCAGCTATAATCAGCCAAATCTCCAAAATTTTATGAGATTTGGCTGATTATGATGTCATATTGAGCCAAATCCAGAAGAAGATTGGACAAATATACCAATGCATGGGCTTGCCCGTTGTACAACTTTTTGATATCGGGGGAGCCTAATACCCCAGTCAACGTTTCGTTGCCAGGAGGTGTCCAAAATAAATTGGCAGCGAGCTAATTAAATATGACTTTAAAACTTTGACGAATGTTCAATAATCTCTGTTTTTCAAAATTAATATCACAATAATTATATTCATAAAGTGACTAATAAACATCACCTTCTGACCCAAATAGCTGGCATCTCTGCCTTATACTCAGGATCAATGTAATGACACTGCTCTTGAATAATACCACGACGGCGGATTGCTGGCTGAAGACAGAATGTATCGAATTCATCTAAATCTACTTCCTCTACAGAAGTCCAATGAGGAAATAGAAGTTTTATATATGCAGTTGCGATTCGTTTAACCGCAGTAAACTCTCGTACTCCAGCTTTCCTATCATAATCGACCAGCTTGTCAAATAACTCTGCATATACATTCTGTACACGTAATGTGTGCATTATTTCAGAGAAATACTCCATATTCATTGTCCATCCTTTATATATCATGCTCTTATTGATTCTAGGAAGATACCAACCCTCAATAAAACAATGAAAACGATCTAGCAATGCAGATTCTCTAAAACTATCTGGTAAAGCGTCGAAGTATCTTTTGTTTACCGGCTTTCGGTCTTCAGTTAAAGGGATATTTCCCATAAGCATAAGACCGCACTCTGAAGTGAATTCTTTGTCACCGATTGTTGCTTTACCTTGCTCTAAGTATGATTTTAACGCACCTTGTAACTCTGCTGGTTCTTGAAAAACAATAGTCTGAATTTCATCAAAAGCACAGAAGTCATGATTTTTTAGAATTCCAGACTGATCTTTTGCTCTATCATAAAAGAGTTTAGCTCGAGTTACTTTTCCACCACTTACAAGCCAGCCGTATTTGCTGATATTATTGAAAACATAAGACTTTCCGGTTCCTTTAGGAGCCAATTCTACAACATTCAATCTTGGTTCAACAAAAAGAAGAAGACGGGTAATGAACTCTAACTTTTGATGCATAGTTTCAAAAGAATCAGGTTCATATTCCATAGAAGATATTATCAAGTCTAACCATTCAGAAGTTGTAAAGTTCTTACGAACGTTCTGGATAAAACTGACATCAACGGATGTATAAGGTTTGAATGGCTTAAAATCTACCATTTCAACATGGCTCTTCTTTCCATCATCATCAGGTAGAAGGCACATCTTAATAATACCCCACATTTCACCATTGACTAGTTCAGGATGTTTAGAAGCAACATATTCTGGTATCTGACCTTCTCTTTCTTTTATACCTAGATCTGGAATGCCAAAGCGTCGAACATTATGAACCAAATCTATGCTAACTGAAAATCTCGTAAGCAATGTGATGTCTTGTCCTGAAATAAGTCGACTACGTATGTCCCCAGTGGGCATAACCTGGTCTAGGAAATTTGTAAGACCCACTCGATCAACCTCTTCTCCACGAGCATAACGTTTCAAAAGGTAATCCTTTACAAATGAAGGTAAATTGCGGCCTACGAATAAATTATTAGTGGTAGTACTATCCTTGTATAAAGCCTGTGTACCTAAGTATGTCTGTACTTTTTTAATTATATTAGCGTTCATAATTTAATCAAAATGCAAATGGATCATCTTCTATGACTGCCATCTTAATTGTAAATATATCTGGTTCTTTTTGCCATGTTCCAATATGAAGGATAACCTTATTCTCATCTTTATTTAACGGCAATCTTTCACTTGTATAAGTATTACCTGTTATAGTCATTGAATAGAACTTACCGTCATATTCTACCATCGGTTGCTGGTTGTTGTCTAATCCTGCAATACTGTACACTACTACAGGATTAGCTTCCTCTACTTCAAATGATTTAAATACAGCTCGCCAAGTAGCGGTATTTTTAGTAGGCGATATAATAATGATTGGCACTAACTGTTCTTCAGGCGTACATCCTCCATGACACCCCATACCATCTGGTATTTTTGCCATCAAAGATTCATGTTTTAACGCACAGATAGCCTTATTGCTTCCATCAGCCAATGTAATAATCTTGTACTTATCATCACTAACAATGGAGTTCTTATTTGCTGACGGCACTAATGCAACTCTTCCAAAATGATCTGATTTATATCCTTTTAAATTATACCCACATCTCAACTGTGACATGTATGATAAACCATGATCAGAAATAATTGCAATCTTCTCTCCAGGATGTTCAAGGAGTACCTTGTGTATTAACTTCCTTATTTCAATCAAATCATCTATCACAAATTTGGGGTATGGTCGGCATGTATGAGCGATTTTATCAATATCACCCTCCTTATTATTCAAGCCTCCTGTTAGAGCATCAATATCAGCCTTGTTAATTTCAGTTCGTGTAGGTAGTTTTGCTGTCGCAACAAAAACTTCATTTAAGTAATATCCATCTAATTCATGCTCTTTTACTATTTGTGAAATATAAGGCACCCAATCTACTCCTAGACCATCAATCCAAATATATGTTTGAATATCATGTCGCAAACACATTATAGTCCTTGTGGTAGAGAATTTAGAACTCCATTTATAATGCTCTATTTCGTTTTTATTCTTTGTTAGGATATAATTCTTTATATCATTAGTATATTGATTCTTAACTTTTGCTTCTTTGTACTTGTCAAAATAGTCAAGCACCCAAGGATCTTCAGAGGATGCTATTGTTTTGCCTAAGTAGTAATATAAATCAGGATAGAGCTTCTTTAATTCTTCTTTCTGTATTTTTCCATCTCTATACCATTTTATGATGTGCTCTTTTTCTGCATAAGATAGACATGACACATATTTTATTGCAGACAGTATACCTGATTCTCGTTCTATATATTCAAGTTTTTCTATTAGATACGTTTGTACTTCTGGTGCAAGTTCAATTCCATTTTGAGTACTATATTCTAAACCTATATTACGTTCTTCAATATATTGCTCGGGATTCTCAAGACTGAATATAGTAATGGCTAAGGCTTTTGCAAAAGCGATATCACTATAACCATCAATACGCTGTAATACACGACATATATAGCCTTTGTCACAGAATTTATGTATATAGTATTTAGCTAACAACCATCGCATGAATGGTTGCTTGTTTTTAAACCATGTCTCAAAAAAAACGTTATAATCAGCTAAGTTATATATACCAAACTGTTCATTAATAAAGTCATCAAATTTGAAATTGTTGATATCAATCTTACTTGCTAAATTCTCCCAATATATATTTTCCTCCCCAATATAAGGTATACAATCAACATCTAATTTCAGGCCTTTTGTAAGAAATTCATAAGCATTATTACATGTGCAAAATGTAAAAGCATTATCCGGCTTAGCATATCTAGAATGTGAAAATATAGATTTGGAAATACTAATGATGTTTTGTTTCAAATTTGGATATTTCCAGAATCCTAACCATTCTGTTAGATTGTGAGCAATACTATATTTGCTTTCTAAACCATACACTCCATAAGTCGTATTATTGGTAAGTATGAGCCTATAATCCAATTGGTGATCTGTATTATGGAAATACCATATAAACGACTGTGAGTCATCCCTAAAATGTTGTATCTTACCTTCAAGACCTACAATCGGAATATAAATTCTTTGCTTATGCTGATAGCCAATTCTGTTTGTGTCAAAGCCCTTAACCGTAGCAATGAGTGCGTCAAATTCCTTTCTGCCAGGTTCGTTGTTGTAGAATCGAGCCAGTTCAGAGAAAGGCATAATTATTCTATACTCTGTTGGATTGTCCTGTATAAGATTAAGAATCTTATCAGCGATAAATTTATGAGATCTAAACTGATCTGGATATTCACTATCCATCCAATCGTCTATGCGTTGGATTGCAATATTAGGCAAATGCAAACAATCATCCACAAAAGCACAACAATCACGAAAGTTGTCAAAAAGAACAAAACGCACAGGAAATCTATTGGCGGTACTGGCACCATCGCCTTCTATATGACGATCTGCTTGTACTTCCCACAATAGAGCCTCTATATTGGTAAAGATTTTAAGCATACTTTTACTTCAATATAATATTAAGTACTGAATCTATACGAAGATCACACAAATCATCAAGAATCTCTATAGCTTCATCCATTGTCAATGACTTAATTCTCTCTTTAG
>ERZ780154.786-NODE-786-length-19816-cov-2.54233_pt1 | contig 19816 bp, 20 predicted proteins | sample MGYA00511568_ERZ780154 | MGnify/ENA primary metagenome ERZ780154 (study PRJEB29588, sample SAMEA2142525) | human gut metagenome | biome: human gut; feature: human-associated habitat; material: faeces | place: Denmark | collected 2008/2010 ...
GGAGAAAAGATCCTTACGACTACAGTGCCAAAAGAATCTGAATTTAACGGAAAGCATTACGTTCTGGAACGCATTGAAGGAGCGGATAAGCAGGTTGGCTTTAATCCTGACGAAAATATTGTAAATGTATACTACAGTATGGATGAGATCGGTGAACCTGATCCGGATGAGCCAGACAATATCCCGGATAAATACCAGATCACATTCACCTATGTATCAGCAGATGCTAATAAGGGAACTGTGACAGGAACAACCAAAGAAGTGGTTACTACTTATGAAATCACCAGAGATAGCGTGACTGGTGAGATCACAGATGTTGGCCGATACCGCAGCATCCAACCCAGCCATCTACTGTAACACCAAAAGACGGCTACAGATTTGAAAAATGGCAGCAGGATGATCTGACATTCTTCAATAGTGATGATGAGCTGAGAAATTCTGAATACCTGGAAGATCAAACATTCATTGCACACTTTATTGTAAGAAGAGATCTTCATTATGAGATCCATTACTTCTATGAAGATGCCAATGGCGTTGTAACAGAAGATACAGCAGCAGCGATTGTAAGTGATATCGGTGTATTCGGAGAAAAGATCCTTACGACTACAGTGCCAAAAGAATCTGAATTTAACGGAAAGAATTACGTTCTGGAACGCATTGAAGGCGCAGATAAGCAGATCGGTCTTGATCCTAAGGAAAATATGGTAAATGTATATTACAGTATGGACGAGATCGGAGAAATTGATCCAGATGAGCCAGACAACATTCCAGATAAGTATCAGGTTACTTTCCAGTATATTTCTGAAAATCCATCTTATGGAACAGTAAGCGGTAAGGTAAAAGAAGTTGTTACCAGACCTAAGAATGCAGATGGTACCTACAACATGACTGCACCGGTTCATCCGAAGGCAGAAGTAACAGTTGCAGGAATCGGAAATTATAAGTTTAACCGCTGGTCTGATGGAAATACGAACTATAGCGCAGCAAGTGAGATCGCAAAAGCCGGATTTATTGCAGATACCACATTTACCGCATATTTCAGCTACAGTGGCGGAGATAGTGGCGGCGGTTCATCAGGTGGAGGCGGTGGCGGAAGCCACAGATCAACTATCTCTAATACAAGCGGAGGTCCTGGTGTTACTACAACGATCACCCCGGGAGACGTACCAATGGCAGAATTACCAGAGTCACCGGCACCAATCGTCATTGATGATGGTGAGATCCCAATGGCAGCACTTCCAAAGACTGGCCAGACCACTGTAAAAGCAGCACTGACCATGATGTTCTCAGGAATCTTCCTTGCATTAACTGCAATCGGAAGGAAAAAGAAAGAACAGGATGTATAAAGAAAATATTCCCAAACTCATAAACATACCCTGTTAGCGGAAAGCTCCGGTCGGAAACGGCCGGGGCTTTCTGCGTATATAACATACTAAGAAAAAGCGGGAACACAAAGGGAAATAGGCCTGAAGGATAAAATGGGAGGGGCATAAATGTATTGCAATCCACTGTGTCATGTGCTAAAATGAACATGAGCAAGGTATCTGGAATAATTCTAAAATATTATTAATTCAAATCTAAGCTGGTTTCACCAGTATCTGAAAGACTCTTTGCTTAAACCCAAATCAATTTAAGCAGGGAGATCGGATCATAAGCAGTATCTTCCTGCGACATTACACGAAGGAAGGACAAATACCCTTATGTTCTCCGGTATCTTCCTTGCACTGGCAGCTATGAGCAAGAAGCATAAAGAAGAGGAATCCTAAGTAACAAGGATCATGAGAGTTTCAAGCAACAAAATAAGTCTTAAGTGACTGATAAGAGCCGCACACTGGCAAAAAAAGCAGTGTGCGGCTTTTTTTGATTTGCTTTTTTGCGTTTTTACTATTGACTGCGGGTTTATTTCTTAGTATTATAATTATTAGAAAAGATAAATATACAAAACATATATATTAGTAAATCTAATATATATTATTCAAAAGGAGAATGAAAGATGGCTAAGGTAGGAATTGTAATGGGCAGCGACTCAGATATGCCGGTTATGGCGAAAGCGGCAGAGATCCTGGACAAGTTTGGAATCGATTATGAGATGACAATTATTTCCGCCCACAGAGAACCGGATCTGTTTTTTAAGTGGGCAAAGGCTGCAGAGGAAAAAGGTTTTAAAGTGATCATTGCAGGTGCTGGAAAAGCAGCTCACCTTCCAGGAATGTGTGCAGCTATCTTTCCACTCCCTGTAATCGGTATCCCGATGAAGACTTCTGATCTGGGCGGTGTAGACTCTCTGTATTCCATCGTACAGATGCCAAGCGGTATCCCGGTTGCAACCGTTGCAATTAACGGCGGTGCCAATGCAGGTATCCTTGCAGCAAAGATCCTTGCAACATCTGATGAGGAACTGTTAGGAAAGTTAAAAGCATATTCTGAGAATTTAAAAGAAGACGTAGAGAAAAAGGCTGAGAAGCTGGAAAAGATCGGATACAAAGAGTATATGGCACAGAAATAACATTACAGGAATAATATAAAAAAAATAACATTAGAAAAGTAACATTACAGAAGGTATAGACAGGACAAATTCGGAGGATAAGAAGATGATGGATTACAAGAAAGCCGGAGTTGATATTGAGGCAGGTTATAAATCAGTTGAATTAATGAAAGAGCATGTAAAAAAGACCATGCGCGCAGAAGTATTAGGCGGACTTGGCGGTTTCTCCGGCGCCTTTTCTTTAGCAAAGATCAAGGAAATGGCAGAGCCGGTATTATTATCCGGTACAGACGGCTGCGGAACCAAGGTAAAACTGGCTATTATCATGGACAAGCATGATACCATTGGTATTGACGCAGTGGCTATGTGTGTCAATGATATTGCCTGCGCAGGCGGCGAGCCATTATTCTTCCTGGACTATATTGCCTGCGGAAAGAATTATCCGGAAAAGATCGCTGATATCGTTAAGGGCGTGGCAGAAGGCTGTTTACAGTCTGAGGCAGCTCTCATCGGCGGTGAGACAGCAGAGCATCCGGGACTGATGCCGGAAGAGGATTATGACCTGGCTGGTTTTGCAGTAGGTGTCTGCGACAAGAAAGAAATGATCACAGGTGAGAAACTGGAAGCAGGAGATGTGCTGATCGGTATGGCTTCTACCGGCGTACATTCCAATGGCTTCTCTCTGGTACGTAAGGTATTTGAGAAGGAAATGAATAAAGAAGGTTTAAATACCTATTATGACAGCCTTGGAAAGACCTTAGGCGAAGCACTTCTTGCACCAACCAGAATTTACGTAAAGGCATTAAAGAACATTAAAAAGTCCGGCGTGACCGTAAAGGCATGCAGCCATATTACAGGTGGTGGTTTCTATGAGAATGTTCCGCGTATGTTAAAGGACGGTGTCCGTGCTGTGATCCGCAAGGACAGCTATCCGGTACCTCCGATTTTCAAACTTCTTGCTGAAAAAGGCAAGATCGAAGAGAAAATGATGTATAATACATTTAACATGGGACTTGGCATGGTAGTAGCTGTGGACGAGGCAGATGTGGATAAGACCATGGCAGCTATCAAGGCAGCAGGAGACCAGCCATATGTAGTAGGAACCATTGAAAATGGAGAGAAAGGCGTGACTTTATGTTAAGAGTTGGCGTAATGGTATCCGGCGGCGGAACCAATCTTCAGGCGATCTTAGATGCCATTGACAGTGGAAAGATCACAAATGCAAAGGTGGAAGTAGTCATCAGCAACAATCCAGGGGCTTATGCACTGGAACGTGCCAGAAACCATGGCATCGAAGCTGTTTGCATTTCACCGAAAAGCTTTGAAAACAGAGCAGCCTTTAATGAGGCATTTTTAAAGAAAACAGATGAATATGACCTGGATCTGATCGTGCTGGCAGGATTTTTAGTAACCATCCCGGAGGAGATGATCCGTAAATACAGAAATAAGATCATCAACATCCATCCTTCCCTGATCCCGTCTTTCTGCGGCGTAGGCTATTATGGCTTAAAGGTCCATGAGGCAGCTCTGGCAAGAGGTGTAAAGGTTACAGGCGCTACGGTCCACTATGTGGATGAAGGAGTAGACTCCGGTCCGATCCTGCTTCAGAAGGCAGTGGAGGTGCAGCCTGGTGATACTCCTCAGGTACTGCAGAGACGTGTCATGGAACAGGCTGAGTGGATCATTCTTCCAGAGGCGGTAAACAAGATCGCCAATGGCTTGATTTAGGAGGAAAGATATGAAAGTACTGGTTATCGGAGGCGGCGGCAGAGAGCATGCGATCTGCTGGAAGTTATCTAAAAGCCCGAAAGTAGATGAATTATACTGTGCACCGGGAAATGCAGGTATTGCAGAGGTTGCAAAATGCGTGGATATCGGTGTAATGGATTTTGAAAAAATGGCTGATTTCGCAAAGAAAGAAGCCTTTGACCTGGTAGTAGTGGGACCGGATGATCCACTGGCAGGTGGTATCGTAGATGTACTGGAAGAAAAGGGATTGCGTGTGTTCGGACCAAGAAAGAATGCAGCGATCTTAGAGGGATCCAAGGCATTTTCCAAGGATCTGATGAAGAAATACGGCATTCCGACAGCAGCTTATGAGACTTTTGATACACCGGAAGCTGCCCTTAATTATCTGGAAACAGCACCGGTACCGATCGTTTTAAAGGCTGACGGTCTGGCTTTAGGAAAAGGCGTTCTCATTTGTAATACAAGGGAAGAGGCAAAAGAAGGCGTTAAGACTCTCATGTTAGATAAGCAGTTTGGACATGCTGGCGACCGTATTGTAGTAGAGCAGTTTATGACCGGCCGTGAGGTTTCTGTATTGTCCTTTGTAGATGGAAAGACCATTAAGATCATGACTTCCGCCCAGGACCACAAGCGTGCAAAGGACGGAGATCAGGGCTTAAATACAGGCGGTATGGGAACATTTTCACCAAGCCCATTCTATACTCCAGAGGTAGATGAATTCTGCAAGAAGCATATCTACCAGGCGACAGTAGATGCCATGAAGGCAGAAGGCCGTGAGTTTAAGGGAATTATCTTCTTTGGTTTAATGCTCACAGCGGATGGACCAAAGGTTCTGGAATACAATGCACGTTTCGGCGATCCGGAGACCCAGGTAGTGCTTCCGAGAATGAAAAATGACATTGTAGATGTATTTGAGGCATGTGTAGACGGCACTTTAGATCAGATCGACCTGCAGTTTGAGGATAATGCGGCTGTGTGCGTAGTGCTGGCTTCTGATGGCTATCCGGAGCATTATGAAAAGGGTAAGAAGATCACAGGTCTTGAGAACTTTAAGGATAAAGATGGCTATTATGTATTCCATGCCGGCAGCAAGTTTGATGCAGAGGGAAATATTCTGACAAACGGTGGCCGTGTCCTGGGAGTGACAGCTACAGGAAAAGACTTAAAAGAGGCCAGAGCCAATGCTTATAAGGCAACGGAATGGGTCAATTTTGAGAACAAATACATGAGACATGATATTGGTCATGCTATTGATGAGGCGTGATTTCCAGGGGTGAATGTGGAAATCAAATCGTTTTAATATACTGCAAAGTGTAGGAACACCGGCTAAAAAATAGCCGGTGTTTTTGTAAATATCTGTTTTATGTGGGTGCATTACAGTTCAGTTAATAAAAATGCCATGTACAAAAAAATGAAGGTATTTAAAAGGTATCTGGATGCTGGACTTTTCCCTGAAAACTATTATAATAAAATCATCCATTAATTATTGGAAAAGATATTTGGTCTAAAAGGTGGAGGTACGATAAATGAAGGTGGATGCAGGAAAAATAGTTGAGTTAGTAAGGAAGATGAAGCCGCTGTTTGCAGACAGCAGCCGCGTATCCCAGGTAAAAGAAAAAGGAACCTGTGATTATGTGACTCAGGTGGATATCCAGGTGCAGAAGCTGGTAAAAGAGGGCTTGTATTCTATGTATCCACAGGTACAGTTTATGGGAGAAGAGCAGGATAACAGTGCTATTGACAGGAGCGGGGATTTCTGGATCCTGGATCCGGTAGATGGGACTACTAATCTGATCCATGATTTCCGTCACAGTACCCTTTCACTGGCTTATGCAGAGGCTGGTGAGGTGGTGCTTGGAATTGTGTATCAGCCTTATACAGATGAACTGTTTATTGCCAAAAAAGGAGAAGGGGCATTTTTAAACGGTGATCCCATCCATGTAAGCGGTGCAGAAACATTGTCAGAAAGCCTTGTTACTATTGGAACAAGTCCTTATTATCATGAACTGGCAGACTGGAATTTTAAGGTATTTAAAGAAGTATTTTTATCTTGTCAGGATATCCGCCGTTTAGGCTCCGCGGCTCTTGACATGGCATATGTAGCCTGTGGGAGAGTGGATGCGTTCTTTGAGGCAATCTTACAGCCCTGGGATTTTTCAGCAGCAAAGCTTCTCATCGAGGAAGCCGGGGGAAAAGTAACGGATTTTGCAGGAAAGGAACTGCCTGTGGGAATGCCGGGGGCTGTTCTGGCTGGTAATGGGAAGATAAATGAGGAATTGCTCAGGATATTAAGTGAGAAGTGAAGAGGGTAATAGAGAAGGAAGGGCAGGTGAACATATGAACTTGAAAATCAGTATCGGAAGTCAGGATTTCGCTTTTTTGCGGGAGCATAACTGCTTTTTGGTGGATAAAACTGATTTTATTAAGAAATGGTGGGAGTCAGGGGATGCAGTTACGCTGATCACCCGTCCGCGCCGGTTTGGAAAAACGTTAAATATGAGTATGTTGAACTGCTTTTTTTCCCGGCAGTATGAACACAGAGGGGATCTGTTTGAAGGACTTAATATCTGGTCTGATCTGAAATACCGGAATATCCAGGGAAGTTATCCTGTTATTTATTTAAGTTTTGCAGATGTAAAACAGGATTGTTATGGAGATACAGTGCAGAAAATCCGACATATTATTGGTGACACTTACCGCCAGCACCGCTATCTTCTGGATGCATTATGTTTTACAGAAGCAGAAAAACATCAGTTTACAAAAGTGATGAATTGCGAGATGGATGATGTGACAGCTCAGGATGCTTTGAAAAATTTATCTTATTATTTGCATCATTACTGGAGAAAGCGTACTATCCTTCTGCTTGACGAGTATGATACGCCCATGCAGGAGGCGTATGTGCATGGATATTGGAATGAATTTATTAATTTTATCCGCGGCTTATTTAATTCTGCTTTAAAAACGAATCCATATCTGGAACGTGCTGTTATGACGGGAATTACCCGGGTATCCAAGGAATCTGTATTTTCAGATCTGAATAATCTGAAAGTCATAACGATCACTTCAGAAGAGTATGCGGATTGTTTTGGTTTTACGGAAGAGGAGGTATTTGCAGCTCTGAAACAGACTGGGCTGGAGGATAAAAAGACAGATGTAAAAGAATGGTATGATGGCTTTATCTTTGGAAGCCTGCATGATATTTACAATCCATGGTCTATCACCAATTATCTGGACACCAGAAAGCTGCAGCCGTTCTGGGCATCAACAAGTTCTAACAGTCTGGTAAGCCGTCTGATCCAGACTGCTTCCGGGGAGATTAAGGAAAGGATGGAAGAACTTTTACAAGGACGACAGATCGTGGTCACATTTGATGAACAGATTGTATTTGATCAGCTTGGAAGGAATGAGAATGCAATCTGGAGTCTGCTTTTAGCCAGTGGGTATTTAAAGGCGGAACAGGTAGAATATCGTGGCCTGATCCGGGAACCATGGTATCATTTGAGTATCACAAATCTGGAAACGGCCAGTATGTTTTCAGGCATGTTTAAGGGCTGGTTTGGCATGACACAGACCAGCTATAATCGATTTGTAAAAGCGTTGTTCCAGGGCGATGTGGATGCTATGAATTACTATATGAATGAGGTGTCCGTTGCAACATTCAGTTTTTTTGATACAGGAAAAGAAGGGGGTAAAGATAGCGAGCCAGAACGTTTTTATCATGGTTTTGTTCTGGGACTTCTTGCAGACCAGGCAGAACAGTATGAAATCCGGTCCAACCGGGAAAGTGGGTTTGGACGATACGATGTAATGATGATCCCAAAGAATCAGAAGAATACAGATGGTTTGGCTTTTATTCTGGAGTTTAAAGTGAGAAATCCAGGAAAAGAGAAATCTCTGGAGGAAACTGTGCAGACGGCATTAGAGCAAATAGAAACAAAGCAGTATGATGCGGAATTACTTGCAAGAGGAATAGAAAAAGAGCGGATCCGGCATTATGGATTTGCATTTGATGGAAAGCAGGTACTGATCGGATGATGGTCAGTATCTGTTTTTGTATTTTGGGATGGGTTCTGATATCTGTACAGCCCATGGTTCTTTTTAAGAGTTAAGGTAGAGATCGTTATAGTTCAACTGCAACTTAAGATTTTAAAGAATTTCAATTATGTATTGACTATTGTCATATGTTGTTATATAATGTATTCAGATATTATAAAAGAACAAAATTCAGGAGGATACCAATTATGACAATCAAAGAGATCGTTGCTTCCATCAAGGCAAAGCAGCCAGAAATCAAGACCGTATACTTTGTAGGCTGCGGCGCTTCACAGTCTGATCTGTTCCCTGCAAAATATTTCCTGGAGAACAACGCTAAGAAGCTTCGTACAAGTATCTATACTGCAAATAACTTTAATTACTCTACTCCAGCTGGTGTAGATGATACCGCTATCGTTATCACCTGCTCCTTAAGCGGAAATACACCTGAGACTGTAGCAGCTACCAAGCTGGCTGTTGAAAAGGGTGCTCATGTAGTAGCTGTAACTCATAAGGCAGATTCAGCTCTGGCTCAGAATGGTCAGTACCAGATCATCCATGGCTTCTATGAGAGCTATGGTGCAAAGATGGAAAAGCCTGCAAGAGTTCTGGAACTGGCTTGCGAGATCTTAAATGAGTACGAAGGCTATGAACACTATGATGATATGCAGGATGGTTTAAGCAAGATCTTTGATCTGATCAATGATTCCTGCAAGCTGTTCCGTTCTACTGCTAAGAAGTTCGCTGAGGATCATTACAATGCACCTATTCTGTATGTAATGAGTTCCGGTGCAACCCAGTACACCGCTTATTCCTTCTCTATGTTCTTAATGATGGAAATGCAGTGGCTGCCATCCAGCACCTTCCATACCGGCGAATTCTTCCATGGCCCATTCGAGATGGCTGATGAGAACGCTCACTACCTGTTAATGATGAACGATGGTCCTACCCGTCATCTGGATGCAAGAGCGCTGACCTTCTTACAGCGTATGAACGCTAAGTACACTGTAGTTGATGCTAAGGACTTCGGTTTAAGCTCCCATATCAAGAGCACAGTTGTTGAATACTTCAACCCACTGATGATCGGCGGCGTTACCAGACTGTTAGGTGAGGAAATGGCTATCAAGCGTGATCATCCTCTGACAATGAGAAGATATATGTGGAAGCTGGAATATTAATTTCTGGTGTACTCTCTAAAAGAATATGATAAATGTGAAAATGCCTCGGAAGCGATGCTTCCGGGGCATTTTTGTGGGGAGAAAGTGTGTATTCCCCGCCCTCTGGGCGGGGAAAGAAACGATGCTGTTTTGGTGGATTTTGTGGGAAGAAGCTTACTGGAACGTCCAGAAGCCACAGCAAGACATTTGGGGATAATACATGATTACTTTATTAGATTGCATCCCGGAACCGGTCTGCGGCGCTCGTAGGCAGTTACATGGTCAAATCCGGCCTGGACCAGAAGCTTTGCGGCTTCTTCAAAGTCAGCAGCTACATCGGCGGGCTTATGGGAGTCAGAACCTACAGTGACGATCTCGCCTCCAAGCTCTTTATATCGTTTTAATGTACGAAGTCCCGGCATTGGTTCACCGGCGCCCTGGCGGATGCCGGATGTATTGACTTCGATGCCTTTTCCGCGGGAGATCACATTTTTAAGGATCTCATCAATATAGCCTTCATATTTTTCATATTCTACCGGGAAGCCGCAGCGCACCAGATGGCGTTTGATCAGATCGATATGTCCCAGGCAGTCGTATTCGCCGTAGGCAGACAGTTCTATGAGATGACGGTAATAGCTTTCTGTGATCTGTGGAACGGTGACATCGGTATATTCCATTTTGCTCACATCTACATTTTCAATCTTGTGGACAGAACCGATGAGATAGTCAAAAGGGTGGTTTCTTATAATATTAAAAGCCTCTTCACGGGTTAAATGGAGCTGTCCGAACTCCATACCGCTTTTGATGGTCAGCTGGCCTGCAAAACGCTCTCTGCAGCGTTCTAAGCTGTCCCAGTACATCTTCAGGTATTCTTCGTGGAAAAACTTTCTGTGGATGCCATGGGCATAAAATTCATAGTGATCTGTAAGAGCTACTTCTGTAAGGCCTTTGTCTATTGCTGCCTGACACATATCCTCCATAGGGACTCTGGCGTCAGGTGAAACGCTGTGCATGTGATAATCGGCTGTAAGCATATGAATTCCTCCTGATATTATGTATTTTTTAGAATTGCGCGAGTGCGCATCGTTGGCACGAAGTGCCTTTTTGTGTACTAGGGAGTTCCAACGGAATTTCCTAGTACATAAAAAAGACTGCTCATTACGGCCTGTGGACCGAAAGAGCAGTCTTTTTGATATCATAATGAAAATTGAAGAGATCAGCCTTTTACTGCTCCGGATGTAAGTCCGCGTACAAACTGTTTGGACATGCAAAGGAACAGGAGTACCATTGGTAAAGAGGCGATCAGGATACCGGCTAACATTACAACGTAGTCGGATTTTAAGTCACCCTGGAAGGTCATCAGGCCTAACGGGATGGTCATTAATTTTTTATTCTCAAGGAATACATTTGCAAATAAGAATTCATTCCATACATTGTTTAAGTTTACAATGGCACAGGAAGCCATAACCGGCTTACTGATAGGAAGGATGATCTGTGTGAAGCGCTGGAAGCTGTTGCATCCGTCTACGATCGCTGCTTCCTCTAATTCCTTTGGAATGGAGATGAAGTAAGCTCTCATTAAAAACATGGTAAATGGGATACGGAATGCTATGTACGGAAGGATCAGCGCTGCACGGGTATTGTAAAGCTTTAATGCCTGTAAGATCTTGTACAGAGGTACTAAAGCAACCTGTTCGGAAAGGGCCATACCGCCTAAAATAAGGAAGAATACGAAACCGCTTCCGGGAAGGGAAAAACGGGTCAGTCCATATGCCAGCATAGAGCTTAAAAGCAGGATGCACAGAATGGAAATAGCACTGACGATAATGGAGTTCTTAAAGTAGAAGAGAAGTCCTTTGCCCCATGCAGTTGCGTAGTTGACAAACATCCATTTTTTTGGAAGAGCCAGGGAGTTTAAGAACATTTCCTGGTTTGTCTTTAAGGAGTTTAACACCAGCCAGCATACAGGAAGCAGGATGATAGCTACCATTAACAGAAGAAATACATGGAGCAGTACGGAACAAATCCGGGTTTTTAATACATATTTGTCTTTCATACCAAAACCTCCTTATATCTCTCCGGAACGGCTCACCTTCAGCTGGAAGATAGAGGCGGTTACGGTAATGACAAAAATAAGAACACCAGTTGCAGCAGCCATACCCATATCATCATGTAAGAATGCGTTCTGATACAGGAATAAGCCAAGTACCTGGGAAGCATTTCCAGGACCACCGACAGTGGTGGAGTAAACCTCGGTAAACAGCTTGAATGCACCGATCACAGTGATAATGGAGCAGACAATCAGCTGTTCCTTTGCAAGGGGAAGGATAATGCTTACTGCGCGGCGGATGGGACCTGCGCCGTCAATAACAGCAGCTTCAATGTAGTCTCTGGACACGTTCTGGAAAGCAACTACCATTAACAGGGTAATGTAACCGGTGAACTGCCACTGGCTCATTGCGATGATACAGAAGATAGCCAGGTTTTTATCACCTAACCAGGTCTGCTGCATGCTCGCAAGTCCGATGTGCTTTAAAAATGTGTTTAAAAGACCAAGCTGCGGGTTGTAGATAAAGTTAAACATCATACCAACGGCAGTCAGGGAAACCAGTGCCGGAAGGAAATAGATGTTTCTGCAAATCGATTTAAAGCGGTCACTGGCAAGTCTGCTCTCTAACAGGAAAGCCAGGAATGTTCCAAATCCAACCTGCACGATCAGGGAGATCACGCAGTAATACACATTGTTCCGGATCATGATAGGGAATGTATCATTTGTAAATAATCTGCGGAAATTGTCAAGTCCTACAAACTTCATGGAAGAAGAGTAGGAAGAAAGACGGAAAAAGCTGTATACAAGGTTAACGATAATAGGGATATAAACAAAGCCAAGGACCATTAAAAGGCCGGGGATCACATATAAATACGGTGTGAGTTTTGTTTTCTTTTTCATCCTGACACCATCCTTTTCTTTAAAGATAGGGAGCAGATGCTGCTCCCTATCGTGGATTTCTTATAAAACTTTAACGAAAACTATTCAACCAGTTTCTGGGCTTCAGCAGCTATCTTCTGGATCTTAGCCATTGCGTCAGTTGGGGTTACGTCACCATTTGTGATGTCGGAGATCTGGGTCAGATACTCGTCGCAAACTGTGGAGTACAGAGCGTTATCAAACCAGATGTCCATCTTCTTAGCGTTGGAGATTACATCGTAAGCACTTTTTAAGGACTCATCGGTTAAAGTCTTGTCCAGACCAAGGGAAGCGTTGAACCAGCCAACCTGCTCAGCCTGCTGTGCACCAACTTCAGCACCAAGGAACCATTTTAAGAACTCTACGCACTCATCTGGGTACTTGGTCTTAGAGGAGATAGCAAATCCTTCAGGAGCGCCGGATACCAGATTTGGATTACCCTTAGCACCTTCGATGGTTGGGAACTTGAACATTCCCCAGTTCAGATCTGGGTTTTCCTGCTTAACGTTGGTGATCTCAACTAACTCTGCAAAGAGGATAGCGTTCTGTCCCTGGGTAAAGCCTAAACGGGCCATATCATGGGTCATACCATTTACACCTGTGTTCATGTAAGATACTAACTGCTGGTATTTTTCAAGAGCTTCTGCATATCCTGGATCGGTAAATTCACCCGTCTTAGGATTGTAGTCTTTTGCTCTGGTCTCATCATCTACTAACTGCTCATTTAATGCGCCGATGTAGTGAGCGGATGGCCACTTGTCCTGATTTCCTTCTGCAATAGGATCCATGCCGGATGCTTTGATCTTGTCAAGAACCTCGATGAACTGATCCCATGTCTCAGGAACTTCCAGTCCTAACTCGTTGAAGATATCTTTGTTGTAGAAGAATTCTTTTGCATCCAGACGGAATGGGATACCATAAACCATGCCATCTGCAGTTGTGTATTCATTCATCTGTGATTCCATCAGAGAAGCTTTCCAGTCAGGATCTGCTTCCATATATGGAGTTAAGTCTAATAACAGGCCTTCACGGATAAATCTCTCAGAGAACTCACCGCAGAAACTGAAGAAGATATCTGGACACTCATCGGAACCAACTACGACTTTGATCTTCTCTTTGTATGGCTGGTTCTGTGCGCTGGTCACTTCAAACTTGATATCTGGATGAAGGGATTCGTACTCAGCAAGTTTGCTTTCAATGAAGCTGTTGCATGGATCATCAGGGAAACGGTGGAACAGTTTGATGACTTTTACGTCACCGCTGTTTGAGGAATCAGCAGCTGCTTCTGTTTTGGTTTCTCCACTGCCTGCTGCGGCTGTGGTGCTGTCAGAAGAGGAACTGCCGCCTCCGCATGCGGTAAGGCCCAGTGCCATTACTGCTGCAAGTCCAAGGCTTACGGTCTTTTTCAGTTGTTTTTTCATAATGATCTCCTTTCGGTCCTCAGTTTTCGCTGTCTCTGTTGTATTGATACAACACATAACATCTTAGTACAAAATATACCACATTGTTATATGACTTGCAACTGTTTTTTTAATGTTTTTGTAACTTTTGTTGATAAAGTTTTAACTAACCAGCACTTTTTTGAGAAAAAATGACGGCGTTTCTTCAGAAAATAAAGTTATTTCATAAAAAACGCCGTTGTTTTTAAAATTCCTCTTTATAGTTGTATTGTCGTCTCTGAAGAATATTAGGTACAGTAATTTATACTATGAACCTACGTAACAATCGTAAGACGGTATCTTTGGGGGTTGGTAAGCAGCTTGCTGTAATGCAGCACCTCATCATCCTGGTCAAAGACCTCATCCTTTTGCAGCAGGAGAGCATGTTTTTCCGGAACTCCCAGACGCTGGGCTTCTTCCGGTGTAGCATAGCAGATCTCTACTGTTTTAACAGAATGGGTTGGAATCAGTCCGTGGTTATGGAAAAATTCATAGGTAGAACCTAACAGGTTTTCCTTTAACAGAAATTCCATCCGCTTTGGATAGTAGCTGTCCTCGATCATCACCGGAATATCATCATTTTTGCGCAGACGGACGATGCGCAGCACTTTTTCGTTTTCGTCTACTTTCAGACGTTTGGCAATGGAGCCGTCCGGTATCATCCATTCAACGGTGATCAGTTCCGCAGATGGCACATGCCCGTCCATTTTACTCATTTCCGTAAAGCTTATGATCTGGTTGTCTACAACACGGTGCAGTTTCTTTTCTGCCACAAAGGTTCCAATGCCCTGCTTGCGTACTACGAAACCGTCATCTGCCAGCAGTTCAATGGCCTTGCGCACAGTAATGCGGCTTACTTCAAAATGCTGGCTGAATTCTGCCTCTGTCATCAGCTTGTCCCCGGCTTTTAATTTGCCGTCTGTGATCTGTTGTTTGATCTTTTCAGACAACTGCTGGTAAAGAGGCACCATAGAATTTTTTATCATGAATATTTATTTCACTCCTAATACATTACATTTATATTGTTTTGCTTAAATACGACATGGCTATAAAAACAGGTGCGTGAAAAATTCCGAAACTGGGAGAATGTTAATCGATAATAGCAGTTCCGTAGCCGAAAGCCCCCTCTAAGCTGCAGACCTTCGCTGCAAATTTTGCTCCACAGTCCATGGCATGCTTCAGCTGGGCGATCATATGGTTATGGTCACCGACAAAAAGAGCTCCATTTTCCTGAAGCAGGGTAGTGAGCAGAGTGGAGAAATAGGAGTCTCCGGCGCCCATGGTATCTAATACGGTTTCTGCTTTATAAGCAGGTGCATAGACGATCTCACCGTCATAAAGTGCATAGGAGCCGTCTTCTCCTACGGTACCTACTACTAAGGTTACCCCGTAGGAGGCCGCTTTTTTCATTTCACGCTCTCTTTCCTCTGCAGTTAAATGTGCGCAGGAAAGAAGAGCTACTTTGATATGAGGACACACTTGTTCAAACAGGGCATCGTCCCATACAGTAGAGAAATCAAAGGCAATAGGTACACCTGTCTCTTCTAATAAAGACAGATCATTATAGATATAGCTGTTTGTATTGGAGTAGATCACCTGGAAGGACTTGATATAGTCCAGATCTTCTTTTGTAAAGTCAAATGGACGTTCTTTGGCAACACCGCCGCGGTTGGAGCCTAAGAATACACGATCACCGTCCTTTAAGGTAACGCGGGCTGCACCGTTTTCACCGTGGAAATGTCTGGAATGGCTGAAGTCTACGCCTAACTGGGTTAAGATTTTGCAGTTGTATTCAGCAACGCCGTCATCACCAAATTTACCAAGATATGCTGGCTTTCCGCCGTTCATAATGGAATAGACACATGTGTTTACACACTGTCCTCCTGGATACATTTTTCCTCTGGATAAGTATTTATCCACTACATTATCACCAATGGCAATGATTTTTGCTTCACTCATATTAAAAACCTCCGGTTTTTTGCTCATATTTCCTGACGGATGTCCGTAGGACAACAACAATCTGTTAGATACAATATATAACAATATATAACATCTTGTCAATGAGTTTGTATATTACCGGAGGTTTTGAAGAATGTAACATTAAATGCGAAAGGAAGCGAAAGCCTCCCGACGCATTATTTTTTTACCCAGAAACAGAGAAAAAGGCCATACCCGGCCGCTTTATAAAGTCTGTATTGTGCGGTGTAGGTTGACAGGTTTTGCCGGGCTTTTAAGGTGAAAACCCGGAAGCGGTGGAGAGCAGCAACGCTCTAAAAGGCTCCATGTCGTTCAACAGGTTTGCAGCTTTTAAGGTGAAAGCTGATACGGTTCGGGCCTCCCGACAAAAAGCACCCGCCGGATCGCGTGGAAGCCGGTTGAGAAGCGCACGCCCAACAATGCAGATTTTACAAAGTGACCGGGTGCGGCAAGGGCCCCGCAAAGGAGGTGAAAATGTGAGCGGATACAGATATTTGACACTGGCAGACCGGCAAACGCTGGAAGCCCTCTATCTGGAAGGCGACCGTGTGCAGGATATAGCCGACCAGATCGGCGTCCATGTGGCGACCGTCTATAAGGAACTGAAAAGAGGCGAAACTGGAGGGCTCGATCGGAACATGCGGCGAGAGTATAGCGCCACACTGGCCCAGCGCCGCCTCGCGGAGAACTTCAAAAGGCGAGGGAGGAAAACCGACGAAGCCGATCGCTCGGATCTTGCCGAAGCCGTGAAGGTGTAACGTCTCAGAAAGGAAAGCGCAGACATGAAAAAAGACTTTAGATATGACGCCACCCTTTTGAGTCGTGCGTCATTCCCGGCGGTACTGGAAGCGGGAAACCGCCCTTGCATTGTAGAAACGACCGTTTACCGGCTCAACGCGGTAGCTGTCACCAGCCTTATGCTGGACGGCTTTGATCCGCTGCTGAACTTTATCGGCTTGAGCCCGGACGACACATACATAACACAGCACGAAGTTGAGGACATTGTAACCGTTGTGCATATCAGAAAGGAGGCAGAGCCGGAGGAAGCCGTGGAGCTGACGCTGACGATCGGCCCGGATCAGGCAAAGGCGATCGCTCAGGAAGTAGTAAAGACCGTTCGGCCCGCGATCGACTACGCCGTCAAAAAAGCGCATGAGTTTACGGGCTGGGCTATTCAGACAGCTGGAGAGCTCGCAAAACTCGCGGCCGAGTCGCTGAGCAAATTCATGGACGCCATGCTCTACTCGGTAAACACACACCCGAAATGGTGGCACCTATACAAGCGCGCCAAAAAGTACCGCGTGCGTAAAAAATACCGGAAGCGGCTCATGCAGCAGCTCGTTGAGAGCCTCAGAGCTGCGCCCGATCCTCTGGAGGTGATAACGTGAGCAAGCCATACCATGAGTGCCCGAAGTGCGGAGCACATTTAGACCACGGCGAACACTGCGACTGCAAAGACAGGCAGCAGGAACCGGATCCGGCAGCACAGAGCGCCGGAAAACTGGCAACCGGAAACCGGCGCGAGCCCGTACTCATGCCCGGCGCATAGGGGCACGCTACGAGGTATGCGGCGAGTGCGGGCTGGAATGGAATGTAAGCAAAGATTTAGTCCTACCGTGGTACGGCTACCGCTGCCCGCGGTGTAGGAGCAAATGGAAACGCATAGAAAGGAGCAACACATGAGAAACGAGGTTATTTTTGACGACCGGGGCCGCCCGGACATTCTGGTGGTATTTACGCCGGACGAGCTAAAGCTCCCGGACACATTAAAGGGCAGGAAGGTGAAGGAGTACGCGATCAGCAAGTACCCCAACACCATGATTGACGGAAGGCCCTACTCTCTCCCCTTCATGCCTCCGGCCGTCAATGTCAATCACGACGAGGCGATCCGGCTCTGCGAGGCAAAAGGCCCCGGCTGGCACCTTATCACTAACGACGAGTGGGCGGCACTGGCCCGTCAGAGCTGGGAGAACGACACCGTGCCGACCGGAAACACCAACAGCGGCAAAAGCCACAGCCACCCGGAGCAAAAAGGCACTACATACCAAAACAGCTACGGCAAAACGCTGGCAGGATCCGGCCCGATCGGGTGGAACCACGACCGGACAGCGGAAGGCGTGGCCGACATGGTGGGGAATGTCTGGGAACATGTCGGAGGCGTCCGCTTCCTTAACGGGCAGGTGCAGATCATACCGAACAACGAAGCGGCAGCAGGCGCGGATCAGTCTCCAGACTCGAAAGAATGGACGGCGATCTATACGCCGGACGGGGATCCGGTTTACTACAACGTAAAAGACGGAGAGATCGTGCTGCAGCCAACCGCTCCAGAGGGGAAGGACTACGACGGCGTGCCGTTCTGCGATCTTCACGAGCGTGCAGACATGGACGTACCGGACAAGCTGATCGAGCTCGGCCTCTATCCTGCGCCCGGTTATGAAAGTGAGGAATATTTCTGGCTGGACACCGACGGCGAACGCTGCGTGTATCGCGGGGGCCGCTGGGGCAACGGCACGGGCGCGGGCGTGTTCTGCCTCCTCGGCAACCTCTCCCGCTCCTACTCCGGCACGTCCCTCGGCTTCCGCTCCGCTTTAGTCCGGTACTCTGGAGACTCTGGGGATCTGGATCATCTGGACGACGATCCCACCAGCATGAGCGGCACACCGGATAAAAAGGCCCGGCGTTCACCTTCCGCAGAGTCTCTGCTGGGGCTTCCCACCATATTCCCTGAGACACTGGCAGACATGATCCGCTTTGTTATCGCCAGAGAACTGACGGAGATTTACAAATCAGCTGAGGGTGTCGATCGCGAAAAACTTGCTATTGCAGCCTATACCGCGACAGAGGACGAACTCAAAGAAGCCGTGGCTCTTGCCTCAATATTGGCACAGCTTAACATATCGACCAACGCCATGAGGCAGGCGATCGAGCAGACAAAGCTCGCCATGACGACCTCGATCACGATCAAGAAGGAGGGCGACCATGAATAACCTCCGCGATATATTCCAGAGATATGAGGCGGCCGTGTTCTTTGACACGGAAACGACCGGCCTCGACGCCAAAAGCTGCCGGATCATTGAACTGGCAGCGATCCGGATCGAGAAGGCAGCGGACGGCTCCCTCATAGAAACCGACCGGGCCGACATGTTCATAAAGCTGCCGGAAGGCGAAAAAATCCCAGACAAGATCGTGGAACTGACCGGGATCACCGACGAAAGGCTCGCAGCCGAAGGCATACCAGAAGGAAACGCTGCGGCAGCCTTCGCACACTTTTATTACAGCGGCCAGACGCTGCTTGTGGCCCACAATGCACAGTTTGATCTCCTGTTTGCCCGCGAAATGTTAAAACGCTTCACAGAGTTTTCAGAAAGCGGCGACATATTGAGCCCCTGCGACTATCTGGACAGCCTCACCGTTTACAAAGACCGTCGGGCATACCCGCATAAGCTGGCGAACGCGATCGCTGCCTATAAGCTGGAGGACAAAGTGAAGAACTCACACCGGGCGATCGACGACGTGGAGGCTCTGCTGGAAGTATGCAAGGCCATGGACAACGAGCGGGCCGACCTGCTGAGCTATGTCAATGTGTTCGGATATAACCCGAAGTATGGAGTCACCGGCGACCGGATCCCGCGTGTGACCTACTGGCCGCAGCATTTTAACGATTATATGCAGTCACCGCGCTACACTCTACCCGCACGAGTGAAAAGAAGGAGGTAAACATGTACGCACAAAGCAAAAGGAGCGCCTACCCTCAACCTACCAAGCAACAGGGTACACGCTCCAGAAACCCGGCCAGAAATGGCCGAAAGTCTAAGCCTATTTTATACCGCCTGCGGAAAATTTGCAAGCGTTATAACTGGGCCCGGATCGGGGCGGCGCTCCTGATCCTCGGAGCGGCAGCCTTCACAGTATGGGGCGCGTCGCATTTACTTAACCGCGGCAGCGATACCGAAGCAGCCGCAGAAACCAGAGCCGCAGAGGCAGCCGTGGAGCCGGAAGGCTATATTTT
>ERZ780154.793-NODE-793-length-19750-cov-1.63981_pt1 | contig 19750 bp, 11 predicted proteins | sample MGYA00511568_ERZ780154 | MGnify/ENA primary metagenome ERZ780154 (study PRJEB29588, sample SAMEA2142525) | human gut metagenome | biome: human gut; feature: human-associated habitat; material: faeces | place: Denmark | collected 2008/2010 ...
AGCAAATAATGATGCGGTGCGGTTGGAGTTGTGCTGTGCGGGGAAAAATGAAAACGGCCATTGGGTTTACAGGGGTTTAGTTCCGCCACAAACTTTGGAAACCGGTTATTTGTTAGTGGTGGCGGAAGGGCAGGTGGTGACTGAAACTGCCCCATTCAAATCCCTTCTTTTAGAGGCAGGGAAGGGAGTTGCCTTTCAGTTTCGATTGCCGGATATGAAATAAACGATTAAGCCGGGAGCAAAGCCTGGCTTGCTTGAGCTTGGCCGAGGCGAGAGTGATTGTAAACGACAGTTTAAAATAACGTAAAATACCTGATATGATGAAAGAATCTGAAAAAATTCTATATTACTTCCGGCATAGCAGTTGTGTAGGATTGTTAGTCGGAACCTGTTTGTTGGCGGGATGTTCTGATGATCCGGATACAGAAAAGGACGTTCCTGTAGGGCCTGATGTGGAAAAGACTGTTGTTCGTCTGAAAGCGGAAACCGGATTGAAACCGGATGCGGCTGTGGGGGTTTTTATGCTTCCACGGGGAGGTTGGTTGCCCGAGGACGTATGTCCTGGTGCGGACAATTTGAAGTATAAACTTTCGGATACCAGTACGGGAGTGCTTGTGGCGGAAGATGGCAATACACTTTTCTGGCCGGAGTCGGATAAAGCGGATTTTGTGGCTTACGCTCCTTACATAAATGCAGTTGCTGCGGAAGGATATCCCATTTCGGTGGTTGATCAGAAAAAAGTGTCGGAGGAAAATGTACTTTATGCCAGAAAGACGGGAGTACTTGTCAGTGAGGCAGATGAGGTGAAATTGTCGTTTGAGCAGGCTTTGTGCAAGGTAACATTGAATTTAAAAGCGGGGGAACTGTTGGATGCGGATTTGGTAAAGGAGATTACTCCGGCAAACGTGACTTTCAACCGTATACCACTGAATGCCCGTTTGGATTTGGCTGACGGGGAGGTGATACCGGAAAAGACTACAGGCGTCGTTCATCCTTTAAAGGCGGAAAATGCGGATGAGGGGTATGACGTTACTTTTTCGGTTGTGCTGATACCGCAGGAAAAAGGCCGTTTTTTGAGACGTAGTATTTCTTTCAGCATAGAGGGACGGAATTATTCAGTGGAAATAGGGGATTATACCTATCCGATGGAGGTGAATGATGACCATATTGTAATGGGAAAGACGGAGTTTGAGCCTTGGGATATTCGGGATGGAGGTACGTTGAAGGACATGACGGAGGCATGGACTCCGGGCATGCCTTATGTTCCGTATCCCGGTATGCCGCTTCAAAGCGAAGGCAAAAGAATATATCTGATTGTCTGTGATGCGGATTCCCATGGAGAAAAAATTATGGAGGTGTTGAATAATCGCGGGTGGGCATACTCTATAAATACTGTGGATCAGAAAAATCTGCCTCAATGTTTTTTTCCGGTACATCCGGATATCGATTTATATTTGACGGAAACTTATGCAGATCCGAATCCTGAAAATGCTCCGTGTGATATTCTGAGTGCTTCTACTTCCGGATTTAATCTGGAAGGGGCAAGGAAGAATTTCAAGATTATGATGGATAAAAACAAATTCCCGGAATTCCCGTTGGTCATTACGAGTGCCGGTAATGGGACCAATATGTTTACTCAGGAAGCCTGGGATTTCTGTTTGGAATACGGGACATTGGAGTGGGATGATATTGTCCGTATAAAAGGTTGGGAGATAGGTGAGGATGGACGGTGGAGCGATGAGCAGGCTGCCTGGTATAAACCAGGTGATGTTAGTGCTGCATATATCATCCAGGATGTGGATGGCTTGGGACATGCAAAAGATTATATTGTTGTCGGACGGGATGACGGCAGGGGTAACAAACCTGGTCCGATCTTGAAAGACCGTTGGATTTGTACTTACTATTCGTTTAGAATATTTGATGTGAAAACGGACGGAACCAGTTTCAGTACTCCTTATGTGGCTAAGATTGCAGCGGAGATTAAACGCCGTGCTCCCCATTATACGAATGACGAGATTGCCCAATTGATTTTTTCTACGGCGGATGACCTGGGTGAGCTGGGCTGTGATGAAGTTTATGGCTGGGGACGGATGAATCCGGCTAATATTTGGGAAGAGTTGACACGCAGAGGATATTGATGAAAGACAGGCAAGTTGGATTTCGTTTTGAAAAATGATTATTTTATTATATACCAGATTAATTGAAAATTTATGAAAAGCATATTATTTTTAAGTTTGTTTTTTCTGAACATGTTATCGTCTGCCCAGGACCGTTCTATCCAATTTGAGACGACTTCGTTTAAAATGGCTTTGGATAAAGCCCGGGAGAACGACAAATTGTTATTCGTCGATTGTTACACCTCCTGGTGTGGTCCCTGTAAAATGCTGGCTAAAGATGTCTTTACCAATAATGAGGTGGCCGATTATTTCAACAAGAATTTTGTTGCATTTAAAGTCGACTGTGAAAAAGGAGAAGGACCCGGGATCGCTAAGCAATATGGAGTATCCGGTTATCCGACTTTGTTGTTTCTCGATGCAGACGGAAATTTAGTGAACAAGATCGTAGGTGCTACAGCCCCGGCAGCTTTTCTGGAAAAGGTGAAAAAAGGACTCGATCCTGAAACTTCTTTATACGGGAAAGAGAAAAGATATAAGGCCGGAGAACGTGATCGGGCCTTCGTACTTGACCTGATAGAATCCTATAAAGCGATTCGTGAAACCCAAAAAGCCAGACAAGTATCCTTGGAATTATTACCTACGCTGAGTGAACAAGAGTTATTGACGAAAGAAATGTGGAATGTCGTCAGGTATTATTATGTATCTACTTATGGTTCTGAATGGTGGAATTTTATTTTGAAACATAAAAACGATTATATCGCGGTGGTGGGAGAGAAGGCCTTAAGGGATAAGGTCGGGGAAACGTTGCATCCTTATTTATTCAGTTATAGTTATGGACGTAAAAAAGCTGGAAATAGAAAGGATTTTGAAACTTATAAAGCTTTGGTCGATGAATATCAACCCCGTCAAAAGGGGATATTGTATTCCTTTATAAAGTTAGGAGAAAGTGCCAGCTTCGACAATTTCAATGGTTATTTCAAGACTTTATTGAAAGTCGTTCCCGAAATGGATCTTTCTGAACATTACCGCTTTTTTGTAAATGCTTTGGATTTTTTAGTTAAGAACGTCGACACGAAGCAGAAACAGCAACTGTTGGCTTTGTTGAAAGATTCTGAAGCAAAACAGAGTGATTATTTTAAACCTCTGTATCAAAAATTTTATGATAAATTGGGAGAATAACTTCACCGTTTAACCGGAAAAAGAGCAGGTTGAATGTTTCCTTTATGAAAAGACGGTATGGTTTCCGGAGTACTTACCGGATTAAATCACCGATTTGCTGTACCGTGGAATTGATGGGCTATTGGAGTATAGAATTGCTGTAGAGGGATGAACTTAAAACTATTGCGGTATAGTGATTTAAAATCATAAAATTATAACTTTGCACTTTTGAAAAGTCTGCTAACTGATCAGAGAGAGGATAGAGAATATTTCAGAGAAAATATTTACCGAATTGAAGGAAAATATTTGAATTGGATGTGATCAGGCTGAGGGATATGGAATTTAGATTACGTAATATTTAACCAATTATTAAATTATTTATTGTTATTCGTTTAAATTATGGAAAATCCTTTTGATGAGCAACAGAGACCTATTCAACGCCCTACTTTTCTGATGGTGCTTTGTATTTTGACTTTTATAGGAAGCGGATGGGGAGTATTGAGTAATTTATATTCAGTTTTTACTTCTGGTTTTATGGATAATGCCACCCTGCATATGGAGCAGTATTCCAATATGGTAAATGAATTGGAAGATCAGAGTTCTGCTTCGTTTATGTCCGGTTTTTTAAATTCTTCGATGGAGGTGTTACGGGCAACGGCAGAACATGCACGGGAAATTGCTATCCTTAGTCTGGTGCTTAATTTGGTTAGCTTACTTGGTGGTATTTTGATGTTTCAGCTTCGTCGTTCCGGTTTTTATATCTATACGGCAGCTCAGGTGCTGATGTTATTTATATTACCTTATTTTGCTGGTTTTTCAACTTTGGTTATTATGGGGATGCTTTGGTCTGCTTTTATAGCTGCTATTTTTGTTGTCATGTATGCTTTGAATTTGAAATATATGCATTGAGGTTTACCGGTATAAACAATAGGCAGGACTTTAAGGGTCCTGCTTTTTTGTTTGGGGGTTAGCTGTCTGTTGTTTATCGCTTTGATAAGATCAGGAAACCGTTTGCAGGTCCGGGGGGAAGTGTGAACCGGAAGGTACTGCCCTTACCGGGAGTGGAGTTTGTGCCAATTTGTCCATGTTAATGGACAAGGATGATGTTCCCATAATACTCCTTTTACACGGAATCGGCCTATAAATTGGGTAATGTGGATTATCAGGCTGCCGGCAAATTAATTTTCACTGTTTAGTTTGGGAAGACTTTCCGTTACTTTTACCGGAATGCAAATAATCAAAGTGGATCACAGAAATATATTGAATCAGCGGCTTTCAGTTGTCTCGGTTTTATCCGGATAAATACTTAAAAATACTAAATTAATGTGTATATTAGCAACCTCATTCCTAGATATAAAAATAAATCATCATATATGCATAAAAATCTGTTTTTGTGTGGGGTATTCATTTTGTTTATGATGTCCGCAGTTATTGGGAAAGCACAACTATTGAGAATAAATGGTTGGGTCATGGATGAGAGGGGTAAACCTTTGGCCGGGGCTTCTATTCGGGTAAAAAATACTACGTTGGGAACAACAACGGATAAGGATGGAGGGTTCGTTTTGCAGCAAAGGACAGAGGGAAAAACACTGGTTGTTTCGTTTATGGGAAGAAAGACCGTTGAAATACTTGCATATCCCGGGATGCGTGTGGTGCTTCCGTTGGAAAATAAAGAACTGGAGACTGCTTTGGTACAGGTTGCCTATGGAAATTTGAGCAGATATGCCCTGACAGGTGCAGTATCATGGGTTGAAAATCGGAAGATTACTTTACGTCCTGTGACAAACGTTACTTCGGCTTTGGAAGGTACAGTGCCTGGTATCTTAGTTAATAATACTTACGGTCAACCGGGAGATGCTCCTCAGATACGGATACGGGGATTTAATTCTGTCAATGGAGTGAATGAGCCGCTCTACATTGTAGATGGCGTCCCCTTTGAAGGACGGTTAGCGGAGATCAATCCCCTGGATGTGGAAAGTGTTTCTGTTTTGAAAGATGCGGCAGCCGCAGCCCTTTATGGTAATCGTGCAGCAAACGGTGTAGTACTGATCAGCATGAAAAAAGCGGATAGCAGGAATTTGTCGATGGAATTGACTGTGCGTCAGGGAATATATGCTCAGGGGATGAAAGACTATGATTGTGTGGGTACAGATGAATTTATGGAGGTCATGTGGAAAAGCTACCGCAATTCCCTGTTGACTACCAGTGCAGGTAATTATCCTACTGTGGAGCTGGCAAATGCTAAAGCAAGTGCGTCGCTGGTTCAGAATATACTGGGCTATAATGTATACAATCTGGCGGACGACCAGCTTTTTGATGCAGAAGGGCATTTGGCAGAAGGGGCAGTGGTCAGGGAAGCGATCCGGGAAGATTTGGATTGGTATAAACCCTTATCGCGGAAAGGATTCCGGCAAGAATATTTATTGAGCGGAGGGGCGGTTCATGATATCAGTGATTATCGTTTTTCATTGGGATATATGGATGAAGAAGGTTTTTTGAAAAATGCTGGTTTTAATCGGTTGACTGCACGCTTACAGATGAATGTATCGCCTAAATCATGGTTGGGATGTGGGTTGGCTTTGTCCGGAAATCACCAGAATCAGGATATTACGGATGGAACAGATAATACTTATGTCAATGTTTTCAATGTAGCCCGTTATGTGGCTCCGATTTATCCGGTGCATTTACATGATCTCTCTACAGGGGAATATATACTGGATGAGCAGGGGAATAGAAAATATGATGATGGCAGTGCAAATGGACGTAAACAAAATGTAGGCAGAAATATTGTATGGGAAAACGAGTTAAATCAAAATAGGCTGACCAAAACTGCACTGACCGGACAGATCTATGCAGATGTGAAATTGCCGGCAGGATTCACTTTTACTTTGAAAGGTGACTTGTATTTGGCAAATCAGGAAAGGAGGAAGTTTCTGAATACAGAAATCGGCGATGGTATCGGTGTGGGTTGGAATTATCGTTACCAATACCGTTTTAAGCGTTATGTTTTTCAAGAACAATTAAACTGGTTACGCCAATTTGGAGAACACCAGGTAGGAGTGTTGCTGGGACATGAAAATTATTATTACGATTATCAATATACAGGTTTGGCAAAGTCAGACCAGATCTTACCGGATAATCTCGCTTTAAGTAATTTTATTTCCATGAAAGGTTTAACTGGTTATTTGCAAAATTACCGTACAGAGAGCTATTTAGGAAGGATTCGTTATGACTATGGCGGGAAATATTTTGCGGAGATTGCTTTCCGGAGGGATGGTTCCTCCCGTTTTCATCCTGATCATCGTTGGGGGAATTTTGGAAGTGTCGGATTAGCCTGGCTTATTTCACGGGAGAATTTCTTACAGGAAATCAATTGGTTGAATTATCTGAAATTACGTTTTTCTTATGGGGAAGTGGGTAATGATGCTAGTTTGGATTATTATGCCTGGATGTCTTTGTATAAAATTGTTGTGAATGGAGGTAATGCAGCAGTTTATAAATCTCAGCATGTGGCAGAAGATATTAAATGGGAAGCGAATGTTTCTTATGATGCAGCTTTGGAGGCTCGTTTGTTTAAGCGTCTAAATCTGACATTGGAATATTTTGATAAACGTTCGAAAGACTTGTTGTTTGATGTTGCTTTGCCTTTGTCTGCAGGGGCTACTTCAACAGATGCCAGTGAACTGGCCAGTATAACCCGTAATTTAGGGAGTGTTTCTAACCGGGGATGGGAATTTTCTGCTGATATTGATCTCATTCATACAACAGCCTGGCATTGGAATATCGGATTGAATGCGACGGTGATGAAAAATAAAATTCTCACTTTACCAGAAGAAAACAGGAAGACAGGTATTGTGGTGGCTGGTCAAAATCAAAAATATATGGAGGGACACAGTATTTACGAATGGTGGCTTCCGTTATATGCAGGAGTGGATCGGTTGACAGGAAATGCTTTGTATATCCCGGACCAGGAAAAATACTATATGGAGAATGCGGAAGCAGGGAAAGATCCTTTTCCGGAGGACGATCTGGTGAAAATAGGAGATACTTACTATACCACCAATACCAGTTTTGCGCGTAAAGATTGGTGTGGAAGTGCCTTGCCTAAGTTGTTCGGTAGCTTTTCTTCGGATCTGAGCTGGAAAGGAATTTCATTTTCTGCCTTATTTACTTATTCTATAGGTGGTAAAATTTACGATGAATCTTATGCTTCCTTAATGGCTACCGGTAAAACTCCAAGGGCAGTTCACCGGGATATATTGAACTCCTGGGAGAAAGTTCCGGATGGAATGACCGAAAATTCTCCTGACCGGATTGACCCGGATGGAATCCCTGTTGTGAATGCTGATCTAAGTGTCCGTAATAATGCTGTTTCTTCCCGTTTTCTGATTGATGGCTCTTATTTGTGGGTGAAAAATATCACGGCTGCCTATACTCTACCGGGTAATGTAGTGAAGAAGTTGGATCTGCAAGGGATTCGTGTTAATTTTTCGTTTGAGAATGTGGTGATGTTTACTAAAAGAAAGGGAATGAATCCACAACAATCTTTCAGGGGATTAAGTGAAGACGTATTAGTTGCACCTAGAGTGATTTCACTAGGGTTAACCATTAAATTGTAAATTATGAGGAATCAGATTCTTTTGTTCTGTATGGTTGGAATCTGCTTTATTGCTGTTTCCTGTACAGGAGATTTTTTGGATACTGCTCCGGAAAACCAAACCGGTTCAGCAATTGTATTTGAAAAAACGGAATATGCTGATATGGCAGTAAACGGAATTGCAAAATTGATGAATACTCCATTTTTCTATCCGGATAAAAATACTCCAAAGACAGCTGAATTTAATGGAGAAGGGGCTATCAAAATGATCAATGGGAATTGGATGGGGAATCATTTTGTTTGTTCAAACCGGGATGGATATGGAGTTTTGTATAAAGGGACCAATTATATGTCGAATACTTCTTCGGTATATTGTTTTTATCCCTGGTGGTATTATTATATGATTATTGGAAATGCCAATACCATTGTTACCCACATTGCATTGGCGGAAGGGGTAGAAACTGACCGGCAACGGATTTTGGCACAGGCACTGACTTTCCGGGCGTATGCTTATACGATGCTGTCGCAAATATATTGTAAACGGTGGATGGATTCGGATGAAGGTAATGCGGATGGGGTGGTACTTCGTTTGACAGATTCATATGAAGCCCTGAAATTGTGTACGTTAAAGCAATTGTATAAACAGATATATGATGATTTGGATGAAGCTATTCGTCTCTTTAAACTTTCCGGGTTTGTAAGAGAAGGAAACAATCATCTTCCGGATATACATGTGGCATATGCGATTTATGCGCGTGCAGCTTTAGTCCGTCAGGATTATAAAACTGCTGCTGCAATGGCAGTTGCAGCCCGGGAAGGTTTTCCTTTAATGACTAATGCTGAATATAGTCAGGGATTTAATGTGCCTGTTTCTGAGTGGATTTGGAGTAGTCGTAATTCCGGCGATGAATCTATCGGGCAATATGCTTTCTTTGCCCGGATTGCTTACAATTCGAGGATTACAGAAGCTTATAATTATAGTAAGTGTATTAGTAAAGAATTGTATAACCGTATTCCTCTGACGGATATCCGGCGTCGGTTGTTTTTGAATCCCGAAGGGTACAGTTACAATTCCTCTACCGGATTGGCAAGTAAGGATTTAGCAGCTTATGCCCGGACTTTGTATGCTGATATTTACGATAAATCGCCGGTGTATGCCTATATGCAATTTAAGTTTAAGGCAAGCGATAATACGGGTGCCGGCGATGTGAATCACATCCGGGCTGCTGAAATGTATCTGATAGAGGCAGAAGCAGATTATTATCTCCATGATGAAAAAGGTGCATGTGAAGCTTTGATCGCTTTGACTAAAGATTCAGGACGTGACCCTGAATATACTTGTAGTAAAACAGGGAGAGAGTTGTTGGAAGAAATAAAGTTATACCGGGCGATAGAATTGTGGGGAGAAGGTTTTGACTGGTTTGACATGAAACGGTGGGGAGATACTATTGAACGGAAAACATTTGACAAGGGTGGAAATTTTACTGCGAAAACTGGCTTCACTACCCGGCCGGATGAAAATAATGGTTGGTGTTGGTTGATCCCTGAGCTTGAAACTGATTATAACCCCGAAATATAGTAGTTGTCCTGAAAATTTTTTCAGGACAACTTGCTAAAGGAGCTTGGTTTATTTAGTTATTATTTGTTTTTTTCCATGTTTGATGATTAGTTCAATACTTTTCAGGTTTTCAATATTGTGTAGGGGATTGTCTTTTAGGATCAACAGATCGGCTTTTTTTCCAATGTTAACGAGCCTGTTTCTTTTTCGATTCCCAGAGCTTCTGCTGCGATGAGAGTGGCAGACCGGATAGCGTCCAGAGTAGTAAAACCACATTGATTGACATACAGAGTGATTTCATCAAAAAGGAAAGGGTAGGCACGGGAGAGATCATTGATATAATCGGTACCGGCACAGATTTTGACGCCGTCCTGGTAGGCTTTTTTCACTACGTCTGCCGACCATTCCATATTGTTCACCATGCATAAATAGAGGGTTGGATCAAAGATTGCTCCCTGCTTTTTCACTGCTGTGATGAAAGGTGAGGAATTAATATGCTGGTGGTCAATTTTAGAGTAAAAAAGCTCGTAGTTTTTGAAAAAATCTTCAGACAGGGGGTCGGGGACATTTTCCCATTCCAGTAAATAGGCATGCGAGATGACTTCCATTCCTGCCTCTGCAACATCCTTGGGTTTGGCCGGAAAAAGAGCTGCGTGTCCCCATATTTTCAGTCCTTCTGCTTTTGCAGCTTTTACCAGAGGAAACAATTCTTCACGGGTAAAGCCGCCATATATTTTTATACCGGTGGCTCCGCAATTTTTAGCTGCTTTCATTGCTTGTTGCAAGTCTGCTCCTGGCTGAATACATTGTAACCAAGGAGCAAAGGTGGTATCTAGTCCGGCAACCATGTTTTTCTCCCGGTCATTATCCTTATAATAGGGTGGACCTGCAATAAAAGCGGCATAATGAATATCGGGACCTGCTATTTCTCCGGTGCGGACTCCGTTTTGTAAGTCTCTTAAAATACGGGCATCTCCTGCTGCATCGCGGATTGTCGTAATACCATGCAGTAAGAAATACTCCAAATGACGGATCCGGTCTGTCCGGCTTTCCTTAGGATCATTGGAGAGGTGAACATGGGCATCGATCAGACCAGGTATGGCATAGGCTCCTTTCAGATCCAGTGTATCGACTGAATGAGTGTGTTTGATCCGGGGGCGGATGGCTTTTATTTTTCCGTTTTGGATAAGCAATTGAGTAGGTTCACTGAATTCACCTTTCCCGAAATCCAGTATTCGAACATTCCGGAGCAATAAATCCTGACTTTGACCTTTCCAGATGGTAAAGGTCAGTAATAGAAAGAATAGAATCTTCATGGGCTTTTATTTTTTTAGAAAGATATTGATTTCTTCTTCTGTCGGATTTGTGGCTATTATTTTGCCCGAAGGGTCGATCAGGTAAACAGTTGGAACTTGGTTGACTTTATAGGCTTGGCGGACCATGCTGTTCTTAAAGCCAGCCGGATCATTCAATTGTGTCCAGGAGACTTTGTCTTCTTTTACGGCTTTCAGCCATTGTTGCTGCTGATCATCCAGGGAAATAGAAATCACTTCCAGCCCCTGTTCCTTTAATTCAGGATAGTGTTTATACAGTTCTTTGTTTTTTTCCCGGCAAGGAGCACACCAGGAGGCCCAAAAATCAACCAGGACATATTTGCCCCGATAATCAGTTAAAGCCACTTTTTTCCCTTGTATGTCTGGTAGAATGAAAGCGGGAGCTTCACCGGTTAATTGTGCCGCTTTTAGTTGCTCGTAGGTCTTTATAATCTGTTCTTTCATCCCGCAATCCGGCAGGCTGTCCCCAAGTGCTTCTATTGCCTGGGTGAATGATTTGTAGCTATTTTCATAGAAATACAGCACCCGGTAGATGATGTATTGGGCAATTTCTGTACCGGCAAACTGACGGATTCCGGTTAAACGGAAGGCTTCATTGTCCGCAAATTGCCGGGACAGAACGGCGCTTCGTTCTGCTTTGTGATGGATATCACTGATGGTATCATAGCCCATTGACAGACGGTTGTAGGTTTCCTCTCTGTTGTTTGCTTCCTGTAAATAGGTTGTAAAACGATTTTGCAAGGAAGAGGAATCTGCGGAGATAAAATAATAATGTCCGTTTTTTTCTATTAGGGTATAATGTTGATTTTCAGCATAAATTGGAATTTTGATATAATCTTTGTCCAATTGGACAATGAGCAGACTACCGGAAGGAATTTGACCTTCTAAACTGAAACTGCCATCAGTTTGTATAGGCAGAGTGAATAGACTGCTGTCCCGGTGAGTATGGGGAAGGCGTAAGTGTAATTCCTGGCTTTGGGGTATTTTTTCAAACTTTCCACTTAAGCGGAAAGACGGAGATTGCTGACAGGCAACCAAAAGCAAGATACAGATTGAAAATAAATAGGTTTTCATAAACAATTATTTTGGATGAAGGGGAATTGGAATGATTAGGGAAATCCTCTGTATTCCTGTTATTTTAAATAACTGTAAGAATACAAAGGACTTCCGGACAATCTGGAATTAGGATGTTATTCTTTGTAAATCATCTCAACGATTTCTCCGGCTATTCCCGTTTCATGCCATAATTCAGTACGGGTTTTATTGTCGAAACAATAAACATCTCCTATGTATTCTCCGTCACTGGAATTTACAGCGATATACAATTTGGATTCATCCGGGCTTAAAATCATGGTTTTTATTACATCTCCGTCTTTACCTACGATGAAATCCGGTTGGCTTTGGAAATGTCCCTGTGAGCTATAGTCGTAACGGAATACCTTGTTTCCGACGGAATAATACAGGATGACGGATTCCTGGCTGGCAAGAAAAGCACTGTGTGTCGTGATTCCGCTTCCTGTAACCGGAGTGACAGAATGTATCACGGGAACCAGAGGGGAAATATCTACAATTTCTATGATGCCTGTCGTCTTATGCTGCACAAAAACTAACGCTTCTTCTCCATGTTTGCAAGGGATCATATCGACCAGGGTTTTTCCTTTGAAAGTTTCTGGTAATAAGGAAGAACATTGCCATTCTCCGTATAATAACATGCCAAATGTATTGTCATAGAAAAGAATGTCGTCGCTGTATTTTCCATTATATAAACGCATTCCTTTGTCTGCCAGATATGCACCCGGGTACATCATTTCCAGCATTTTTTGAGGGGCGTTCATGTAACCATCCTGACTGTTGTCGAAACTTAACATCTTGCCTCCCCCTAAGAAAGTGAGTCCAAAGGAACCACTGCTATTACCGATCATATACTTCAATTCCGGGTCAGGATTGGGAATCTTTTTCTCGGCTGCAAAAGTTTTGTCGTTCACTAGAACAATTTGAGTCGGATCTTCGGTCGCAATGTAAAGTTTGCCAGCCTGTTGCAATAAAGCTGTTGGTTTCTTACCCAAAGATACCAGGGGATTATTCAGGCTGTAGGCATTTAATTGAAATTTCGTATTTTCAATGTCTTCACGTTTAAAAGATACCATCGAGCCGTTATTGAATTGGCTTAGTACGACCAGGCCTTCTTCGTATGGGGAAGTTACTTTCAATCGAAAATCCAGATAGGCTTCTCCGTCTTCGTTTGAGACGATCAGCCTACCCTGTACACCTTGGTCCTGGGTCAATTCAGTACATAAATAAGTCAGGTCTTTTTCTTTAGATACTTCTTGATAGTTGATTTCCCAACGGTAACTAACCGGTTTTGCCTGGTAAGTTTGTTCAATTTCCGGGGCTTCCAGTTTAAATTCAGACCATTGGTCACAACGATAGGGGTCCTTTTCAAATTGAGTTTTGAATTTGATCTGGGATATATGATTTAATCCCAAATCAGATTTATCATCTATGCATGAAGCAAAGAGTAATATCAGAATTCCTAAAAGATAATATTTTTTCATAATGATATTCATTTCATGATTAATTATTCAAATGGCCACCAAATATTTTCTTCAAAAATGAAGCCCGCTTCCGGATGTTCCTGGGCGTAATCGTAGACCTGGGTTTTGAAGGCATACATGATTTCCAGATAAGAGGCAGTGGCTTGCTCTCCCTTTTCAGGGCTGCCGTAATAAGCTATCAAACGCTGGTATTTGCCGGGTTGGTAAGGACCTGTACTACCTAAGTTGGGAGTCCACCATGCGGGTTCCTCCAGGTAGTTATTCATGGTCAGTACGGCTGTCAGGCTTTCTGTAATGCCTGTCTGGAATTCATCGTTTGCCACTAATTTCAGAACTAAGCGGAAAGAGGTGTCCGTGTCGGGCATTTTATCCCGGATAAGTTCTATCGGAAAGTAGGCATTTACGGAATCCGGTAGTAAAGAGTATTCCTCTTGTAACGCAACATAGTGAATGTCTTTTTGGGCTGTACTTTGGGCTTCATCTACTTCGATTTTGTATTTCATCTCGTGTGTAGCTTTCATTCCCAGCATCTTCACCGGATAATAGAACGTATGGCGGGTATATTCTGCCAATTGATCCCCGAAGGAATAATTGAGACTGTCTGCATTGAAATAGATTCGGGGTATATTGTCATAGAAACCGTCGGTATTGTCTTCACAGGCTGTAAATCCGATGAATAGCATCGTGATACCCAATATATTATAAAATATCTTTTTCATTTTCTTCAGAGTTATTTGTTAGTGTTTCCGAATTCTTTCTCATCTTCAGGCCAGGGGAGAATAAAGATGGCATTGGAAGGAGCTATGGTTACATTTACTTTTGACGGACTGGTAAATCCTTCATATTGATATTTGTGTTCGAAGAAAGTCTGACCTTCTCCCCAGAATTCTTTCAGTCGTTCTTTCATTAGTTCTTGTCTGAATTTCTCTTTGGAATCGAGTCGGTTGGCTTGCATGTCCATTAAACCACGGCTATTGCGCACTGCATTGAAGTAGGCGATGGCCTGGGTTGGATTGGAGTCATAGAGAGCTTCTGCTGCAATGTAATACATCTCTGGCAAACGCAGTAGGCATATTCCTTTTATCGCTTGTTCCTGTGCAGAGGAATTGCTGGCTTCTTCTTCTAGAAAACGACTGAAAGAGATGTTCGTACTATCAACTACATAATCAAAAAATTCATCGTAACGGTAATCATGATCATCTGGCCCGAGAGGGGTTTCTTTGTAAATCTTTTCGTAATCTTTCCGGACCTCTAAGCGGGTATCACTACCGGTAGCTTGTCGTTTGGCAATGAACATTTTATAGAGAGGAGTGTATAATTTGTTATTAAACAATCCCCAGATTAATTCCTGGTTTCCTGGATATTTTTTAGCCTTTTTCAGGTCATTATGGGAATTGATCAGGTGCAATTGGCTGGAAGAAATTATTTTTTCAGCATAGATTCCGGCACTGTCCAGATCACCTTTGAATCTGAATACTCTGGCTTTGATTCCGTATACGGCATAAAGGTTTACCTGGGTGTAACGGTTGTTCCGGTAGGGAGAGGAATTACTTCCCGTAGAAAGTAACGTGTCATTCGCCAATAAATATTGGGCTGTATTCAAGTCTTCTAATATATTCTCATACGTTTCTTTTAGTGTGAACAACTGTTTGTTCTGTAAATCGAATGTGTAAGCATAGGGGATACCTCCGGCTGTCGGATTACGTCGTATATCGTCACAATACAACCGTAATATGTCAAAGTGGAGAAAGGCCCGAAGGGCGTAAGATTCTCCCTTAATCAAACGATAGTCCGGATCAGCATTCAGATTGACGGAAGCAATGTTGCCCAATACGTTATTGATATAGGAAATACATTTGTAGGAATTTGTCCAGATGCCTTCTACTGTTGGTTGTACTGACTGGTCTGCATAGTTATATTCCTGTATTTTCTGTACTTTCTGATAATAATCTCCCAGAGAGTGGGAAGGATAGAAAAGTTGCCCCAATTGTTCTACAAAACCAAAACTCAGATTTTCACCATAAAGGACACTTTGGGCCATGCTGGCATAAATACCATACATAGCATCCCGGTAACCTTGTATGTCTTCAAATATTTTATCCTGAGTCACTTTTCCCGCCGGATTTACATCCAGAAAACTGTCGCATCCTGAGAAGGTCATAATAGCCAATAACCCCATGGAAAATCGATATAATATTTTTTTCATAGTATTCATTGTTTTATCTTAAAAGCTGGTACTTAAAGAAAATTCAAAACTCCGGGCAAACGGATAGTCAAACCCGCGTTCTTGTTTGACGGATGAAGTCCTGAATACGTCATTCATCAAAAATTCTATTCGTAGACGGTTTAAATGCAGTTTACTGTAAATTTTCGGACTGAAATCATAAGCCAGACTCAAAGAACGTAGACTTAAGGTATATTCATCTTCTATAAACCGGCTGGTTTGCAGAGGAACAGAGGTATCTGCGATGTCTTTGTATTTCACATGGTCACCCACTTCTTTCCAGCGGCTGTCGAATACCCGGTGATCAGCATTGTTTTGAGGATTGGCTCCCTCTACCCGGGTTACCAGGGTTTGATTGTAAATGGTTGCTCTTAGCTTGTAGTCAAACATCAGGTTCAATGAGATCCCTTTGAAAGTGAGGTAGGAACCGATGATCCCATATACTTTGGGATCAGAATCTCCATAAACTTTTTTGTCATGATAATCGTATTTGAAAGTGGGTTTACCCTGGCGGTTGATGTAGATTTCCTGACCGGTTGCCGGATCTATACCTCCGGATGGTACTGCTTTGATGGCACTTATCGATTCTCCTTCTTCGTAAACCGGCTTAGGGGTAACAGAATTTTCGGCGTTGTTTTCTTCATTCAGGTTTTTTAGGTAGTTACTGATTTTTTTAATTTTATTCCGGTTGTGTGTGGCTGTCAGGGAAAGTGCCCAATCCCAGTTTTTGTTTCGTAAGGCAATGACACGGGTACGGAATTCTATCCCACTATTGTCGATTTTTCCCATGTTTTCTGTTGCTGAGGTTACTCCGATTGAAGGTGCTTTAGAAACATCCAATAGCAGATTATCAGTGATTTTTTTGTAATAGTCTACCGTAACATCCAGTCGGTTCTGAAACAGATTGACATCCAATCCGATATTGTAAGTCAGCGTTCTTTCCCATTTCAAATCTGGATTACCGATAGTGATCGGAATGGCACCGATTCCTTTTTCATAATAAAGATCAGATTTGTATTCATAAGTGGTCAAAGCTTGATAGGGAGAAAAACTGGCATTTCCCAAATAACCGACACTGGCACGTAGTTTCAAACGGTCTGTAGGATTTGCTTTGAAAAAGTTTTCTTTGTGTATGTTCCAACCTCCACCGATGCTCCAAAAAGGAGCATAACGTTGATCAGACCCAAATTTAGAAGAACCTTCTTCCCGGATAGATAAATCGACAAAATAACGGTCTTTGAAAATTATATTGGCATTCAGGAAACCTCCTAAGCTGCGGTCCAGGTCTTCAGAACCTGAGGGGGAACTGCCTGAGGGATATTGCGAAGCAAATCCGGGATGGGCTAATTTGTCAGAGAAAATACCAATGCCTGTATATCCGTTACGGTTGATAGAAGTCGATTGGATATTGCCTCCGGCTAAAATACTCATCAAGGTTCCTTCTCCAAAAAATTTGTTGTAGCTGAGGAGTAATTTTCCCTGATAAGCGATTTGTTTATTGTTGGAAATAGTGATTCTTCCTTTTTCATTGGTTGCAGAAGTAGAAAATTCTTTGGATAGAGGAGAAACAAATACTTCTGTGTCATTTTTGTATTTTGTTAAAGCAAACGAACCTTCAATACGCAGTCCTTTTATGATTTCGAATCTCATATCCAGAGTATTGTTGATATAGAAATCTTCACCTCGGTTATAACTTCCAAGAGTCGCTTCATATAAAGGATTTTTATGTCCATAGGAAAGGTTATTATTCAAGGTCCCGTCTAAATTGTAAGCGCGGTCATAGGGATTTAACTTTACAAATTCTGAGAAAGAACCATAAGGAGATTCTTCATTGTTGACAGAAGATATTGTGGTTTGGTTTTGGATGAAAATTTTTTCGTCTTTGTTGTATGAAAGTTTGAAATTCAAGGAATAACGTCTTCTTTCAGAACCTTTCATTACTCCCCGGTCATTCCCATAGCGTACTCCCAGGTTGTAACGGACATAATTGTCTCCACCATATATGCTGACATTGTGGTTATTTGTGAAGGCATTTCTCAAGGGTTTGGAGATCCAGTCGGTATTCACCCCCTCGCGGATTCGCTGAAATACTTCATTGTACAGTTGGTCTAAGGCGTATTGTTGTGCGCCCGGACCATATTGGTAGGTGTAAAGATTAGCCCGTTTTTCATATTCCAGTTTTTCAGCTGCATTCAAGAGGTGGTAATCGCTTAACAGAAGCTTTGAAAGTACCGGTGTAAGAAACTTTCATTTTTCCTCCTTGAATTGCTTTGGTGGTGATCACAATGACACCATTCGCTGCTTTTGCTCCATATAATGCTGATGCAGAAGCATCTTTTAATACTGTTGCCGACTCTACATCGTTGATATCCATATCAAAAATGTAATCCAGGCTAACTTCGGCTCCATCAACAATAAAGGTGGGAACATTACTTCCTGTCGCAAAACTGCTTCGTCCGCGGATGAGAATCTCCGGGCGAGTATTCGGATCAGAGCCCCGTTCATTATTCTCTACTAATTGCATACCTGGAATGAAAGCCTGTAAACTTTGCAAAATATTTTTGGTACCTACGCTTAATAATTCATTCCGGGAAACAGTTTGAGCTGAACCGGTAAAACTTGCCCTTGATTTTGTTCCAAAACCGGTTACTACGACATCTTCTAAAGTTTGATTGTCATTTTCCAGGATGATATTATAATCGGTCTTGTTTTTGGTTATTTTTAATTCGTAGGATTTCATGCCGATAAAAGAGAAAACCAGGATTGTATTGGCATCCGGTATAGTTAAAGTAAATTTACCGTCTGCATCTGTAGCTACACCTAAAGCAGTTCCTTTGATTGCAACAGAAACTCCCGGAAGAACATCACCTTGCTGGTCAGTTACCTTACCTGTAATATTAATGCCTTTCACTTGTGGAAGTTGATTTACTGTTCTGGAGGAGATAATCACATGGTCATTCAATATTTCATAGGTCAGTGGTGTGTCGGTGAGGACGAGATCCAGAATTTCTTTTACGGTTTTTCCTGTGATATCACTGTGACAAGTATATCCTTGTACATCCTCGTGATTGAATACAAATTTTAATTCAGTTTTTTTCTGCATTTGTTGAAAGAGCTGAACCAGATTCACCTGATTTGATTTTAGGTTGATCCGTTTTTCCTGTGACCAGACGGTTGCATTCAGACCAGTGTAGCCTAATGTGATAATCAGGCACATGAGCTTAATCTTAATCATGATCCGGATAAGATTTTGATTTGTTTTTTTCATAATTTTGTTGTTGATAGTTTAACATGATTCCCGGATTAGGGAATGGTGTAGCCGGGATGTAGTGACGTGCATTCCGGCTTTTTACTAGTTAGAGTTGTTTTGTACAGTTAGTGTTTTTCCATTTAAGTGCATTTTTATTTTGTGTGTTTTTTCTAAAATAGTGATAACCTCTTGTATTGAGTGACTGCGGTGAAACCAGGCTGTAAAATGATAGTTTTTGATTGCTGCCTGTTGATAGACTATATCGAGATCATACCAGCGGGATAGTTCATTGAGGATATTTTCCAGGCGGCGGTCCTTAAAACAGAAGGCCTCATGGCGCCAGGCGACTATTTCTTCCAGGTCTACAGTGGTGATTTCCATATATCCTTCTATAAAACGGGATTGCTGACCTGGTTGCAAAGGGTGTATTTTTCCTTTCCGTTCCACCTGTACTTTCCCTTCAACCAGAGTGGCCGATGCGTAATCATTTGCATAGGTGCGTACATTGAATTGAGTTCCTGTTACACGGATGTCAAATTGTGGCGTATGGACAATGAATGGTTGTGCCGGATTTTTGGCAACTTCAAAATAAGCTTCCCCTTGTAGGTATACTTCTCGTTTCGCACCAGCGAATACAACAGGGTAATTGAGTACACTCTCTGAGTTTAACCAAACTTTGGTCCCGTCAGCCAATATCAAAAGATATTCTCCTCCCCGGGGGATGGTGATGGTGTTGGTTCCCGGAGTGTTTGTTTCGCCTGCTGCTTGATAGACAAGGGTTTTGGGTGTATTATTGTTAATGACTACTCCTTCTTCATTTTTCAGCACTTGGAAAAGAGTATCCTCTAAGGGAAGTTGCTCACCATTGGATAAAGTAAGGACAATTTGTTTCTTAGGAGGCTGTGGAATTTGTTTGGTTTGAGACATTTCAATTTTCGGATTTTCCGGATACTCAAA
>ERZ780154.813-NODE-813-length-19267-cov-6.90454_pt1 | contig 19267 bp, 21 predicted proteins | sample MGYA00511568_ERZ780154 | MGnify/ENA primary metagenome ERZ780154 (study PRJEB29588, sample SAMEA2142525) | human gut metagenome | biome: human gut; feature: human-associated habitat; material: faeces | place: Denmark | collected 2008/2010 ...
ATTCGCCCGTAAACATGCCCAGCATGGCTGTCACCACGGCGGGCACCGTGCTGAGCAGCCCTTCGGGATCGAACGACCCGTATATCAGCTTTCCGGGCAGGAACTGCCGGTCGATATAGCCTGCCAGATTCCCCTCGAAGGTCAGCGGCCCGGCGCCTGCGGCGTCGGGCGCCGCGACCAGCGCCGAAAGCGCTCCGTAACCGGCCAGCACCGCGACGGCGATCGCCGCACGGGTCTTCACGCCGAAATTGAGATACAGCACCGCGGCGATGCTCCACGCCAGTCCGATGCGTCCCAGTACGCTCGCGATCCGCAGATTCTCGAAATCGAGCTTGAACAGTCCGTTGTAAACCATGCCCAGCACGACGAGCGTCAGTCCCCGGCGGACGATCTTGGCATACATGCGCCCCTCGGACATTCCTCCCGCACGCTGCTTGGCGACCGAGTAGGGAAAGCTGACCCCGGCGATGAAGAGGAACAGCGGAAAGATCGTATCGTGGTGGGCGAAGCCGTCCCACGCGACATGGCTCATCGAAGCGGCTGCCGCATCGGTCACGGCCGAAGGCCACAAGCCGCACACGGCCACGACGAGCGACGCGAACCCCATGATGAAGAGCATGTCGAACCCGCGGAGGGCGTCGAGCGACATCAATCTTTCGGACTGTTTCATAATTCTGCCTGCACGAAAACCGGAACATGCCCCGAACGGCGCTCCGGACATCGGCGCCGGTCTTCATTTATCGTTCTTACAAAGATAATAAATATTCCTGATATATGCAACAGTTTCGAGGCCCGGCCGGAATCGCTTCCGCCGGGCCTCTTCATCGCCGTTTCGTACCGAATCACTCCAGTTCCAGATTGCTCACCCGCCCGGTCACCCCGAACGGGAAATCGGGATATACGTAAAGCCCGAACCGGGGTTCGGTCTCGCCGTGCGTATAGTTCCAGATGCTGGCGTAATCGTCCGCATCCTCGCCCATGTTTTCCAGCTGGCGCAGGTAGGCGGCCAGCGACTTGTTCTCGACGATATAGATTTCGCCCATCCGGTCGATGATCGGACTGTGGCGGCGCGTGCGGTCGTGGTCGAAGCGCAGGATGCGCCTGCCTTCGGGCGTAATGCCCACCAGCCTGAACGACATGCTCTTGCCGATGGCCGGCAGGTTCAGCACGCTGCGGTCGGTCGCAAGGAACGGCAGCCGGTGTCTCTTCATAAAGCGGCGGAGCCGTTCGGCCGTGTCGCCGCCCTTCTCCAGCTCGGCATCCAGCTCCCCGGCCTGTTCGGGCGTCAGCCGGCCGTAAAGCTTCTCCTCGTGCTGTTCCTGCAGCGACCGGCTGTTGGGCGTAAAGACGGCGTAATTCTCCTGAAACCCCTTCACCGAGAAGGTGTAGTAGCAGACCACGCCCAGCGCATTGAGCACCTGCCGCAGCCGGGTCGTATGCCCGCGGCGCGACGCCGCGACGGTATAAACCAGCTGGTTGGTGACGAGCCACCCGGCCGCGAGTATCCTGCGGATCGCCTCCTGCGCTTCGGGCGTCACCTCCAGCGGCGACTGGAAATGGGTCTGGATGATGAACTGCCGCACGCCGACGGCCGAAGCCTTCTGCTTGAACTCCCTGAGCACCTCCACCAATCCGTCGTCGATACGCATCGGCAGATAGGCCGGCAGGCGCGAACCGAGACGCACGCGCTGCAGTTCGGCGTATTTCTCGCCGTCGGGCTGCCCGGCGTTGGCCTTGCGCTTGCGGCAGGCCATGCGGTATACGGCCTCCAGTATATTGTGCAGCGTCTTGTTCTGGCTCATCAGGGCGTCCCCGCCCGTGATAAGGATGTCGCGCAGCTGCGTGTCTTCTTCGAAATAGGTCATCAGGCGGCGCAGCTTGTGGTCCCAGCTCTCCTTGGGCCGCAGGCTCTCGAATTCGAAGTTGAGCCGTTCGCTCTGAAAATCGTACATGCGCTGGCACGACGCGCACAACCCGCCGCAGGCGCGCCCCATCGTGTCGGGAATCAGGATCGCCACCTCCGGATAGCGGCGGTGGATATTGTGCCCGTCGGGCAGCAGCCACCCCGCGGCATTGGGCTTTCCGGCTTCGACGACGTCCTCCTTCTCCCACGCGCGGATGCTGCCGTAGGTCTCGACCAGCTGCGGCGAGTAGAGGATATAGCTGCGGATCGCCTCGTCGCCGTATCCTTTTCCGGTCACGTCCAGCAGCGAGAGATAATAGGGCGTGGCGAAGAACGGCATCCCCTTCTTGCGGGCCTTAGACAGCAGGTACATGGTCTCCGCCGAAAGCGAATTGCCCAGAAAGCGGTTCAGCTCCGAGGGACTTTTCACCGCCATCGCCAGATGAAACCTGAAATCGTTCCACCAGATGGCCACCTGACGGTATTTGTCTTCATAACTCATCCCCTCCGCGAAACGGAACCGCGAGGGCGTCGATTTGCGGTTCTCGATTTTCTGCACCAGCAGATGCAGCATGCGCTCTCTGTTGTCGGCCCTGATCTCCCGCACCTCGGCATCGAGTCCCGAAGGCCAGCGCTCGGAGCGGATGCGGACACGCTGCATCGAAAGCGGCGGCAGTTCCGCTCCTCCGAGACGTTTGAACAGGTAGAACAGGTCGATAAACAGGTCCGTGCGCATCTCCACATTCTCCAGACAGCCCGTAAGAAACTGCCACAACAGCGTCAGCGTCCGCACCGGCATCCGCTCGCCGGTAGACAGTTCATCGACCTCCCGCCCGTCGTAATCGATCAGCAGCCGAATCTGCTCGCCCGCATCGCCCTGCGCGGACTCCGAACGGGAGACCCACTCGCCCAGACGCCTTCGGAACTGCACGGCGTCGCCGCTCGCCTCGGCGGCGGCGACAAGTTCGGGTAACTCCTGATGGTAAAGCTGTCCAAGCTGGTAGAGCGTGAGCGCAAGCATTTTTCTTTGTTTCATAAGCTGTTGTTTTTCGTGTTAAGCATCTGTTGACAGGGGACCGCCGCAATCCCGCATCGCGGGCGTCGTCTCACGAAGTGCGGGACAGGCCCGGCGCGAAAAAAAATCGCAGAAATCCGCTGATCGCAAGAAACCCCGGCAAATTCCTCCGCATTTGAAAAACATTCCGGGAAAAATCGACATTTTTTCCGCCGCAAACATCCAGAATTGCTATCGGAGAGGTGTAAAGGCAAAAATCTGCGGTCTGCACGACATGAATAATAACGGCCGCAACACGGGGTTTTGTGCAAAGATACGAAAAAAATCGACATTCCCCGGCCCGGCGTCCGAAGGTCCCGGCCCTTTTCCCCGTCGACCGTGGCGTCAGCCGCCCGTCTACAGCCACTGCCGCCAAAACAAAATCAGCCGCCTATGTTTTCACATAAGCGGCTGACTCTCGGCTTGTCGGGGTGACAAGATTCGAACTTGCGACCACGCGCCCCCCAGAATTAAATTTTACTTTTTCCAATAAATTTAACGAACTATATTTCAACGGATTTTCATCTCTTTCAACGAGTTGCAACTTGCCATTATCGAGAGTTGTTGCGATTTCGCGTGTTCCACCTGTGTTCCACGCATCATTCGCCTACCCAATCAAAATTGAAAAGTGAATCCCCGACATCCGAAAATGCCGGGGATTATTCATTCAGACAACCGACCCAAAATTCCTATTTCAGATCGCGGGCCTTAATGCGCACGACCTTTCCGTCGCGCACGACAACCAGTTCTCCGTCCTCCTTCTTCGTCTTTTCAATCAGACGCTTACGGGCGAGCAAAATACCTGCGTTGATTTTTTCCTGCATTTGTTTGATTTCAATCTCGCTCATAATTCGTAATCAGTTTATAGGATAACGCGTCTTCAACATGAATTGTTATGTTTTTCTCACCCGACGCAACTATTTTAATCTCTTCGTCTGCCGAGCTGTTGTCGTAGATTGTCCAGAAATCACAAATCGGGGTATAGAGGGTCGTTAAATTCCTGATGCCGTTCGCATAACGCCGCCGAATCACATCCGACGGAATATTGTGCCCGCCCTCGCTTACTCGTGTTGCAACACGCTCGATAGCCTGTTCGGGTGTCGGCAACCAAAAATAGAGCAACGTCACAAAATAGCCTTTCGCCTGCGCCCGCTCCACGAATTTCACATAGGAACGGGTCGCCAACGTCGTTTCAAACGCAAGATCCTCGCCTTCGGACAAAAGATCATCCATTCGTTGCAGCATCAACCGTCCTGCCTCGATCGCTACGCTTTCGGGGTTGAACGGCGACAGCCCTTTTGCTATTTCGTCGGCATTGACGAACTCCCGGCATCCCAGCATTTCGGGCAACACGGTATAGGATGCAGTCGTTTTCCCTGCACCGTTGCAACCCGCTATGATATAGAGTTTCGGCATACTTCGTAACAAAGGTACGAACAAGCCGCGCACAAAAGCAAATTTTATTTGCGTTTTGTCGGGGCGGAGTACCTTCGACAAAGTCAAAGGTAACTATTTCAGCCAACTTACGGCCAAATACCAATCTATAAAAATCACATTATACCGAGCAGCGACATTAAAAATCCGGATTTTTCCCATATAATTTATTTATCCACATGGCAAATAATCGGTCGGTTACAGAAAAAACCTTGTTAATTTCGGTGATAAGATCCTTTTCGAGTAGTTTCTTTGCGGCCGACTGTACCGAACTGGCCGAAGTAAGACTGTGCCGTTTGATGAAATCGGCAGATGTAATACGCTCGGCTTCGCCCTCCCTGGCAATGGCATAAAGCAACTCCTTCTGCTTTTCGGGAACGTTCGACAGAATCTCCCGGAAAATCGTATCGTTCGAAGCAATCATATTATCGATGGCAGCCCGGATCGTCTCCAACGTACATTCGTCGCCTTCGGGCGTATCGGCAAACGATTCGTTGAAGGTCTTTTGGATATAGTAGGTGTGCCCCTGAAAAAGTGCATAAACCTTTTCCACATCGACGGCGGCTATCGAACGGTTGCGCCGCTCGAAATGCCCGACGATAAACGGAATGTAAATCTCCGCAGGAATGGCTTTCAGCTCCAACATGTCGACACTATGGTAGAACGGCCGGGCGGCCGATGCAAACATCTCCTGCATCATGTGGCGTTCGCTCCCGGCAAAGATAAAATGGCTGTTCTCCGACCTTTGGATGTGAGTCCGCAACAAAGCCTCTATATTCTTCTCCGGATATTTGGCAATTTGCTGGAACTCATCAATCGCTACGATGCAAGGCTTGTCCGCATGAGACAAATATTGGAAAATCTCATCGAGCGTATATTCGGGCCGCTCGATATCTCCCAACTCCACATTGAAAGTGGGAAGATTAGTGATGGGGTCGAACCCGAATTTCCCGCTGATGGACTTAATCGTCTGAATGAAAAGAGTCGCCATTTTACGACTGCGAGGCAGGAGTGTTTCATAAATCTCCCGGCCGAGCAGATAGGTAAATTCGCGGAGACTCGACGTATGCAGAATATCGATGAAAAAAGTATAGTACTCCTTACCGATCTCCGGCTTGTCGTAACAGAACTGAATCAGCCCTGTTTTACCCATACGGCGCGGTGAAATGACAACCAAATTATTGCCGTTGGTAACCGACTTGACAAGCCGGGCTGATTCGCTTACCCGATCGCAAAAATACTCCGGAGCGATCTTTCCGGTCACGATGAATGGATTTATAATCTTCGCCATAGGAATATCATTTTTGCAAAAATAATTATTTTATTCAAATTATGCAAATCGAATAATTATTTAGTAGAGTAATTGTACCATTCCGCGAACACAAGACCGATGCCGAGTAAATTGAGCAGTGAATAAAATATCAAAATATCGAGATTTTTGCAAAATCTCGATATTTTTATCTATACAAATGCGAATTCATAATTTGTATCAAGTCATAATATACTGATTGTCAAATGATCCATAATTAAAACCAAAAAATATTTGCAATCGCTTCATCGACATATTATTTTTGCCCCGTCTACGACAGATGGGCAATTTAGTAATCGCATCATACTCTGCAATTCTCGGGTAGGCGGTTAGTGCTTCGGCCGGATCTATCGAATCCAGCTTTGACAGTATCTTCATTCGCTTGTCGTATGACATTTCGATAACTATCAGCGAATCAAGAAGAAAAACTGTGCAAAGCTATGGCTTATTCCATCCGGTTTCCCCGTCGTCACGACAAGGCCGACCGCAACGGCCGTTATGCCGTCAGGCTGTGTATCACTAAAAACAAGCGGCGCAAATATATCGCGCTCGATCTCTACGCCGATCCCGCATATTGGGACGAGGCCGGTGAGCAATTCATCATCCTGCGCAACCTGAAAGGAGCCGAGCAGAAAGCCGAGAATAAACAACGCGAAGCCGACAATGCGCTGCTGGTGAAATACAAGGCCCGTGCCCGTGAGATCGTCGAACGCTTCGAGATCGAAGGCATCGACTGGACGCTGAACCAGTTCGAGGACGCCTTTCTGAACACCTCCAAACAGGGAAAGTTCAACGCCTATTTCACCGACCGCATCGCGGAACTGCACGCGACGGGACATATCGGGAACTCCCAGACCTATAAGCAGACGCAGGACATGTTGAGAAGCTATGACCGGAGGCTGGATCAGCGTCTCTTCTCCGACATCGACCTGCGTTATGTCCGAGGATTCGATATGTTTCTTCAAAAGCGGGGCTGTTGCGGCAATACGCGCAAATTCTATTTCAAGGCGTTACGGGCCATTCTGAACCGGGCCAATGCGGAGGGCGTCGGTTCGGTAGCGACCTATCCGTTCGGACGGGGCGGGTTCGAGGTCTCCAAACTCGAAGAGGCGACCGCCAAACGCTACCTGCCTGCCACCGAGCTGTCGAAACTCAAAAGCACCACGGCCAGTAATCCGCAATGCGAATACGCCCGCAAGCTGTTTCTTTTCTCCTACTATTGTTACGGCATTTCGTTCATCGACATGGCGATGCTCACGGCCGCCCATATCAAACAGATGGAGGACGGCGACTATATCGTTTACAAGAGGCAAAAGATCAAGCGGCAGAAAGGGGCCAAACCGATTTCGATCAAGATCACGCCCGCGATCCGGCAACTGATCGGGAACCTGCAAGCGGGCTCACCGACCGTGGACGATTTCCTGCTGCCGATCGTCACTCGCTCCGGCTATACGGGCGTGCGGCTCTACATGCACATTCGAGCCCGTTACAGCAAGTACCAGAAATACCTGCGCCTGCTCGCCGAGGAGCTCGGAATCGATTTCCACCTGACGAGCTACGTCTCCCGCCATACGGCGGCCATGACCTTGCAGCGCAACCACATCCCGCGCGAGGTGATTTCACAGATGCTCGGCCATGCCGATCTGGAGACCACGAACATATACCTCGACAGCTTCGACAACGGCGTGATCAACGAAGCGGCGAAAGTTTTGTAATAAGCCAACAATAGTTTAATATTTTTTGTATATTTGTACTATGAGTACAACATCGCAAACAAAAATAAACCAGCTATTACAGTCCCTCCCACCCGGAGCAGTCTATTTGTCGTCATGGATGAAACTCAAAAACATCTCCAACGACTTACAGCACCGTTACATAAAATCCGCTTGGCTGACTCCCATAGGCACAGGTGTAATGATCCGCACGGGCGATACGCCGACGTTATACGGAGCCATGTACAGCCTCAATACACAGGTTGACAAACATCTGACAATCGGAGCCATGTCGGCACTGGAAATACACGGGTATTCGCACTACCTCCCGATGGGCAGGCCAACCGTTTCGCTGTCTGCGCCACAAAAGGAGTATTTACCGCTTTGGTTCAGAAAATACGACTGGGGGGTGACGCTCCGGCTGTTTACCACCGAAATATTCAATTCCGATACCGGAATCACCACCACCCGACAAGGGGTTTTCGAGTTGCCGATCTCTACCCCGGAACGGGCGTTCATGGAGTGTCTACATCTCACTCCGCAATATTACGACATTACCGACCTCTATTATGTGATGGAAATGCTGTCGATACTCCCGCCGAAGAATGTACAACGCCTGTTGGAGGAGTGCCGTTCCGTCAAAGTGAAACGGCTGTTCCTCTTTATGGCCGAAAAGGCCCGTCATACGTGGTTCGAGGCCCTCGACCTCGACAAGATAGACCTCGGCAGCGGCAAGCGGGTAATCGCCAAAGGAGGTGTTTACGATAAGAAGTACCAAATCACTATTCCGGCTGAACTGAAAAATGATTAATCAAGAGTACAAAGAGCGCGTGCGGCTGTTGCTCCGCATCATCCCGATTATTTCGGCGGAAGAATGTTTTGCCGTTCACGGCGGCACGGCAATCAATCTGTTCGTGCAAAATCTGCCGCGATATTCGGTGGACATCGACCTGACCTACATCCCCGTTGAACCGCGGGAAGCAAGCCTCACCCATATCAAAGAACGGCTGAAAGCGGTAAAAGCAAAAATCGAGGCTGCGATACCGGGCATTGCAGTACGCGAAGTTCCCAATAAACTGATTTGCACTCATAACGGACATTTCGTCAAAGTGGAGGTAAACGACGTGAAGCGAGGCATCATCGCACCGCCCGTCGAATTGCCCTTATGCGACCTCGCCCAAGAAGATTTCGGTGTATTCTGCAAAGCCCGCATCGTACCGCTGTCACAACTCTATGGCGGCAAGATCACGGCGGCACTCGACCGCCAGCATCCGCGCGATCTGTTCGATGTAAGTCTGATGCTCGATTATATCAAAGACTTTGACCAGATCAAGCGCGGTTTCATCTTCTGCCTGCTGGGAAGCGACCGCCCGATCTTGGAGTCTCTTAATCCTAATTTTAACGACCAGCGCGACGCCCTGACCAACCAATTCGAGGGCATGTCTTCGACGCCGTTCACCTATGAACAGTACGAAGCGACCCGCCGCCGACTGGTCAAGTATATCAACAGTCATTTGACTCCGACAGACAAGGCGTTTTTACTCGGATTTGAAGACGGGACGCCGGATTGGGACGCATCGGAGTATCGGGATTTCCAGCATTATCCGTCGGTGCAATGGAAACTGCTCAATATACAGAAATTAAAGTTTCGCAATCAAAAGAAACACGAGGATGGATTGAGGAAATTGAAAACGTTCTTTTTCGGTTCATAAATCTACGTTTGCCATGTATTCCCCGCCTATTAAATACGGTGATTTCCTACAAAAATTCCCGACGGAAGCAGATGCGTTTCAATTTTATCAAACGCACTGTGGAATCTATTGTCCCTCATGTGGAGATAAACGGTTTGCTTATTTACGAGATGGCAAGCCCTACATGGCCTACTGCAAAAAATGCCATAAGGAATTCTCGATATTAAAAGATACGATTTTCGTTCGAAAGGAGACAGACTTCAGATTTTGGCTCTACATCGGGTATCTGCATTACCAAATGCAAACAGATATGATAATCGATCGCCTCAACATAGCAGCCTTACAGCGGGACATGCAGGGAACCACCTACAAATCACTGTGTCGCATCAACCGCAAACTGGCACGCTGGTTCGATGAGATAGATGCTACCGACAGAGACAATTTATTCGCATCGCTTCACAGAATATTATAGACCTGTTTTTTTGTACTTATAGGGATATTTTCAATGACACTCCCCTGAAATCCTCGGATTTCAGGGGATTTTTTCATATGTAGTCCAACTAAGTATACATTATGATAGAAACAGACGAAAACCCATATAATTCAATAGAAACATGAACAAATTCACCGATGAAACCCCGATCGCAATGCTGACCGTGGGACAACTGAAAGAGATTCTCGGCATCGACCGAATCTTGGGTAATCTTACTGCGAATCAAGCTCCGACCGAGCAAGTAATGACCATCGAGGAGGTCGTGCGCCTGACCGGATACAGCAAGGCGACGATTTACAAATTTACGAGCGAACGAAAGATACCGTTTCGCAAGCCGGAGCATGGCGGACGGCGACTCTACTTTCAGCGCGAAGAGATTCTCGACTGGTTGCAGAGCGAATCGCACCCGACGATCGAACAGGAAAACATTCAGAGAATAAACCAATTAAAAAAGCATTAGTTATGAAAGACGAAAAAACAACGACCAAGCCCGCATTCGACCCGGAGGTTCCGCCCCGTGAAGGGTTCATCTTCTACCGTACCTTTTATGAAGCGTTGGCCTCGATGAAGAACAGGGCAAGATTACACCTCTATGATGTGATTATGAGATATGCTCTCTACGGCGAGGAACCGACGGATCTCAACGGGGAGCAGATGCGAACCTTCATACTGATCCGTCCCCAGCTGGATGCCAACGAACGGAAACGGCAAGCAAAGTACAAGAAGAAGGCAATCAAAAAGAATAACGGCGAAGAACTCAACGAATTTTTCACAAAAACTGAAGATGAAGAAAATGACAATTTACAAATACTCAACGATATACAATATAAATAGGTCGCCCCTAAAAGATAATTCTAACATGAAAGAAAACGAATATGATAATGGGTATACGGAAAGACAAACAGTCGGTTCGAATCCCCCGGAACTCCCTCCGATCTGGGTTTCCGTGTTCGAGAACTACTTCGCGACAGAACCACACGGCTATGTTGACCTGATAAAGTGGTTCAAGACTGCCAAATTCAAGAAATCGGTCATCGCTTTCCGCACGACCTCCGACGAGAAGGTCCGCCAACGGATTAAACGCAACCTGCCGTGCATCACCCCCAGCGGAATATTCAAGACTCGGAGCCGTGACGGGCTGGTTCAGCACAGCGGGTTCATATGCATCGACATCGACCACAAGGACAACGGCGTATTCGGGCCGGAGTGGTTCGAGAAGAAGAAACTCGTCGCCAAGACCTTCGACAGCTTGTTATGTGCAAGCATGTCGATCAGCGGGAACGGCCTGTGCCTGATTTTCCGCATCGCTCACCCGGACATGCACCTGGCACAGTTCGACGCTCTGGTCCGGGAGATCTACGAGAAAACGGGACTCGTCGCCGACCAAGGATGTTGCGATGTCTGCCGCTTGCGGGGAGCCAGTTACGATGCCTACCCATACATCAATCCGCACGCGAAGCCTTATCGGGGCGTGCTGAAAGAAAGAACGGCAAGGGCCAAAGTCCGGACGGCCCGGGAAAAGGAGCTGCTCGATGAAAAGGTCTATAAATTAATCAAGAAAATCCGTGAAGAGAAGAAGGATATCACCGACGACTATCACGACTGGTATTGCATCGGATGCGCCTTGGCGCACGAATACGGCAAGGAAGAGGGGCTGCGGTTATTTCATCTGGTCAGCATGCACTCCAAGAAGTATTACCCGACCGACTGCGACGAGCAGTTCGCCAAATGTCTGCGGAGCCGGAAAATCGGGATCGAGACCTTTCTATGGATTTGCAAGAAACACGGGGTGACATTCAAGTAGCCCTCCGTCCCGCACGCGGAGCCGGAACCTTGTCGAGGGGTTTCGGCTTTTTTTATGATGGCCTCGGAACGTAGAGACTCCCGAGGCCGATTCCACCGAAATTTATACGGCGATACCCCATCGAGTGTTGTTCGAGCGAAAATAATTTCTAACTTTGTCACTGTCGACGTCCGCAAGGACTGCGGCAGACATATTGAAAGTGTTTTCGCACGCCTTTCAAAGAAAATGTGGAAGTTTTCAAAGCGGAAAGGCAAACGAACAGCACTCATTCTTGTTTAGATCATGGCAGGAGGCATTCTGCGTGCTGATATCCCATATCTATTCAAGCGTGGGGTATTGCATCGTTTGTTTCCGCTTGGGTCATTCCACAACCTTCTTTGAGACAAACGAAAATGGCTCCACGCTTTCTTTTTGCTACTAACCCAGCCATACAGGAGCCAGATGGCAACATAAAAACTTGTTGCTATGACCTATTACAAGGACACCTTACAGGCATTCTTGGATAATCACATCCACGAAATCCTCGGAAAGCTCGGCCGCGAGTTCGATTCCAACGATTTTATTACAGCATTCAGGCTGTCATTCCCCAATGAATATGCAACTGCTCTGCGAAGAAGCGGCTCTTATCGAGCCATCCATACTTGGATTGCCCGATGGTATCTTTCCCGCCAGACCGATCGACTTCAAAAAGGCGATATTCGGCAGAGGCAAAGCGACAACCGCAATCCAACAAAAAATCACACGTGGATCAAACTTTAACATTTCAACAATATGGGCAGAAAATTCATAATAGAGGAGGTCGAGGAAGAATCTAAGTTCGGCTGCGGTAGTATCATAGCGATGATAATTATTGCTCTTGTCATCGGACTGTGCGGCGGATTCAAATCATGCAAGGAAGACAAAAAACCGAAAGCCGTCGAGAGCCGGACGGAACAACCGCAACGTTTGGACGAAGTAAAAGTCCAATCACCGCCCTATGTCCCGAAAAGTTCGCATCCGAGTGTTTCCGCACCGACTTCAACCACCGCATCCAAGCCGCAGAAAGAAGCCTCGGTCGAACCCATAACGGAAACATCCTTCGATGATGATATTGAGGTGGAAGAGCCGCTTGTTTCTACGACCCCGGCCGAACAAGATAATAGCATCGTCACGGAAACTGATTCCGAAACGCCCGCTTTGACGAAAAAGGAACGCCGCAAGGCCGAACGTCAGGCCAAACGAGAGGCCCCGACGTAGAGAGAAAGCGCAGAAAAACAATTAAAATTATCCTCAAGATTGATAAATAAACGATTATTACCATGACAAGAATTACTGCTTATATGATCCTCAAAGAATTAGGTAACGATGCGCTGCACAAGTACATTTATGAGAACATCGCCGAACCTACCTTTGACTCGCACCGGATCACCAATCCTTTTCCGCAGGATTTCAGAGACTATTACGAACGTATGCTGATCGCACATGCGGACGAAGGCGACATCCGGAATCGGAATGTCATCATTGCAAACCGTATAGGCATCTATCTCGGCCATAACAGCAGGGCTTTACAGATTGAAAAGATCGGAGAAGTTATGTCTACCAACATGAACGGAGAAGAAACGCCGACTTCGTTTTGGAAGAAATTAGGTTAAGCAGCAAAATAACCACTAAAATTTATCACATGAAACGATTACTACTTTTTACATTAACGCTTTGTTTTTGCATAAACATACAAGCTAAAGAATCCACCGTAGTTTATAAACTCAACGGATATAAAACGCTTTCAATAACAGGAAATTTTGAAAAGGGTTTATTGACAGAAGGCCCCGTCCAATTCAATTATAAAACTGTCGCACATACAGTAAAATTAGAAGGTACATATTCTTCCCTAAATCAAACATTCCAAGGCCGGATCAACGAGACATATGACTGTTATGGAACAATATACACCACTAACGGCAAACCAATATCGAAAAAAACAGCGGCCTCTGAATGGATGATTAAGTTACATTTGGGTCGAACTATCAATGGTGCAAAAACTGAATTTGATGATTTTTTCATAGGAATGACTCCTCAGCAGGTTGGAAATAACAAATCTCACGTATGGAAACAATTATCATCATTTATGCAACAATTTGAAGAAGTCAAGACACATAATGCAACTATTTATTTTTCAAATGGCAATAAATACATCGGGCCTGTTCATTATGATGACTTTCATTGGGAAATAGGAAAGTATGGCTGTCAAGAATATTTAAGTATAGGTTCTTATAACATCTCCAAAGAATCGTTCAATATAAAATATCTTTGGAATAATGGAGATTCTTTTGAAGGCGCAGCACTTCGATTTCGAAATCGAGAGGATGGGATTATTCCAATATCGGGAAAAATGACATATAACAACGGCGTTAAAGACCAAACATGGGAACTATCGTCCAATCATTATAAGTATTTTACGTTCAACAAGAATCCATCACAACTTAAGGAAGAACTAATAACGATTGAAGTAAAACAACGCGCAAAAGAAAAAGCTTGGCAACAAGAGCAAGAAGAACGGAGGCAAAGAATAAAAGCTCGCGCCGATTCTCTGAAACTCGCAGATGAAAAGCAGAAACATCAGACTGAAGAACAAAAAAAGCAAGCATTCATCCGAAAATATGGTCAACGATACGGCTCGCTTATTTATCAAGGAAAACTCGAACTCGGCATGACCCAACAAATGTGTCAGGAGGTAATTAACATAAAATCATACGATATAGGAAAAAGCATGCGATCCGGGCATAGGGTTGAAACATGGACTTTCAATAAGGACAAACAAGACATGCAAGTCGCCGCAGCGATGACGCAACTTTCCGGCGAAGAAGCAATGGCTTTAGCCTTACTGATGGGATTTGCCGACAGCGTAGGTGCATCAACGCCCAAATACTCTATTTTAGTTTTCACCGACGGGAAATTGACAAGCCTTTATTAACCAAATATCATGAAACGAATAATCATCTCTCTGCTGTGTATAATAACGGTTCTATGCGGATATTTTTTAATTCACAAAAAAACCGCATTTATCAATACGAGAACGGCAACAAACTCCACACAGCAGCCGTCAGCCCCTTCACCGTTAGAACAACTGAAAACCCAATTCAAACAGCCGTTTAAAGGGCGTGCTTTTCAGGAATTGGTGAGCATGAGCGAATCCCTTAATAACATTTTATATTGTGACACATTAGATGTTGCACAAAGAGCAAGTATCCTATCACAAATAACAAATAAGCCTTATTCCGAAATGAATGCGTTGGTTTCGGAGGTAGATCGTTGTATCTCGGAATGCTGTGATTCTCCATGCTTTGCCGCCATACAAGATTCTATTATCTATTCCTACACCGACGAAACCCTCGATGTATACTGGTATTACGAAATTCAAGGGCAAGATTCTGTTCTGATGTTCGACATGAAAAGCTACAAAAGGGATATCGGAGAATTTGATGCTCAAACGACAATCGACGCATTGAATGAGCGTGCTGCAAAAGAAAATGAAAACGCGGAACGCTACTTTTCCCCAGACATGCGGTATGCCGCATTTATTTCCTGCGCACTCGACCCCTATCTCCGCGAACAGATAATGGCAGGAAAAGGACTCAGTAAAGAGGAATATCCCTTTATCAACGGCATTTGTCTGACAGATCTCGATTCAAGTTCAACGTATATGATTGTGGAACCGGGGCAAAAGGTTGTTCGCGAACATATCCGCAAACTTGTCTGGAATCTGGAATCAGACGTCATCTATTTCACGAGTTACGGGGATACTGCAGGTTCTTCCGGGGTTTACAGTTACAGCCTCGCGACCCGAAAGGTCGTAAATCTGTCCGACGGAGGTGTGATCGGTCTTATTTTAGATGAACCGCATATCGGCTGGCTTAAAATTCTGAATTCCTGTTTCATCGGAGATCAACCCGGTCGCTATTGGTATTACGCGGCTTTATCTCCGGACGGAGAAACAGAAATCAGACTGACCGAGCCTTCAATAAATATACCAGAAGATTAATAAACTTAAAATTTGAATGAAATGACTACTTTAATTACCATCGCAATCGTTTTGCTATTTGGCCTTTGTGTTTATATTGAAAGCAATTATCGGCATACGGTTCGCAAGACCGCCCGAGAAATGGATGAGCCTACCAAATCATCGAAATATTATCATTGGAGTAAAGACATTACCATTGGTTTTTTGCTCACCATAGGCTACTGGATATTAGAATCGATAGTAATCTCCTTGCTCTTTGCCGCAATAAAGGGATTGGAAAACAACGAACCCATTTTGTTCGAAAAATATAAAACGCTTTGGTGGATACTTGTCGCAGCAATTGCAAGCGGTTCGTTGTGGTATTTTTATTTAGGTGACTTAATTAAGCGCAGCCAACAAATCAATTTCTGGAATCAGAAGTATAGTTTGGATTTCAAATTCGCTCCTAAATATTACATCATATTCACGATATGGGTTTTGCTTCTAATAATAGTTCCATACGTAACAATGGATGTTACACACTATTCCATATGGCCATCCGACTATTCTATTTCTCCTGACCAATACGAAAGCAACAATACGATCATGGCACAGATTCTTCAAGAAGTGGCAAATCCGAATGCGGCTGTTCGTTCTGAAATTCGATATTTTGCAGATCGTTTATACAAAACCATGTTAACAGGCATAACATCCGCAACCGTCGTATTGGGTCTTCTAATTTTTTATCGCACCCGAAAATTGGAGAAAGACGAATAAATTAGCCTTCCATGGAAGAAACCACACCAACCTTTATACAGGAATATTTCGGTGAATACGGCATTATGGGATCAATCATCATCATTCTGTTGTTCATCATCGGATTTATGTACTTAAGACGGAAATATCCAAAAATGACTTTAACAAAAGAAGCCCCGGAAGAAACCCCTGCCGAAGAACCGGAACCAGAACCTCTTTTGATTCATTGCCCGGCTTGCGGCACTGAAGTTTCCCGCTATGCTCCGGCATGCCTTAAATGCGGACATCCGATATGCCCGACCGAATCGACACACAATGAAACTGTTATCAATGTTCAACCCGAGAAGAAAGAGGATCGAGGTTGTTTATGGACGTTATTGGGCTTAATTGTGCTGATAGTAGCCTCCGTGTTTTTTAATTTCATCGGCTATTTCATTGCGCTCATTATTTTAGCTCTTTGCCGGGTATTCAGTGCAGGAGAGGCTATTTTCCTATTTATCGTAGGCTTAATTCTCACATTATTACTACCCATTCTCGGAATCATATCTTTAGGAGCATTGTTTTTATCATAAAGAAATTAACGAACCTTAAACATCATGGAAACCTGGCATATTTGGATTATTATAGCTCTTCTTTTGTTCATTATAGAGATTTTCACTTCTGGATTCGCAGTTTTCTGCATTTCCGTCGGAGCGATAGCAGCGGCAATAGCTTCAGAATTGGATATGGAATTAAAAGGACAACTGATATGCTTCTCTATCGCAACATTGGCATCGTTTGTTGCCGTGCGGCCGCTGATGATAAAATATTTCCACAAAAAAAGCAAACAGGTACAGACCAACACGAATGCATTAATTGGCAGAACGGCAATCGTCACGGAGACAATAGACGTTGGCCATAATAGCGGCAGAGTAAAAATCGATGGCGACGTTTGGAGAGCTATCGCATCTAAAGGTGAAATTATCGAGATCGGAGAAGAAGCAATCGTAGAACAGGTAAACAGCACAATATTAACCGTAAAAAAACTTTAATACCATGGGAACACTTATTATCGTAGGCATCATCGCTTTTGTCGCAATCTTATTCGCAATTCTGGGATTAAAAACTATTTCTCAATCTGAAACAATGGTTATCGAGCGACTCGGTAAATACCACTCTACACTATCGGCGGGCATAAACATCATATGGCCTATATTAGACAAGCCACGTCAAATACTGTCGTTATATTAAAGAGGATTATGACGGCAATAATATTATTATATCCAGATTATTCTATAAAATAGATTTGCGTGAGCAGGTTTATGATTTCCCCGAACAAAATGTAATCACAAAAGACAATGTCACGACACGCATCAATGCACTGTTATATTTTCAGATAACAGACCCGATTAAAGCCGTCTACGAAATAGACAATTTACCCAATGCAATTGAAAAATTGACACAAACTACATTGCGAAACGTTATCGGTGAATTGGAATTGGACGAAACGCTAACCTCACGTGATACGATCAACTCAAAATTACGTGCGGTATTGGACGATGCTACGAATAAATGGGGTGTCAAAGTCAATCGAGTCGAGTTGCAGGATATCACACCTCCCGACAGTGTTCGTAATGCGATGGAACAGCAGATGCAAGCCGAGAGAGAGCGTCGTGCCAAGATCTTGAAGGCAGAGGGTGAAAAAGCATCCGCCATTCTGCAATCCGAAGGGGCCAAAGAGTCACAAATTAATCATGCTTTAGCCGAAAAACAATCTCAAATATTAAGGGCCGAGGGCGAGGCGGAAGCCAAGGTGCTGCAAGCACAAGCCGAGGCCGAAGCAATTTTGAAGATTACATCGGCGATAAACGGAGCGCAATATAATCCCGCTAATTACTTATTGGCAACAAAGTATATCGACTCCCTGAAAGAGATGGTAAGCGGTAAAGATAACAAAGTAGTCTACATACCCTACGAAGCCTCTTCGTTACTTGGCTCACTGGGAAGTATAAAAGATATGTTCAAATAATCTTAAACTCTGTGAATCGACACTCGTATATAATTCTGGTCGCGGATAAAGCACATAGTTGTAAGTTGTTATCCACATCCTTTCCGAGTCTTTATCCCGACCGTTCTTAGTTGTCCCGACCTGCCGCAACCCGGCAGGTCGCTTTGTTAAATCCCGACAGAAGATACTGCGGCGCGATTACGGCTCATGTAGTCGGAGACTCGATAAAATTCATTATTCGCCTATTTTAAGCCAGTGTATAGGACTTAAATAAGCAAGCTGCAACGATGATCTTCCAGTCATATCGGCTGAAACGGCCTGCGTACTCACAGCCGGAATGTATTACCCAAAAACTAAATCACATGAAAACCAAAGAAGAAATCAGACACTACCTCGACACCCGATTCAGCGCATCGGAAGACGACATGGTGCAAATCGTCCGGAACGATTTCGACCGCATTTTGAACAGCGCAGCATCTTGCGCCCTAATTACGGTCGAGGGTGCAATGCCCGCCTTGGCAGAACAACTCCGCACTGAATTAGAAGCCCTATATATCGAAGGCGATCTCGACGTAATTGTAAAAATAAGCTATCATCCCGCATCGGAAATTAGTTTCGACGACCTATGCAGCCTCTTAACCGTCATCCACGAATTTGCCCCGCAGGTAAACATCGTCTGGGGCTGCGGCACGGATGCAAAACTGGCTGAAACCGACTATTCGATACTGTTGCTGATCGGGACATCGGCAGAGTAAAATTTGCAAGACCTGCCAAAAACATATTGGCAGGTCGTTTTGTTTCGTCGGAACAGAAGATACTGCGATGCGATTACGGCTCATGTAGTCGGGAACTCGATAAAATTCATTATCTGCCTGTTCGGAGCGACTGTATAGGCCCAAATACAGCAACCACCCAACAACCAAATACTTAACGACTGAGATTGAAATTTTCGGATGGCGACTATTTATGTACCACTTGTGTACCACCGCCGCTTTTCAGACTATATACCACAAAAGAAAAATCCTTGATATTCGATTGAATATCAAGGATTTTTCATCAGTCGGGGTGACTGGATTCGAACCAGCGACCACACGCCCCCCAGACGCGTACTCTAACCGGGCTGAGCTACACCCCGTTGTTTTGTTTAA
>ERZ780154.822-NODE-822-length-19180-cov-1.93872_pt1 | contig 19180 bp, 12 predicted proteins | sample MGYA00511568_ERZ780154 | MGnify/ENA primary metagenome ERZ780154 (study PRJEB29588, sample SAMEA2142525) | human gut metagenome | biome: human gut; feature: human-associated habitat; material: faeces | place: Denmark | collected 2008/2010 ...
ACGGAAGTATATATCCCATGGGAAACACTGTAATGATGATGGATGCCTGTAACAATTTGCCTCCCTCGGTGACCGGGGCCAGTCAATATCAGAAGGTGAAGTTGGCTCCTTTTATCGGTGGTTCCAATTCTCAAAACTTATTGTATGATGAAACCAATGAAGTGATGTTGATTTTCAAGGGAAATGCCGGGAGTTTATCTGGAAATCCTATATATGCTTTACCGGAAAATTTGAAATTGCGAAGTCATAAACTCTTTTTTATGGAATTCTACGGACTTAGTTTGACTAATGTTTATGCAAAGAATAAAGCAGATAACAAATATTATCGGTATACTTACGATACTTATGACCGGAATGAAACTAAATTAGGAGATCCGTTTGAAATTACAAATGGGGAATTGTTAGAGCAAGGAGAGCAATTTGTTTGTGATTATGTGAACGGGTTCTTTTATATGTCGATAGGGGATAAGTTGTATGTATTGAGAGGACATGAGCTGAGGGAGGTAACTATCAAAGACCCGGATGGAGTAGTGACTGGAGGATTTCAGGGATTGGAGAATATCTCTTTGTTGACCAGATATACCGGTGTCCAATCAGTAAGGCCTTATATTATGGTGGCTACCTATGGAGGGACGGAAAACAGCGGAAAGATTTATTTCCTGGAACCTAATTCCATCGAATCGAGCGAGTTGACTGTAAGAACTTATTTTGAGGGATTGGAGAAAGTGAAAAGTATCAGTCGCTTTTAATTTGGAATAGAAAAATTTTGAAAGCATACCCCCGAAAGTTTATTGTCTGACTTTTGGGGGGTATGCCAAAACTTATCAGACACTTCCTTTTGGGGTGGCGGGCTAAAAATATTAAAAAATCAATTTGAATGATGATGAGATATATCATATTATTATGTTGTCTGTTAACGGTCGGTCTTTTGCAGGCACAAAGTCCGGCAACGGTAGAATGCCGTATCGGTGAAGGTATTGGGGAAAAGTTACATCTGTTTAAAGTGGTAAATGGTACGAAAGTAGCTATTGCCGATGCGGTTTATAATAAGAACGGGTATTACGGATTTAAGTTTGTACCGGAGTATGAAGGTTTTTATGTGGTGGGGGATGACCGGAATTACCAGTATCCGGTTTATCTGAAAGGAGGAGAAACGGTTTCTTTGTATATGGATAAGGATACGGTTTATTTAGAGGGAAAAAAGAACACGAAGGAAAATAGAGTATTGTTTGATTGGATTGCTTTGTCAAAGAATATAGAGGCAAAGGCGGTTCATTTTAGACGGGTTCGTAGTACCTATAAGGATTTTTTTCCTGAATTTGAAGCTTTTTTGCCGCGTGCTGATCGGTTCAGGGACGGGATTAAAACTTCCAATCCGCGTTTTAACGAATTGATGAAAAGGAGCATCGATTTTGAAAAAGATTTGTACGCGCTTACTTTTTTATATACGCCGCGTACGGAACATCCGAAAAAAGAACAACGGATCGCTTATTATTCAACTATTGTTAGTCCTGATAAGTTCTGTGATGATGTCGTTCTGGATATGCCTTATGGTATGGAGTTGGTAAACCGTTATATTTTGTATATTACCTTGGAAAAAGGTCCGGCCGGGAAGGAAATGGATAAAATATCCCTGATTCCTGACAATCGGGTCAAGGGAGAGTTGGTTGTAGGTCAGGCTGCCGGTATGAAGTCTTATTTTGAGTTGAAAAAGTATTTGGCGGAAAATGAAAAATACCTGAATGCGGCTCAGAAAGAGAGAGTAGAAGCTATCGCTTCGAAAATGTATGAAGCCCGGAAAGGCCAGCTTTCTGCTGATTTCACCTATCCGGATGCTTCCGGAAAACAGGTTTCCCTTTCTGATTTCAGAGGCAAGGTGGTGTTGGTGGATGTTTGGGCGACTTGGTGCGGTCCGTGCCGGGGTGAGCTGCCCCATCTGAAAAAGTTGGAAGAAGAAATGAAGGGTAAGGAAGTCGTCTTTATCGGAGTTTCCGTTGATGAGGAAAAAAATTATGACAAATGGAAGAAGTTTATCACAGACGAGCAATTGCCCGGTATTCAGTTGTTTGCCAACGGGTGGAGTAAAATCACCAAAGACTATAAAATTACCGGCATCCCCCGTTTTATGGTGTTCGGCCGTGAGGGCAAAGTGGTTGAATCGGTTGCTCCCCGTCCCTCTAATCCCGATTTGAAGGCGCTGTTGGAAGAAGAGTTGAGGAAATAGCCGCTATTTGAAACTAAAGGAAATCCGTTGGCAGAATTAGTACATATTTAATTCTGCCAACGAATAAAGGAATGAAGAGCTAAATAAAAATCGAGGTTTATGAAAAAATGGTATTATTTGAATATCATATTTACGGGAGTATTTCCTATGGATATGTGTCCGTGTTATACTAATTTTAATTAATGATTAATTAACCATAGCTCTTTATTCCTTAAACTTTAGAGTATGCGAAAAAGAAAATTATTGGTTTGGTCGCTTATACTTGCTGTATTGTTTGTGTTATATTTTACATATAGTGGTATTACTAAAAAGCATGTGTATGTAGATGAGATTTTATTACCTGATGATATTACGAAAACGTTTTCGGTAGATTTGTTAGATAGCGTTTTTATAGATAATGATCTTTTTACATTTGTTGTAACAATGGATGATTGTGATATTTGTAAATTGATTCTGTTCAATAAAAGTTTTAATGATGCATCGTGTAATAAATGTTTTTTCAATATATCGTCTTCTTCCGGGAATGAAACATTGGCCCACTTGTTGTGTACGAAATGTTTTCCGACAACTTATGTTATAAACAGGTCTTATGAATTAGTAGGTGTATTGGAAGGTGTTCGTGATTTGGAAAGGAAATTAGATTCTGTGTTATATTTGAATCAGAAAATAAATGATTGTTTTATAGAAGGTGTTGAAAATGATTCTGTCCTTCCGATGTTATCCTATGCTTTGCAGGGATTGATTGATTTAAAAAAAAGGGAGTATAATAGTGCTTGGAAATATGTAGAAAAGTCGTTGAAGTCGGGTTCTTATGTATTTAATAATTATTTGTCTTATTTGATTTGCAAAAAGAACGGGCTACAAGATTCTATTTATTTTAAAAATCAAGTACTTTCTTTTCGAAATAGTCGGATGCATGTAATATATGAGAAAATCATTCATCAATTAAGTTCGGGGTTATGAATAGGCATCTGTTTGTTTTATTGGCTTTAAGTTTATTTTATTGTTTTGCTCATGGTCAGGCAACTACCTCGCTTATTATTTCAGGGCAGGTAGTTGGAGAAAAAGGAGAGGGATTACCTTATGCGACAGTTGCTTTAACCGAGATTCCGTTTACTGTAATTAAAGGGGTGGTGACAGACGAGCAGGGGAAATTTAAATTGGTAGGTGTGCGTGGGAATTATACGCTTCGTATAAGAATGTTGGGGTATTCTTTTTGGACGAAACGAATAACGGAGCAGGATAGTATCTTGAATATCGGTACAGTAAAATTGGAAGTCAAAGAGGAGCAATTGGGAATGGTGACCGTACAACCTTTGGTAGAACAAAAGGTAGACGAGATTTGTTATAATCTGAAAGCCGATCCGGATAGAGAAAAGTTGAACTTACATGAAATTTTAGGGAAAGTTCCCTTAATCAGGCATACTCCTTTGGGGGATCTGTATGTAGATGTGCCGGATAAAAAATTTTTAGTACTTCGTAATGGAAAACGGGATGCTCTTTTTTCGGGCAAGAATTTGGATGAAATATTGAAAGCGATGCCTGCTAAAGGATATTCTGCTGTTCGTGTCAAATTGAAGCCTTCTGAAAAATACGAGGGTTTTGATTATGGGTTAGATATTGAACCGGATCAAACAACCCGTTTGGTGGGAGTAGTCGGTTTGGTAAATGGAAAAGGAGTATGGGAACAGGGTGCAGGAGGTGGGGAAATAAGTTTAGGGGGTAGTAGCGAGAGACTGCGTTATATGTTCGGAGTAAGAGGCCAAAGCTATAGAACGCCTGTATATCATCAAATTAGCCGACAGCATTATTTAGAAGAAGATAATGTTGTGTATCGTGAGAGTAGGCGGAAGACATCGGGAGAAAATGGGGGAATTGGCGGGGAGTTGAGTTATGATTTATCCAAAAAGCATTTTGTGAATTTAAAAGTGCAGGGAGATAAATTTTTTTCGCGGAATGAAACTTCTATTCATGAACATACTTTTGTTGATGAAAACCGGTTGTTTACAGGTAGAAAAAGTTGGACAAATAATTCGGCTATACAGGTTACAGCCAATTACCAATGGGATATAAAGCCTGGAGGAACGACATTGAATGTCGTGGGGCAATATAATCAGCGTCCGAAGCAGTTGCGAAATGGTGAGAGTGAAGAGGAATCCGCTTCATATTATTTGCCATATTCTGAAACAGAGGATGGGGAAAAACAATATGCTTTACAAGTGCACTATGTTAATCCGTTGTCCCAGAAATTGAATTTGCAGGTAGGCGGAGGCTATATTTACCGACATTATGAATCAGAATATCGATTAGAAAATCAGGGCATTCAATCATTGATGCATATGACGCATCAACTCTATTCGTCTTATTTTAAATTGGCATATCGGATAAAAAGTTTTAGGGTTGCGGTCGGTACAAAATTGAATTACCTGAATGATGGGGAAGGGATATATCAAAGGGTTGGGGAGAATGAACAATGGATTACGGAAACCCCGTTTCATTGTTTGCCTAATGCAGAGATTTCATTCTTTTTCCCAAAAAAGAAATTATCACGTTTGGATGTCAATTATGTTATGAACAAAACCCGACCGGGGTTGGCTTTGCTTTCCACGCGTATAGATGACAGTAATGCGGATTATATCCGACAAAATAATAGGTCATTGAAGTCAGAAACAACACATAGATTAGGGATAAATATATCTTTATTCAATGTGCGGTTACTTCTTTCGGGTATCTATAGTCCCGATGGCATTCATTCGTATTGGTATGAAACAGATGCAGGGCAATTGGTGAAGACTTATGCAAATGATAGTGAAAATTATTCTTTCGCAGGGCAGTTGTCCAACTATCTGATACGAAAAAGTTTTACTTGCCAATTCATGCTTAATACCCAATATTCATATCGGCAGGTGGCTGAAGAAAAGGTGAAAAATTGGTTGAGTTATCTTACGGTGATGCCGGCTTATACCTTTAAAAATAAGTTGGCCTTGGGGGCTACTGCTTCTTATGTATATACGGTGTATAGCGGTATGGAGGGACAGAAAAACAGACATCCCTTTTCCTTGGGTTTGAATGTAAGAAAAAAGTTTCTGAAACAGGATCAGTTGGAAATCTCTTTGACGTGCGAGAATATTTTATATTTAAAATCCAAAAATGTTTACGAAGTAAATACAACGTATCAACAATTGAGGCAAGAAGTATGGCAACATTATTATCCGTTGGAATTTAAATTTTCCTGGCGGATCGGTTCGTTCCAGGTAAAACCTGTAAGAAAAGGGAGTCGTGGAATTATGCTAGATGATGTGAAAATGGAAGAGTAGCTATTGGAAAAATTGTGGAGGGACTGTAAAGATGAGTCCGGGTGTTATAGAAGTGAAAATAACATAGATTCAGCATTTCTGTATCGGACAAAGGCGTTAGAACATATACATAAAGTTGATGAATACATTTACGATAACTTGATAGATACACTAAAAACGTTCGTACCATGAAAATTTACCTTAGTGTTTTATTTGCCTTCTTTTTATCCTATGTGGCAATGGGACAGAATGTTGAGATATTTGTGATTCAAGGGCAGGTGGTGGAAAAGGATACCAAGGAGCCATTACCCTACGCAACTGTGGCACTGACGCAACTTCCCGATATGACCAGGATAATAAAAGGAGTGGTGACAGACGGGACGGGACATTTCAAATTAACTGCTTCTAAAGGTACATATAACTTAATCATTCGGAATATAGGTTTCCGTAACTTTGTAAAAAAGTTAACGCCTGATATGGAAGACAACATTGATTTAGGAGTCATCGAATTGCAGGTTCAGCCGGAAGTTTTAGGAATGGTAACGGTGAAACCTTTGGTAGAAGTTACGGCAGATCAGATTACCTACAACCTGATGGCAGACCCGGACAGGGAAAAATCCTCCCTGCATGCCATTTTAGACAAAGTGCCCCTGATTGAAAGAAATATAAAAGGGGATCTTTACATCGAAGATGAGGGGAAGAAGTTCCTGGTAGTACGTAATGGCAAAACAGACGCTTTGTTCGACGGTAATATCAATGATTTGCTAAAATCCATCCCGGCAAAAGGCTTCGCAACGGTTACCGTCATGCTGGCACCTCCCGAACATTACGGGGATTATGACTACGTCGTAAACATTACAACGGACAAAACGGCCCGATTGTACGGAGCCGTCGGTATGATAAAGGGAATAGGTGATGTCAATAACGGCTTGTTCGATTCGGAATCAGGCATTATATCCAGCCTAAACAAAGTGAGACTTAATGTCGGTGTGGAGCTGGATTCGAAAAATGCCCCCGAAAGGATAAATTCCATCATACGGGAGCAGAAAAAAGATGGTAGTTTACTTGTACAAGAAGAGGAAATAAATACATCGGGTGAGAAATGGGCGATAGGCGGTATGGTCAGCCAAGATATCAGCAAAGAGCATTTTATCAATTGGAGGATAGGTTACGGGAAGCAATCTGACAGAGACAAAAGGCATACAGAAAGCCAATGGGATGAGCAACCGAAAGAAATAACGGATTTTATCAAAAGAGCATCCATGAGGCCCTTATACGGTGCTATCGAATATCAATATGATATCGGGAAAACACAAAAAGTGCTGAATATCGCTTACCAGCTCAAATTGCAACCCAAAGAAAAAGAAGATTTCGGAAGCGGTAACGGACTTTCAATGACAGAACGGATGCAGGAACAGATATTGCAAGTCCATTATTACAATCCATTTAAAAAAGGATTCCGCTTGGAAACGGGAGCCAGTTACATATATCGGGACAACAGTCAGGAAGTGGGCTCAAAGGGAATTGTCAGCAATAGCCTGGAAGAGCGCAAGCACATCATCAATGCTTACGGCCGACTGAATTATTCCCACAAACGTTTCAGTGCGTTTCTTGCGTTGAAAGCCGACTACTTGAATGATGGAGACGGAATCCTTCAAATAACCGACGGAAAAGAGGAAAGGATTTCCGTTACGGGACTTCACTGGATGCCGGAAGCAAATGTTTCATGGCTCTTGTCGAAGAAAAATTTTTCCCGTCTGAGCCTTAGTTATACGCTCACGCACCTCCGGCCTTCATTGAAAATGTTATCGGTATACGAAGACCTTTCCACTCCCGGTATGGTTATCAAAGGTAATCCGGAATTAAAGGAAGAAGATTACCATGCTTTGAATCTTAGCCTGAATATTGCCAAATGGACCATCTCTTGCCTTTGGAATCACTCCGGCAATAAGATAGGCTCTTATTGGTATCAGAATGAACAACAACGGATTATTCAGACTTATGCCAATCAGAACATTTCCAATTATTATGGATTAAATGTGTTCCGTTCTTTCAGATATAAACAATGGATGTTTTCCGGAAGGGCAGGAAGCAATTATAATAACGAACGAATGGCGGGAGACGAACGAAGTGAAAAATGGAATGTTTTTGTGGACTTTGGAGTCAGTCACGCATTCAAACAAGCGTGGAACATAGGACTCAATGCCAGATATTATGACATGTTCTCTTCCGGATATTCGTCCTATGACAGATCACCCTATACTCTTTCTTGTTATGTGAAAAAACAATTCATGAAAGAAAGGGGAGAGTTGGAAATTTCTTATGGAGACTTACTTCGCTTTAAACAGGACTTGAAAAGCCAAATAGACACCGATATTTTCAAAATGACAACTCAAAGCGACGGCATATATATTCCTTTGAATATCACTTTGAAATTCCGTATCGGTTCATACAAAATACGACCTGTCCGCCAAATTCGCAAGGGAATTGTTATTGAAGATCTGTCCACTGAATAGGAGAAACAAAAGATTTCCTGTAGGCGGTTTCCGATGTTTCAAGCACTATTGCCAAGAACTTGGCAACAAGAATCTAATAAACCTGCGTCTTCTTTTCAAATGTGTACGTTATCATATAAAATGCCCCCTGAAAGTTAGACAAAAAACTTTTAGGGGGGCACTTCAAAGTATTTGGCACCTTCATTTTTATTTGGAATAAATTTATACTTTTGTCTTGACAGGATAATTGAATTCGGACTTGGTTGTTTTGGTTTTTATGTATGTATCTGATAAAACAATTTGTGACTGTTTGAAGGGAAAAAAGATGAAGGGGTTGCAATATCTTTTTGAAAAGTATTACAAGCCTTTGGTTTTATGGGCAGATACATTTTTGAATGATATCAGTATGTCCGAAGATCTGGTACAGGAATTGTTCATCAAATTGTGGGAGCAGGGATTGTATAGTCAATTGCGTCCTGAGACATTGAGGACTTACCTGTATACTGCTGTGCATAACCGGGCTTTAAATCTACTGGATAAGAATGATCCTATAAGATTGGCGTTTCAGGTGGATGACGGATTGGAGTTCTGGGAGGAAAATAATGAGCCGGAAGAAGAAATAATGCGTCAGGTTGATGAAGCTATTGCAAAATTACCTGACAGAAGCCGGGAAATTATTGAGTTGGTCTATTTGAAAAATATGAAATATAAAGAAGTTGCGGAAAAACTTCAAATATCAATGTCTACTGTTAAAACTCTTTTAGTCAATTCTTTAAAAACATTGAGAAAAGAGTTTAAAGATAAAAATAATCTTTTTCTGTTTTTTTTATTAAAAAAATATCAATAATCATTCAACCGTTTTTTCGTTTTGGCTGTATTATATATACAAAATGCAGTTGAAATGAATTTCTCAGATATTGATCAAAAATTATTTGACTTTTTATCTGGAGCATTACCGGAGAAAGAAGTTGATGAACTTCGGGAGTGGCTCAATGCGGATGCAAGAAACAGCATGTATTATCAACAATACAAGCAAAAATATCTGAATTTCCGTTGGGGATTGCGTGTCCGGATGATTTCAGGTGATTTTGTTCAAATCCGGCGGACATTGCAACAACACCGGCATTTTCTTGTTTTCAGGAATATTGCGGCTATTGCAGTGTTCGTATTGATTGTTGGGGGTGGAATTCTATGGTATCATTCTGCAGATCAGGGAAAACGGTCTTTAGTTGTGGCTGCTGATTCCATCAGACCAGGCAAATGTCAGGCTGTCTTAGTGCTTTCTTCCGGGCAGCAATTGAAACTGAGTCAGGCTATCCAGACAGTCAGGGATGTCGATGGAGTATCTATCCAGGTAAGTCCTGAGGGTGTTTTGAATTATAGTTCCGGGGATTCAGTTTCTTTTTCTGAAAATTCATGTAATCGTTTGCTTGTTCCCAAGGGCGGAGAATACAAGTTGCAACTGGCTGATGGGACTCAGGTATGGTTGAATGCTGCTACGGAATTCAGTTATCCTGTTGCTTTTACCGGAAAACAACGGAAGGTTTTTTTAAAAGGAGAAGCTTATTTCGAGGTGGCTAAAGATTCCTTGCGTCCTTTTATTGTGATGGCAGATGATGTTGAGGTGAAAGTGTATGGAACTAAGTTTAATGTAGAGAATTATGCCTCAGATCATATCCGGACTGTGTTGGTGGAGGGAGCTGTGGGAATGGCGAGGGGAGGGGAAGAGGTAAGATTAAAGCCTGGACAAAAAGGAGAGACTGTCGGTGGGGGAATACAGGTTGAGACAATAGATGTTGCTGCTTATGTCGCCTGGAAGGATGGGGATTTTGTTTTTGAGAATGAACGTTTGGAGGATATTATGGAGCAGATTTCACGCTGGTATGATGTGAATATTTTTTATAGTCGTGAGAGTTCAAAAGATATCCGTTTGTCCGGTGATATGAAACGATATAAAGAGATACAAGCGTTGTTGTATTATTTCGAGCGGATTTCTGATGTGCGTTTTGAAATTAAAGAGAGGACTATTGTGATAAAATGATAGGATTACATAGGAATAAAAGAAAAAACAGATAAAGATGGGCGAACATCATTATCTGTTTGATAATCAAAAACGAACAGCGACGACCGACCAAAGTGTAACTGTTCAATTGTTGAATTACTAATTACAAATTTATGAATTCTAATTGGATTTATGTTCTGTCAGGGAACAAAAGACTGAAAATTCTTAAAATCATGAAATTATTCACGATTTTTATGCTGGTGTTTGTTTTGGGAGCAGCGGCCAGTAGTTATTCTCAAAATCAGCTGGTGTCATTGGATTTGAAGCAGTGCAATGTACGGCAACTGTTTAAAGAAATCCGGAAACAAACCGGTCTGCGTTTTGTGTTTAATGAGAAACATGTTGCTGGTCTGACCGGTTTGGATGTTCAGACCGATCATCAAAAGGTGGCAGATGTATTGAACGAAGTATTTGGAAAGACCAATTTAGAATGCTTGTTCGAAGATGATGTGATTTTTGTGGTTCCCCGGAAATTACAACAGCAGGAAACTGTAAAATCAGTCACCATTACAGGAAAAGTGACGGATAAGCAAGGGAATACACTTCCGGGAGTGACGATTTTGTTGAAGGGGACCCAGCTCGGGACTGTGACAGACAGTGAGGGGAACTATAAGCTTACAGTACCTGAGATGCAGAATCCGGTGTTGGTGTTTTCTTTTGTAGGTATGAAAACCACTGAAGCAAAGTTTATGGGTAAAGTTCCTTTTCATATTGTCCTGGAGGAAGATGCCACAGAAATGGAAGAAGTTGTCGTGACCGGTATTTTTGAACGGAAAGCAGAGAGTTTTACCGGATCAGCTTCTACTTATAAAGCTGAGGATTTGAAAATGATGGGTACCCAGAATGTTTTACAGAGCTTACGGACACTGGATCCCTCTTTTCACATTACTCCGAATAATCAATTCGGTTCTGACCCGAATAAATTGCCGGATATTGATATCCGTGGAAAGACCAGTGTGGTTAACCTGAAAGAAGAATATGAGACGGACCCGAACCAGCCTCTGTTTATTCTGGATGGTTTTGAAGTGCCCTTGCAGACCATCGTTGACTTGAATATGGAACGGGTGGCTTCAGTGACTATACTGAAAGATGCAGCATCTACGGCTATTTATGGATCCAGGGCTGCCAATGGGGTGGTGGTCATCGAAACTAAAAGGCCGACACAAGGAAGTCTGAGATTGTCTTACAATGGAAATTTTAGTGTGCAGATGCCCGACCTGAGTGATTACAATATGATGAATGCTGCCGAAAAACTGGAATTTGAACGATTGACCGGCTATTATTCAGCCAGCGATCAGGTATATCATTTTAATTTGCAGCGTTTGTATAATGAACGCCTGAGCAGAGTACAGAGCGGGGTGGATACCTACTGGCTGAGTGAGCCGGTACGAACCGGATTTTCACATAAACATAACCTCTATCTGGAAGGAGGGGATCATGCGATGCTCTATGGGGTAGGAATCAGTTATGCAGGCACCGAAGGAGTGATGAAAGAGTCAGGAAGGGATGTATTGAGTTTCAATATGGATTTACGCTACAGGAAAGGTAAATTCCGGTTTGATAATAAGTTTACTCTGGATTATACGGAGGCGGAAAATGCCCCTCAATCATTTTCTGTTTATGTGCAGACGAATCCTTATTATGAAAAGGATTATGAAGGAAGTGTTCCCAAATATTTGGAGGACAGTAAGGTGGGACTTGGAAACGGAGGGTATGATCCTATTAAGCGGGCCAATCCGTTATATAATGCAAGTTTAAATAATCTGAATGAGACGAAGGAATTGGGTTTTCGTAATAATTTCCAGATGGAATGGCGGCCAGTAGAGGGATTGGTTACCCGTGCACGGATTAGTTTGAATAAATCTGACTATAAAGAAGAAATATTCAAATCTCCCTTTCATTCTGATTTTGATGAAACAGAGAAAACAGAACGCGGATCGTATCGGAAATCTATGCGGGATCGTTGGTCTTATGATGGGGATGTGACGGTGACCTTTGGTAAATTGCTGGCAGAAAAGCATCAGGTGAATGTTGTCGCTGGATGGCGGTATGCCTCCAATCGTTCGATTAATGACGCTTATACAGCAATTGGCTTTCCGGATGATAATGTGCCTAATCCGGCTTTTGCCAATCAATATGCGACTTCAAGCAAGCCTTCTTATAGCGAGTCAACGGCCAGAAGTACCAGTTTTTATGTCAATGGAAACTATTCTTTTGCAAACCGGTATCTGTTGGATTTCAATTTTCGTGAAGACGGATCGTCGGTATTCGGAGTGAATAAACGGTTCACTGGCAGCTGGTCAGTCGGAGTGGCCTGGAATATCCATAATGAGGCTTTTATGGGGGATTGGGCCGATCTGCTAAAAATCCGTTTTTCTGTGGGTAAGCCGGGAAATCAGAATTTTTCTTCCTATAAGTCTTATACGACTTATGTGTATAATACGGTGGTACAGAATTTATTTGGTATGGGAGCCGAAGTGTCTGCTTATGGAAATCCTGACCTGAAATGGCAGCAAAAACGGGATTATAATATCGGTTTGGATGTGAAGTTGTGGGATAACCGCATTACGATCGGAGGGGATTTCTATATCGCTAAGACCAATGACCTGATTTCGACCCTGACTTTACCGGCAGCCAACGGGTTTACAACTTACATTGAAAATATCGGGTCTCTGAAAAATACTGGTTATGAATTGCGTCTGAGTGCTTATGTGCTCCGGAAAGACCAGATGAGCTGGTCGGTTTCGTTGGCAGGTATACATAATAAGAATAAAATTGTGGAGGTTTCGCAAGCTTTGCTGGATGCTCAGAATGCAATAGAGTCCGAGGATCTGGTTAATCCGAATGTACAGTTTCGCCCTGGTTACTCAAGCAATACGATCTGGACAGTCCGGTCGGCGGGTATTGATCCGGGAACCGGAAAAGAAGTGTTTATCAGCCGGGATGGCAACCGCACTTACAATTGGAGTGCTTCCGATATAGTGGCCACGGGAGTGAGTGATCCCAAATTAGAAGGAAATATATCCAGCATGTTCCGCTATAAAGGCCTGTCGTTGAATGTCTCCTTCGGATATCGTTTTGGAGGGCAGATATACAATAGTACACTGGCTAATAAAGTGGAAGTATCCAAAACAGCTATCGGTTGGAATGTGGATGCCCGGGTATTTCATGACCGCTGGAAAAATATCGGCGACCGGGCTTCGTTCAAGGGACTGGACGATTTCACACCCACAAATAAGACTTCCCGGTTTGTACAGGACGAAACTACTTTCAGGTGTCAGAATATGACCCTGCAATATGAATTGAAATCCCAGGCACTGAATAAACTTTTGGGAATAGATTACTGCCTGTTCTCCGCCAGTACTTCGGATTTGTTTTATATCTCGACGGTGAAACGGGAACGGGGGACATCCTATCCTTTTTCAAGGCAGTTTAGCCTGGGGGTAAATGTCGTATTTTAGGTATTGTAACTTTGGATGTTAATTATAATAGTTTATTTGTTATGAAAAATAGAAATATAGGATTAATAGGAATCTGCTTGTTTGCCTTTTGTTCCTGCGACAGTTGGTTATCGGTTTCTCCTTCGAATGAGATGCCTGTGGAGGATCAGTTTGGTTCGGAACAGGGAGTGAAGGATGCATTGGCCGGGGCCTATGTCTTGGTCAAGGATCAGAATTTATACGGGAAAGCCCTTAGCTTTGGATACATTGAGAATATGGCATCATTGTGGGATGCTGCAGTAGCTTCCGTTGAGGAGTCATTGACATTGCATGAATACGATAAGGTGACGGGGGCGGTAGATAATCTCTATGGGAAAATGTATAATGCTATTGCAAATGTCAACAATATCCTGGATCATATCCATGCAGATAATGGGGTTTTGCTTACTCCGGGTATGTACGAGATCATCCGGGGAGAATGTCTGGCGTTACGGGCTTTTTTGCATTTCGACCTGATGCGCTTGTTTGGTCCTGTTCCGGCCGACTTAGAAGCCGGGGGGGCGAGGTTGCCCTATGTCAGAGTGGTATCGAAGGAGATCAAACTTCCGGTTTCTTATGATGAATACAAGGATTTTTTGTTGAAGGATTTGAGGGATGCGGCAGCCCTGTTGAAGGAGTATGATCCTATCGTGGTGGAAGGTTCGGTGACAGATGAGTTCCTGGTCAGGAGAACTTGCCGGATGAATTATTATGCCGTAAAAGCTTTGCAGGCCCGTGCATTCCTTTGGTATGGCGAAAAAGAAAATGCTTATGCGGCAGCTATGGAAGTGATTGAGGCTAAAAATAGTGACGGATCAAAGAAATTTGATATTGAGGCTATCAAGACCGCTTTCCCCGGTCAGGATTTTATAATTTATCCGGAACAGATTTTCGGATTGTATGATCACCAGTTGGATGACAAATATTCATCTTTTTTTCAAACAGGAATTTTATATAAAGGGACCTCTTCACAGGAGATCATGAAAAACCTGTACGGGAATACAGGTAAAGATTTCCGGGAACTGTATTTGTGGGAACTACAGCGTCTTGTGGACGGGGATCGTTATACGATAAAAAAATACAATGTTACTTTAGGGGTTAAACAAATTCCTTTGATCCGGCTGAGTGAGCTATATTTTATCGCTATAGAAAGCGGCAGTGCAGAACAAGCCCAAAAGCTGTGGGACGAGTACAGGGATTCCAGGGTATTGGACAGAAAGGACCTTCCAACTGATCCTGAGCAATTGCAGCAGGAGATCTTGACGGAATTCCGGAAAGAATTTTATGCCGAAGGGCAATTATTCTATCTGTATAAACGCTATAATTCTCCTCGTGAAGATATTCTTTTTGCCAATTCCCGTTTAGTGGTTAATTACATATTACCATTGCCCAAAACAGAGTTGAAATGAGAAACTAACAGATAGTTAAATGTTTGAATCTAATTGAAAATAGGATGAAAAAGATAATCATATTAGCTGCAATGACCGGGATTTTCTGGGGATGTGATCAGGATGAATATATGGTCTATGAGGATGATGCCCGTTTGCAATTCGGTCCTACACCGGATAAGATATATACCCAACAGTCGGAATGGGAAGATACGGTAAAGACTTTTTCGTTTTTGTCGGTAGATGCTGACAAAATGCTGGATACCGTTTATTTTGATATTTACAGTATTGGTGTTGTCAGTACGGTTGAGCGTCGTTATGAACTTGAGCAGGTTGTGATTGATAGTGCGGATAATGCAGAGCCTGGCGTACATTATAAGGCTTTTGACGATCCGGAGGTCAGCGGAATGTATGTGATTCCTGCCCATAGTGCCCATGCTGTGGTACCGGTGGTGGTGATGCGCGATACCTCATTGGACAGCCGGGAATACGTGCTGAAATTCAGGATTAAGGAAAATGAAAATTTCAAGTTGGGTGATCGTGGCAAACAATGGCGTAAACTTTACTTGTCGGACGTGTTGCTGCGGCCTACCAAGTGGAATGACGGTTATTTCGGAACTTATAGCAAAGTGAAACATCGGTTTATGATGGAGCAGACCGGATTGAAATGGGACGATGAGTACCTGGAGATAGTGCTGAGTGATGTTTCCATGGGGTACTATTGGCAGGGAAAATTCCGGGAATTATTGTATGCCTATAATCATGATCCGGAGAATAAGGATGTGCCCTTAAAAGATGAAAATGGATGGGAAGTGAAATTTTAAAATAGCAAGATCATGAAAAATAAGATAATAATCGGTTTAATACTTGTCATAGGGGTATTTTTAACCTCCTGTTTTGAAGATCTGGGTAATTATGATTATACATCCAATGAGGTAATTACCATCGGAGGAGATATAAAGAAAGATTATTCAGTCGTGCAGTTTACCAGTAAACTGACTATCCGTCCGGAAGTAAGTTCCAATATACCCGGAGCGGAGTTTGAATATGCTTATTGGGTATATGATAAGGATCAGGGATCACAAGTTCCCGACACCCTTTTGGTTGGAAAGAAAGATCTGGAAGAGTATGTGGTGGGATTGCCTTCTAAAACTTACAAGCTGATCTTTCAGGCTAAAAATGTAAAAACAGGAATTCAGGGATTCTGGGAGGCAACTTTGAATGTGACGACCACTTCTAATCACGGTTGGTATATATTAAAAAGCGAAGATGGGAAATGTGATATGGACTACTATAATATGGCCGGAGAGAAGGCGGAAAATGTACTGCTGGCTTCCTGTGGCAGACAGTTGGAGGGAGATCAGGCAGAACGGATAACAGTGGGTACAAACTATGCCGATCCGGAAGATCTGGATCCGAAGACGAATACTTTCCGGAAAACCACGGTCCTTTTTCCGGTGAGTAACCGGGATGCCAAGGCGGTGAGGTTATCCACCGGAAAGATTATCAATGATTTTCCGGAAATGTTTCAGGAAGAACCGGCGGAACCTTATGCGCCGGGAATGGCTTTTGCTACCGGTATGGCACAATTTATCCTGAATCAGGGAAAGGTGTATTATTTCTGGCCCTATACCTCTGCTTTGAGTAAATTCTCTGTGGAATTGGCCCGGAATGAGACTTTTGATCCGTACCGGATATCAAAATACATGATGTACGCTACCCCTAATCCGATCGGGTTTGATGAAGTCAGTACTTCTTTTGTTGCCATTCCGGGAAATGGAACAACATTGATATCTATGACAGATATGCCGGGTACTGAATTAAGTGCCAATCATACGCAGATGAATCTGTTGTGGGCAGGCAGTAAGGGTTTATATGATATAGAGCATTATGCGGTCATGCAGGAACAACAGGATCCGTCCCGGAAATTTATTGCTTATATTACTTGCCTTGGGAATAGTATGACAATTAAGCGGGATAATCTGGAATCGACAGATCCGGCTTATGGGGCTTCGTTGTTCACTTTGAATCATTCATCTTCACAAATCTTGTATTTTGTAAATGGGCATGAGTTGTGGTCCCGGAGTATTGCTGCAGTGCCTGGAGTGAATTCCAAACTGGAGGTGGTGCTTCCGGAAGGGGAGATTGTTTTTATCAAACATATGCCCTATAGTGTTTATGGTAAGCCGGAAGAATCGTTTGATTACCTGCTGATCGGGACTATAAAGGACGGTAATTATGAGGTGGTCGGGTATACGTTGGATGCAGGAGGCCGTCCCGCCGATCCGGAGCCTGCCTTGCATTTTGCAGGAAAGGGTAAAGTGGGTGATGTCATTTTTGTATTTCCCAGTGTATCGGGTACAACATTCGTACCTTCTTACTGATAGGATTTTAACACTTAATTCAAAAAATGAATCATGAAAAATCAATTTTTTACAATAATGGTTTGCCTCTTGATGTGTACTTTGGGTGTGAATGGACAGAAAAAGCAGGCAGCCGGAGTCAATTTCGAGAAGAATTATGCTGAGGCTTTGGCCAAAGTAGGAAAAAGCAAACAAAAACAGGGTCTGGTTTTTGTATATTGTTATCAGGAAGGTAATTCTGCCTGTGCCAAGATGGGGAATCTGGTATTGAAAAGCCGACAGGTGGGTGATTTTATCAACCAGCACTTTGTGAGTACCCGGATAGATGTCGGACAGGCTGGAAATGAAGAATTTGTGAAACGTTATCCCATGTCTGTATTACCTGCCTTTTTTGTTTTGGATAAGACGGGAGAAGAAATCGGACGTTTCTGCGGGTCTGCCGATCCGGAGGTTTTTCTGGAAAAATTGCATTATGCTATGGATCCGGCCAATTCGGTGAAAGCGAAATTGGAAGCTTTTAACCGGGATAAAACAACTGCCCGGGGACGCGAATGCATGGAAGCTTATTATCGGGCTGGGAGAATAAAGGAAATGGCAGAGTTTGTTGAAAGTATTTTTTATGCCTATCCTCCGGAAGAAAGGTATTCTGTTGAAATGTGGAAGTATGTGGCACCTGCATTAATGAACACCACTTCTAAAGTTTTTGCTGTTTTTCTGTCAGAAAAGTATATCGCTAATCAATATCTGGGGAAATCAGTCGTAGACGAAGCTTTGGCTAAATCGATACGTCAGTATGCCTTTTGGTATGTTGCCGGAAAATTGAAAGATAAACCCGAAGATGCTTTAGCGTTGATCAGCCGTCTGGCCCTGATCGACGATCAGAATCTGGCGTCCCATTATATTTGTGTTGCCAGCCAATTATATACTCAAAAGCCTTTTAGTCATGATAAGGTGTACGGTTATATTCTGAACTATCTTTCTGCCGAAAAGGTGTGTGCTTTGGAAGCAGAGGACAGGGAATTTGTGGAACATTTCCTGATGAACATAGAGGGGATGCCGCAGCAGTTGATCGAGCGCTATCAGAAAGACCGGGAAGCTTATTTCAAAAAGCAGTTGGAACAGGGTGTTTCCAAATGAAAATTTTGCCGGTAGGTTTTCTTTAATCGGAAAAGATAAAGATGATGAGAAATTTTTATTGCCGGCTTTGGTTGGCGGGGCTGATTGTTTCAGCCCTGCAGACTCAGGCAATGGGGATAGACATGTCCGAGTACGGGCCTGACACTGTGGTTAACAAACAGTCCGGTAAACTGTTTGCTAAGGGGATGCTGAGTCCATTCTGCCGGGAAGGAAGGTATTATTGGCGGATTCCGGATTCGTTGCTGGATCGCGACTGGTTGTTGGTGTGCCGTATTGAAGCTGCTGCTGATCACCTGCAACCGTAGCCGTAATGACGGGTATGCAGGTGATCAGGTGAATACGGCTTTATATCGTTTTGAAAAGAAAAACGACAAGCAGTTGTATTTACGGAGAATGGTGCTGAATGAACGGGCTGACACGTCCGGCGTTATTTTCCCGGCTTACCGCAAATCTAATGTACAGGGGATCGTAATGGCTTTCGACGTGAGGGCTTATGCGAATGAAGAGTATGAAATTGATGTCACAGATTGGCTGCAATCGGATACTGATTTGTTGTATTTTTCGGCTACAGCAAGGGGGGTATTGCGCTTAGGCGGGCAACAGAGAGACAAATCGGAGGTTTTATCAGTCAGGGCTTATGACCGGAATGTAGAAATCCGGACACAGAAAACCTATGCTTTACAGGGAGGTTTGGGGATGGCGACCTATCTGTTACATACCTCTCTGTTACTGTTAC
>ERZ780154.835-NODE-835-length-18991-cov-2.12611_pt1 | contig 18991 bp, 18 predicted proteins | sample MGYA00511568_ERZ780154 | MGnify/ENA primary metagenome ERZ780154 (study PRJEB29588, sample SAMEA2142525) | human gut metagenome | biome: human gut; feature: human-associated habitat; material: faeces | place: Denmark | collected 2008/2010 ...
CTTCATAGATGAACCAATTAATTTTGAAACTCCTTCAAACTTATTTAAATCCCAACGTGGGATCTTACAAACAACATAATCCAAAGCAGGTTCAAAACAAGCCGTCGTTACTTTTGTAACAGAATTTTTTATTTCGTGCAAACCATAACCTAAACCTAATTTAGCAGCTACAAAAGCCAAAGGATAACCGGTAGCTTTAGAAGCCAATGCACTGGAACGTGACAAACGGGCATTTACCTCAATTACCCGATAATCCTCAGAATTCGGATCTAAGGTATATTGTACATTGCATTCGCCTACAATACCTATATGACGGATAATCTTAATTGCTATTGCCCGTAATTTATGATACTCACTATTACTTAATGTCTGAGAAGGAGCAACCACAATGCTTTCACCAGTATGAATTCCTAACGGATCAAAGTTTTCCATATTACAAACCGTAATACAGTTATCATACTGGTCCCGGACAACTTCATATTCTACTTCTTTCCAACCTTTCAATGATTCTTCAACCAAAACCTGAGGAGAATAAGAAAAAGCACTGGCAGCTAATTTCCGAAGTTCTTCTTCATTAGAACAGAAACCTGAACCTAAACCGCCTAATGTATAAGCAGCACGGACTATAATCGGAAAACCCAGTTCTTTTGAAGCTGCAATGGCTTCATCCATATTATTAGCTGCAATACTACGAGGAGTTTTTACACCGATTTCACGCAATTTATTAGCAAAAATCTCACGGTCTTCCGTATCAATAATCGCCTGAACCGGAGTTCCCAACACTTGTACATCGTATTTTTCCAGGATACCTTTCTGATAAAGTTCCACTCCGCAATTCAAAGCAGTTTGCCCACCAAAAGACAATAAGATCCCGTCCGGACGTTCTTTTTTAATAACTTCCTCAACATATTCAGGAGTAACGGGTAAATAATATATTTTATCAGCAACTCCTTCAGAAGTCTGGACAGTTGCAATATTTGGATTGATCAATACACTGTATTTTCCTTCTTCCCGAATGGCTTTCAACGCCTGAGAACCTGAATAGTCAAATTCACCAGCCTGGCCGATTTTCAATGCCCCGGAACCTAGCAATAATATCTTATTTATCTCTTTCATACAAATTTACGATTAATTAATTCAAATGTTAGATCACGTTAACTATTTGTCCTGAACTTCCGAACGTTCGAACTGTGATCTGATTGTTAGCCGTTAATCTTTTGTTTTTCAATGTTGTTAATAAACTCATCGAATAAATATTCCGTATCTACCGGACCACTGGAAGCTTCCGGATGAAATTGGGCAGAAAAGAAAGGCTTGGTTTTATGCCGGATACCTTCATTTGTTCCGTCATTTACATTCACAAAAAGTGCTTCCCAATCTGCAGGTAAAGTCTTATCATCTATCGCAAACCCGTGATTCTGAGAAGTGATATAACAACGATTACTACCTGGCTGCATTACAGGTTGATTATGACTACGATGCCCATACTTCAATTTATAGGTTTCTGCCCCTGCTGCCCTGGCCATCAACTGATTGCCTAAACAGATTCCCATGATAGGCTTGTTACCAGCTAATATTTTTTTAATATTTTCTATTGTAATATCACACTGAGCCGGATCACCGGGCCCATTTGAAAGGAAATAACCATCACACTCTTCCTTTGTGAAATCATAATTCCAGGGAACACGTTTAATAGTAACATCCCGTTTCAACAAACAACGGATAATATTGTATTTCACTCCACAATCTACCAAGACGACTTTATATTTACCATATCCGTATTCTATAACCTCCTTTGTAGAAACTTCTGCTACTATATTGTTTTCGTTCGGATCATAAAATGGAACTGAAATATTATCAAATTCTATTCTTCCCAGCATGGCACCATGTTCACGTAATTTTTTTGTCAATGCACGGGTATCTATACCAAAAAGTCCCGGAATCTGTTGTTCTTTCAACCATTGACCGAGACTTTTCTGAGAATTCCAATGACTATATGCAAACGAATAATCGGAAATAACCAGAGCCGTACAATGAATTCTATCCGATTCAAAGAATTTCGACACACCGTTTTCTTTATCATCTACCGGCACACCGTAATTTCCAATCATAGGGTAGGTAGGAACTAAAATCTGTCCTTTATAGGAGGGATCGGTCAAACTTTCAGGATAACCTGTCATGGCAGTATAAAACACCACTTCTCCGGAAACTGACTTCTCATAACCAAATGAAGTACCTTCATAAACTGTTCCGTCCTGCAGAACTAAACGTGCTTTTTTTAAATTTTGCATATCTATTTTTGTGAACTGATTTACCAAACGTCCAAATTGGTGCAAAGGTAATAAAAGTTTATTTTAAGCACAAATTCACAAGAATATTTATGCAAATATTGTAAATATAAATTCAAAATATAAATGACTTATGTATTTGATACTAATAATTATATCGTAAAATCAGTAATTTATTTTTATATTTGCACATCGATTCAGAAATAATATATGAGAAACAAAACCAAAAGACTGCTAACTATACGTAAATTGATAGAATCAGAGCTGATATCCTCGCAGGAGGAATTATTGTTTCGGTTAAAGGAAATGAATGTTGAAGCCACTCAAAGTACTTTATCAAGGGATCTGAAATTTATGAAAGTAGCCAAAATCCCTCATAAAGAAAAAGGTTATATCTATGTTATTCCTGAAAGCATTCAAAATGAACAACGCGAAGAAAAGGTATCTTCCATTATTACAGATACGATTCTCAGTATTGATTTCTCAGGAAATATAGCTGTAATTAAAACTTTACCAGGTTATGCCAATGCAGTAACAGTGTTGATTGATAGTGAGAACTATTTTGAGATATTGGGCACTATTGCCGGAGACGATACGATTTTTATCGTTATGCGCGAAGGAGTTAGTAGGGGTGAACTGGTAGAAGCCCTGACATCTGTACATCCTGCAATCCATTCCTTATATAAATAAAGTAAAATCATCCTCAAATCCAATAATTTTCAAGTTCTGATTTCCAATTCTCAATTATAAGTCGTAAACTTGCACCCCGTATTTCAATTTAGTGCTATGCAAGTTTTAAATACTAGAAATGAATTGGTTAGTCTGATTGACAATCTGAAAAAAGAAGGTAAAAAGATCGGATTTGTACCGACTATGGGTGCTTTACATGAAGGACATTTGTCCTTAGTAAAAGAATGTAAAAACAGTAGTGATATCACTGTTGTCAGTGTATTTGTAAATCCAACTCAATTTAATGATCCTGAAGATCTGAAAAGATATCCCCGCACATTAGAGAAAGATATTGAGCTTTTAAAAACAGCAGGCTGTGATATTGTTTTTGCTCCTTCAGTAGAAGAAATATATCCGGAACCAGATACCCGGAAATTTGATTTCGGATATCTTGAAACTGTAATGGAAGGAGCTAAACGCCCGGGACATTTCAATGGAGTAGGACAAGTTGTCAGCCGTTTATTTGACATCGTATCTCCCCAAAAAGCATTTTTTGGAATGAAAGATTTTCAACAAGTTGCTATTATTAAAAATATGGTCCAACAATTGAAATATGATGTTGAAATCATTCCTTGCCCAATTATCCGTGAAGAAAGTGGTCTTGCCCGTAGTTCCCGTAATGCCCTTCTGGATGAAGATCACAAAAAAAATGCTCCTCATATCTATGCTACTTTAAAAAAAGCCCGTACCTTTGTACCGGAAATGGGAGTAAAAGAATTAAAGGAATGGATAACAAATGAAATAAACAGTAACCCATTTTTAAAAATTGAATACGTAGAAATTGTAGATGACACAACCTTAAAAGTAGTAGAAGATTGGTCAGAACCAGGAACTAAAGTTGCTTGTATTGCTGTTTATGCAGGTAAAATCAGACTCATCGATAACATTGTATTCTAAATGATATGTTTATAGAAGTAGTAAAATCAAAAATCCATAAAGTCACCGTTACTGAAGCAAATCTTCAGTACGTAGGAAGTATTACTATCGACGTTGCTTTAATGGAAGCCGCCAATATCATTGAAAATGAAAAAGTTCAAATTGTCAATGTCAATAACGGCGAAAGACTTGAGACGTATGTTATTAAAGGTGAAAGGAATTCCGGTGTCGTTTGTCTGAATGGTCCGGCTGCCCGCAAATGTGCTGTCGGAGATATTGTAATAATTATTTCTTATGCTTCTATGAATTTTGAAGAAGCTAAAATTCACAAACCAAGATTGGTTTTTCCCGATACAAATACAAATAAAATAATATAACATACAAATAACGGTGAACGATTTTTATCATTCACCGTTATTATTTACTGCTCGTTAATCTATGGACTATCAATCATTTGTGGAGAGTAAAATTGTCAGAAACAGAGAAGAATTGATTCCTACTTTAAATCAATGGAAATTTAAAGAAGAAAAAATTGTCTTTACAAATGGTTGTTTTGATATCCTTCATCGTGGTCATGTCGATTATTTAGCAAAAGCAGCGAATCTTGGAACAAAACTAATTATAGGATTAAATACAGACCATTCCATTCGCCGTTTAAAAGGTGTAAACAGACCCGTTAATAACCAGGAAGCCCGTGCAACCTTACTTGCTTCCCTGATTTTTACAGATAAAATTATCCTTTTTGAAGAAGATACTCCTTTTGATTTAATTTGTTTCATTCAACCTGATATTCTCGTAAAAGGAAACGATTATCAACCTGAAAATATAGTTGGATACGATATCGTAAAAGCAAAAGGCGGAGAAGTAGTCACCATTGAATTGACTCCTGGTTTTTCAACAACCTCTATTTTAAATAAGATCTGACTATAAAAATCAGCTGTATTTTAACCTGTTGAAAACAAATAAAAGTATTGTTGAAAACTATCAAAAAGAATCTCATAACTTTATTTGGAGATTTAATTCCGATATTACATTCAAATTTGAAATCAAATAACCAAGAAAAGAAATCACTTTTATTCGTTATTCTCTACACAATTTCCTAACAGTTTTCAACAATTAAAATCTCTATTATTTTTCATGAATAATACTTACTGACAACTGTTAATAACTATATTATTAAACTGATAATAAATAAGATATATGATTTATAATTGTTGAAAACGCAATTAATTTTCTTAGAAACTAAAAAAACAAAAAAAACAGATAACAATTATGAGAACAACTAACAGACTATAATAACCATCATTTTTCTTTTAATGAAAAATAAAAATATAATAATGAATATATGATTGTTGAAAACAAGCTTTGTGTAACTTTGTAAAACAATTTATAAAAATTTTTATAGAAACAGTTTTTTCTGGAAAGATAAAAAGTATTAAGTTTGAAAATTGTATTAGAAACAAATAAATGCGACGACAAATGAAGGTAAAAATAGTAAATCATTCTAATCATCCTCTTCCCGAATATAAAACGAAAGCTTCAGCAGGAATGGACATTTGTGCAAATCTGGAAGAAATTGTAACATTAAAACCGTTGGAAAGAAAATTAATACCTACCGGATTATATATAGAACTGCCTGAAGGATATGAAGCTCAAATTCGTCCAAGAAGTGGTTTGGCTTTAAACGAAGGCCTTGGTTTATTGAATAGTCCTGGCACATTGGATGCTGATTACCGCGGAGAACTTGGAGTAATAGTGGTAAATTTATCTAATAATGTAATCACAATTGAAGATGGGGAACGGATTTGTCAGATGGTAATCAATAAAGTTGAACAAGCCGAATGGGTTCAGGTTGAAGAATTAACTGATACAGAAAGAGGAAAAGGAGGATTCGGGCATACTGGAAAGAAATAATAAGTTGAGTTTAAAAGAAAAGAATATGAAAAGAGGGTTTGCTTTATTATTTGTTTTTTTTCTCGTCATCAATGCTTTTGCTGATAAGAAAAAGAAGGTTGAGCATGTGCAGGAATTAGATGAAAAAAGCAGATTGGAATTTGATTATTCTTTTATGGAGGGGGTTAGGAGTAAAATTACAGGAAACTTTGAGGATGCCTTGGGTTGGTTTGATAATTGCTTGAAAATATTGCCTTCCAGTCCGGTAGCAAAATATGAAATAGCTGGTATGTTGGCGGCTAATAATGATTTAAATGGTGCTCTTCAATTAACACGTGAGGCTGTAGCAGGAAATCCTGATAATATGTGGTATAAAATATTACTTGCCAGTATTTTACAAAAAAAATCCATGATTGAGGAGGCTTGTAATGTTTATGCTGACATTATTGCGAAATATCCAAATAAAGAAGAATTTTATTTGATAGAAGCTAATTTATATGCTTCTGTAGAGAAATGGCAAAAGGCCATAGAAGTATATGACCGTTATGAAAATCAATATGGCATCACAGAACCTGTTTCTATAGAAAAGATTAAACTATATACTAAATTAGACGATGTAAAAAAAGCTTCTAATGAATTACTAAAGTTAATTCGTAAATTTCCGGATAGAAGTGAGTATTTAAGTTTATTAGCTGAATTGTATTTTAATTATGACCAAGATAAAAAAGGATTACAAATTTTAGATCGTTTATTGAAAGCAGATCCGACTAACGGTTTTGTACATTTTTATCTGGCAGATTATTACCGGAGTAAAAAGGAAGCAAATTTGGCTGACCGACATACCAAAAGTGCTTTATTGAGTGATGGAATTGAAAATGGATTTAAAATCCAGTATATTTTGAAATTGATTTTATCTCCGGATACAACTTTAGTGAGTGAAGCGGAGTTGGATTCATATATGGATCTTTTGATGCAAAAATACAGTGATGATTTGTCTGTGAGAGCTTTGCATTCCGATTTTTTGAAGAAGGATCATAAATTGTCTGAAGCCAAAAAGGAATTAGAATATATTCTTTCTAAAGATCAGAATAATTATTTAATCTGGGAGGAATTGCTGTTACTTTGTAATGAAATGTCTGATACAGTATGTATGTATAAAAAGAGTGTGGAGGCTATTAAATATTTTCCGGAACAACCTTTACCGTATGCTTTAGCCGGTGTATCTTTGATGATGCAGAAAGAATTTGAAAGAGCACTTTCTTTTTTTGAAAAAGGAATGGAACTGACAGATGAAAAAGCTGCTTTAAAAGTTCAGTTTTATTCCTATATGGCAGATTGTTATTATAGTTTGGATAGTGTCCGGTTAGCATTTGAAATGTTTGATAAAGTATTGAAAATCAATCCGAATGATATATTAGTTTTGAATAATTATGCCTATTATCTTTCTTTGCGGAATGAAAATTTGAGTTTGGCAGAAAAAATGAGTTCCAAGGCGGTGGCAATGGAATCTGATAATCCAACTTACCTGGATACTTATGCCTGGGTGTTGTATAAGCGGGGAGATTATTCACAGGCTAAATTTTATATGAAATTGGCTATAGAAAAATCGAAAGAACCTTCAGGAGTTTTATACGAACACTATGGAGATGTTCTTTATAAAAATGGAGATAAATCAGAAGCTTTAAAAATGTGGAAAAAAGCGGCTGAATTGGGTGATGATGTAAGTGATGATTTGAAAAAGAAGATAGAGACAGGTGTAATGTCTGAATAATGTGTATATCTAAAAATGAAAATTAATCTTGTATTATTAATTATAATTTTTCTGTCAATTGTATCCTGCCGTAGTATTAAACAGGTTACAGTAAAAAAAGAGATTCCGCCAATTACAGAAAGTAAATTATTGAAGAATGTTGAAATTAATAGCTTGGAATACAATACCTTATTTGCTAAACGTATAGAGGTTTCATTAACAAACAGTAAAGGAAATAATAGTTTTAAGGCGTCTATGAAGATCCGGCGTGACAGTTTTATCCAGATTTCTGTCACTGCTCCTTTGGGAATAGAAGTTGCAAGAGTATTGCTGACGAAAGATAGTATTAAATTTGTTGATGTATATCATAAACAATATTTTATAGCTGATTATAGCTATTTTGATGAGAAATTTGATACGCATATTAACTATCATTGTATAGAGAGTATTTTAACAAATACTTTCTTTAGCTTTGAAGATTGTGGTGATGTTCTTAATAAGAATCGAAGGTATAAATTAGATCGTTTAGATTCAGGTTATGAATTATCGACGGTTGAAGAGAAGGCTTTAAGCCGTAAAATTAAAAAGTTCTATAAAAAGAAAAGAAAAAATAAGGATTATATATTAATCTTGCAGCGAATACTCATTGATCCTTATACTTTTAGGCCTTTATCTATGTCTATAGAAGATATCGAGGAAGATACAGGTGTGAGTGTAAATTATGAGATGTTGAAAGATTTTTCTGGTAAAATATTTCCGGAAAAAATCACCTTTGATTTATTTTCAGAAAGTAATAAAACAAGTTTAATGTTAAAGATACAGAAAATAGAATTTAATGTACCGGTTGAATCGAATTTTAGAATTTTGTCTAAATATAAAAGAATAGAATAATTGTATGATTTTTAGGTGTTTTAATATATTACTGTTCTGTTTTTTGATATTTCATGGAAATGTACTTGGACAGTCTATTGCTGAAATCCGGAAACAAAAAGAAAAGAGCGAGAAAGAGATTTCTTATTTGAATAAGCTATTGGATCAGGCAGCCCAGAACAAATTATCTTCTACTCAAAAATTGAATATTTTGCAGGAAAAAATTTTGCAAAGTAAGAAATTATTAAATTCTATGGATCAAGAAGTTAAATATTTACAAAATAATATCTCTTTGAATGAAAGCCGTATTGATGAACTAGAGAAAAACCGTAGTTCTATGCTTAATCTTTATGCTAAATTGGTTTATGGAAGTTGGAAAAAACGGGATAAAATGAATAAAATGATGTTTATCTTTTCTTCTTCTGATTTTAATCAAGCCTATAACCGATTTAAATATTTTCAGCAAATCCAGGAATATTCTGCTCGTCAGCTTACATTGATAAAGCAAGTTAATGACTCCTTGGATAGTAGGAATAAAGAGTTGAAATCTTTAATTGATCAGAAAAACCTGGTTTTAATTGCAATCAATGATAAAAACCGTGAGTTAGAATCAGAAAAATTGAAGGAAAATGGATTTATCATAGAGTTACAGAAAAAAGAGAAAGAATTAAAACGGAGATTGCAGGTAGAAACACAGAAAAGACAGCGATTAACACAAGAGTTGAATCGGTTGATTGCAAAACAGATTAAGAAGTCAGATAAAACCTCTACCAGTAAGTATAAGTTAACTCCTGAGGAAAAATTGGTTTCTGATGATTTTGCTAAAAATAAGGGAAAATTGCCTTGGCCTGTAGCACAAGGTTTTATTTCCAGAAAATTTGGTCTCAGTACTGATCCTGTGCATACCAGAGTACAAAATTTTAATGAGGGTATAGATATTATGACATCTAAAGATGCCGATGTGCGTGCTGTTTTTAAGGGAGTTGTTATAGCATTAACACCGTGTTATAATTCGATTATCATTCAGCATGGTAATTATTTTACAGTTTATTCTAATTTGGCTTCTTTCAATGTTAAAAAAGGAGATAAAGTAAATACAAAAGATGTTATAGGAAAGGTTGGTTACGATCCGGATAATAGTAATATTTTACTTTTTCAGTTGTGGAAAGATAATGTAAGACAAAATCCTGAACTCTGGCTAGCTAAATAGAATCCTGGATTCTGAGTTTCATTGTTTAATAGGAGATTTAAAGCACATTTTACGGATTTTTAGAATGGAATTGTTGCTCTTTCATTTGCTATGTGGAGGAATAATAATTGGAGTGACTATACTGTTATTTCTTTTTTTCTGTTTCCTATGTGACTTTTTTTTTCAATTTGCAGCTTCTTTAAATTTGAATATACATCATTCCGGGGTTTATAATATTTGTGGGTCAGATTCAGATTTTCGGATAAAGAATTTGTTAAGTTTTCATGTAATTTGTATTTCTGATTTATATCCCAGCATACAAACAACAGATGATTACGGGTTTTTGGCTTTGCGTTTTAGTTATTCTTTAGATAATCAGTTTACTACAGTTATTCAAATTCCTTTTTCAAGGCAACTAAATTTGCAGGAATTTTATTTTAGTTTTGGTTTTGCAGAATTTTTTGGCTTGAATAAATCAATTGAAGAATTGCAGAAAATAATGTTGGGTAGTAATGTGGATAATTGGGAAAAGATATACTTCAAAAGAAAGAGAAATTGGATCAATTATTGCATGCGGTAAAGGAAAATAATTTGAAGAAACTGGATTTGAATAAGAGTTCTGTGTATCAGGGTAGTGTTTTGATAGGAAAACAAAAGCAAAATACAGGATTTATTGGGTAATATCATGGATGATAAGATGATAAAATGAGATTGTCATTTGACCAAATGACGGATGGGTTAGATCTGAATATAGTATTATTAAAGCGTTTCCAAATAGAAGAACGTCATAATTTGATGTGAAAGCAATTGGATCAGTTGGTAAAGGAATCAGAAAGGTTGAACAATATTGAAGAAAAGAATTATTCTTTATCAATATGGAGTAAATACATGAAAGAAAACATAAATCATATTAATAAAAATTGTTATGATCTTATTAAGGATAATAGGAATTTAAGTGAATCTTATTCTTTAAATCAGTTTGTATCCAGTTTTGAAAATTTGAATCAAAAGATTGATAAGCAAGATGAATTGATAGACAAAGATAAAATAAATAGACAGTTATCTAAAGATATAATTGGAAAGTTGAAGGATCTTTCAGATGAGATTAGAGAGCAAAGAGAACAAAATTTTGTTAATAATTCATTGCCTTAAAATGATATTGAATTGATAATTCAAAATATTTTAATAATTTCGCTATCAAAGGAGAAATTATTAAAACAATTTTACAAAGTTGATTTACAAAAGTTTAGCCTATATTGAATTAGGAAAATTGCAGGATTTGAAACGTCAGGAATATAAGATTGTTAAAGATAGTTTGTCCGTTTGGGCTGAATCAAATTTAATGCTTGCGTCTTTATTGGGTCATAAGTTTTATGATATTGAAGTTAAATTTAGTTTATTACCAGGTTGTATCCAGGATAATAAAAGATCTGAATTGATTAAAGAACAGCAGTTATTATTAATTATTTGAATGACATAGCATTAGCTTTAACTGTTTTTTACGGAAAAGTAAACAGACCGAGAATGATTTTAATGATAATGAAAAAAATGGATTGAAACCCGATAATAGTGATAGAAGAAATTTTTCCGGTAAATCGGGTTAGGGTGAGATGAAGAAATTTCAGAGTAGTTTGAAGGAACAATTAAAAAATTGAGTTGAGAAGATGGAAAATGGGGAGAAAGGTAAACCTTTACGACATGGAATTAGTAATATGATAAGAGAAAATGAACTATTCAGGAAAAGTTTGAATGACTTTATTTCAGAATCTGATTCTGACGTTCGTTTTAAACGTCCTGATATTCAATTTGATGTCAGAAATAAATCGACTTTGATCAAATCTGATTTAAAATTGACTGACTATTTTAAAGTAATGTACAATAATTATTATATAAAGCTTGGTGATGAATAAGTTAGAAATAGAAATTTTGTCGGAAATTAGTAATATAGTGAAGATTGAAAACTTCATTGAGAATTTTGTTGTTTATTTCCAATTACCTTCGGAATTGTATGGTAAAATCAGTTTGTCTGTAATAGAAGCCGTGAATAATGCAATATTATCTGGTAATAAGAGGCAACCTGATAAAAAAGTTACTGTAATTGCGGAGAAAATGGATGGGCAATTCAGAGTTACGGTTAAGGATGAAGGTGAAGGTTTTGATTATACTACTATCCCTGATCCTACTTTACCGGATAATATTAAGAAAGTTGCTGGCCGTGGTTTGTATTTAATGAAGACCCTTTCAGATGATTTGATTTTTGAAAATAATGGCGCATCTGTTACTATAGTTTTCAATTTATAGATCTTTCAGTTTTAGGTGTGCTTTAGTTTTGGTGAATTTAATTTATTTTGGATGGAAGAAATTTTATTTTTTAAAGAAGGAAATGTAGATTATCCTTCTTTTTTTTCTGATGAGATTATTTGCCAATGGTTAAAGATTGTAGCTAAACATTACGAAAGAACTTTGGGTTCTTTGAATTTTATTTTTTGTGATGATGAATATATTCTTTCTGTAAACCGGCAATATTTGCAGCATGATTATTATACTGATGTCATAACTTTTGATTATTGTGAAAGGGATATATTATCCGGTGATATTTTTATTAGTTTAGATACAGTAAAATCGAATTCTGAAATATTTGGGACTACTTATGAGAATGAGTTTTATCGGGTAGTGTGTCATTCTGTACTTCATTTAATAGGTTTTAAGGATAAAACGGATCCGGATGCTGCTTTGATGCGTAAAAATGAAAATATTTGCTTAGATCTTCTTAAATCGGTTTAAAATGACAAGTCTTTTACCTCAGTATGATATCATAGTCGTAGGAGCTGGGCATGCAGGCTGTGAAGCCGCTTGTGCTGCTGCACATTTAGGTTCACGAACACTTTTGATTACTCTGGACATGAATAAGATAGCTCAGATGTCTTGTAATCCTGCAATCGGAGGAATTGCAAAAGGACAGATAGTTCGTGAAATAGATGCTTTAGGAGGAATGACAGGGATAGTAACTGATCAAAGTTCTATACAATTCAGAATGCTTAATCTTTCTAAGGGACCAGCTATGTGGAGTCCACGATCCCAATGTGACCGGATGAAATTTTCTCAAAATTGGCGTCATATTTTAGAAAGTACAGATGGTCTTGATATGTGGCAAGATGATGCTGTAGAGCTTTTGCTTGAAGGAAAGGTTGTGAAAGGTGTGAAGACTTCTTTCGGTGCTTCTTTCTATGCTCCCAGGGTAATTTTGACAAATGGTACTTTTTTGAATGGTCTGATGCACATAGGCCGTGTCAGTTTTTCAGGAGGTCGTATATCTGAACCGGCTTCTTATGGGTTAACTGGGCAGTTGAAAGAGTTAGGGTTTGAAGTAGGTCGTATGAAAACCGGAACTCCGGTACGTATAGATGGGCGCAGTGTTGATTTTTCTAAATTAACTGAGCAAGATGGAGAAAATGATTTTCATCGTTTTTCTTTCATGAATTTTGATTATACGAACGATTTAATTCACAGGCCTTGTTATATGGCCTATACGAACGAAAAGGTACACGAAGCGTTGCGTGAAGGTTTTCAAGATAGTCCTTTATTTAATGGTACTATTCAGAGTATTGGTCCAAGGTATTGTCCAAGTATAGAAACTAAACTGAATACTTTTGCGGATAAAGCAAGTCATCATTTATTTTTAGAACCGGAAGGTGAAACGACTACAGAGTTTTATTTGAATGGTTTTTCTTCTTCCTTACCTTGGGAAATTCAATTGAAAGGATTGCGTTTAATAGAAGGGTTTGAACAAGTGAAAATATTCAGACCAGGATATGCGATAGAATACGATTATTTTCCGCCTACTCAACTTTATCATACACTGGAAACTAAATTGATTAGGGGATTATTTTTTGCCGGACAAATTAATGGAACTACGGGTTATGAAGAAGCTGCAGCTCAAGGTTTAATAGCTGGTATTAATGCTCATTTGTCACTCCATAATCAGGATGAATTTATTTTGCAACGGGATGAAGCTTATATTGGAGTTCTGATTGATGATTTAGTGACTAAAGGTGTGGATGAACCTTATCGTATGTTTACTTCAAGGGCTGAATATCGTATTTTATTGAGGCAAGATAATGCAGATATTCGTTTGACTCCGAAAGGGTTTGAATTAGGTTTAGTTAATAAAATAAGACATAATATTTATATAGATAAGATACAAAAAAGGGATGCTCTAATTGAATATATAAAGAGTTATAGTATAAAACCTGAAATTATTAATCCGCTTTTAGAATCTTTTAATTCTACACCTTTACGTCAAGGTATTAAATTGGTTGACGTTTTATCACGTCCTCAAATTGGGATATCTCAGTTGATTGATGTATTATTTCCATTGAAAGAATTTATTTCTACTAATTCTATTCGGGCTGAAATAGTTGAAGCGGCTGAAATAGCTATTAAATATTCGGGTTATATAGAACGTGAACGAATTTTGGCAGATAAATTGTCTCGTTTGGAAAACTTGGTTATTGCCGGGAAATTTAATTATCAGGAATTGACAAATTTGTCAATAGAGGCACGGCAGAAATTAACTAAAATTCAACCTCGAACAATCGGACAGGCTTCCCGTATAAGTGGAGTGTCACCTGCTGATATTAATGTTCTTTTAATTTTGATGGGTAGGTAGTACTTAAATTTGATAGTGGAATTCATTATATTGAATTCGAATGCATTTCTATGTTGGTTTGTATTTCAGAGATATGTATTCGAAATAATCAAATTTTGTTTGAATGTTTCACGTGGAACATTGAATGATGCGAAGGGATAATTTGGCGAATAGGTATAGAAAGGGTATCATAAATTTTTTAAACATGAAAAAGATTGAAGGAAATATAGTAGATATATATAGAAAAAAAATTATTCCTGGTTTTATATCTATAGAGAATGGAATAATAACTTCTATTTTTCAGAATGGGAAAAAATATGATCATTATATTATTCCTGGTTTTGTAGATTCGCATGTACACATTGAAAGTTCAATGTTGACACCTGTTGAATTTTCGAAATTAGTAATTCGTAGAGGTACTATTGCTGTTATTAATGATCCACATGAAATCGCTAATGTTTTAGGTAAAAAAGGAATTCGTTTCATGATAGAGAATGCTAAAGATTCTCTTATAAAAATATTTTTTACTATTCCTTCATGCGTTCCTTCTACTATTTATGATTTTTCTGGTGAATTTGTTACTTCTGATGATATAGGAGAGTTAATAGAGTCTGGTGATTTTATAGGATTATCTGAAATGATGAATATTCCAGGAATAATTTGTAATGATCCGGAGGTAATGCAGAAAATCGAAATGATTCGTAAATATAATTTGCCTATTGATGGACATGCTCCATCATTGAGGGGTGAAGATTTGAGAAAATATGTTGAAGCAGGTATTTCTACAGATCATGAATGTACAACATTAGAAGAGGCTTTGGAGAAAATTTCTTTAGGAATGAAAATTCTGATTCGTGAGGGGAGTGCAGCAAAGAATTATGAATCTCTGAAATCTTTAATTATTTCTCATCCTGATCAGGTTATGTTTTGTACTGATGATTCTCATCCGGGAGACCTTCTTTCATTAGGGCATATTGATAAAATGGTTAAAAGGGCAGTAGCTGATGGATTTGATTTATTTGATGTATTAAAAATTGCTACAATTAATCCTGTTCTTCATTATGGATTAAAAGTAGGGACTTTACGGAAAGGAGAAACAGCAGATTTTGCTATAGTTAAAGATTTGGTCGATTTTGAAGTTTTGAGTGTATTTGTTGAGGGAAAGGAAAGGTATAATTTGAATTCTGAATTGAATTCTGATAATCAAATGCTGTCTATTGATTATTCTGATTTAAATAAATTTGAGCGAGAACCGATTTTAGTTTCTGAATTGAAAAAGTCAGTTGAAAAAGATATTATTTGTATTGGAGTTATTGATGGGGAAATTGTAACTAAAAAGGAATATTTTTCAATTCAAAATCCTTCTATTAATTTAGAATCTGATTTGGAACAGGATATTTTAAAAATTGTTTATTTGAATCGATATAGAAATACTAAACCTCAAATTGCCTATATTCATGGAATAGGTCTTAATAAAGGAGCTTTTGCTACAAGTATCTCACATGATTCTCACAATATCATAGCAGTGGGTTGTAATGATCAGGATTTGGCATGTGCTATTAATACAATTATATTGAATAAGGGAGGATTATCTATTTGTGATTCCGGAGAAATTTCTTTTTTATCTTTACCGATAGGTGGAATAATGACTTTTAGTAATGGGATTGAAGTAGCACAAATTTGGGACCATTTAATTGAGAAGTTACATGCAATGGGTTGTTATCTAAGTTCTCCGTTTATGACTCTTTCATTTATGGCTTTAATTGTTATTCCGGAATTGAAAATAGGAGAGAAGGGACTATTTGAATATAGTAAATTTCATTTTTTGTCAGATATTTAATTTCTGATTATGGCATTATATGACAATCATTTGAGAGAAAAGGTAAATAAATTGCCTGATAATCCTGGAGTATATCAATACTTTGATGAATCAGGAGTAATTATATATATAGGTAAAGCTAAAAATCTTAAAAATAGAGTTTTATCATATTTGAATAAAAGTAATCAGTCAAATAAAACTCGTATATTAGTCAATAAAATAGCCGATCTGAGGTATATTGTAGTAAATTCTGAACAAGATGCACTTTTACTAGAAAATAATTTAATAAAGAAATATAAGCCTAGGTATAATATTTTGTTGAAAGATGATAAAACGTACCCCTGGATTTGTATAAAAAAAGAACCTTTTCCTCGGGTGTTCATAACCAGACGTTATGTACATGATGGTTCAGAATATTTCGGGCCTTATACTTCCGGAAAATTTGCTCATATTCTGATTTCTTTAATTAAATCTTTATTTAAACTAAGAACATGTAATTTGGCTTTAAATCAGAAGTCTGTTTATGATAATAAATTTAAAGTTTGTCTGGAATATCACATTGGGAATTGTTTGGCACCTTGTATTGGTAGAATTCAACAGGAGGAGTATGACGAATTTATTATTCAGGTTAGAAATATTTTGAAAGGGAATTTGTCGGCAGTTGTTGAAGTGATTACTCGTAAGATGAAAGCTTATGCAGAAGATTTGCATTTTGAAGAAGCTAACCAAATGAAAGAAGCTTTAGAAGCAATTAAAAGTTATCAAGCTAAATCCACAATTGTTAGGACTACTATAAATGACACAGATGTATTTTCTTATGTAGAGGATGAAAAATATGCTTATGTAAATTTTCTTAGAATAGTACATGGAGCTGTTATTCAGGTTCATACAATAGAATTAGAGAAAAAGATTGAAGAAGAAAAGGAGGCTTTGCTTTCCTTTGCAATTTTCGAAATAAGACAGTTGGTAAATAGTAATTCTAAAGAAATTATTGTTCCTTTTTATCCGGATGTACAATTGGAAGGTCTTCAATATATAATTCCTCAACGAGGAGATAAAAAACAATTACTTGAATTATCAGAACGGAATGTTAATTATTTTAAATTAGACCGGGATAGACAAAGAAGTCTTAAAAAAGAAGATTCTATTTATAATATATTGAAAACCATTAAGTTAGAATTGAAATTACCTACTTTGCCTCATCGTATGGAATGTTTTGATAATTCTAATATCCAGGGTACTAATCCGGTAGCTTCCTGTGTAGTTTTTATTGATGGAAAACCGGCCAAACGGGAATATAGAAAGTTTCACGTGAAAACTGTTGTTGGTGCAGATGATTTTGCTTCAATGGAAGAAATCATTTACCGCCGTTATAGCCGGGTTTTAAATGAAGCTTTAGAATTACCGGATTTGATAGTCATAGATGGAGGAAAGGGGCAGTTACATTCAGCTGTTAATAGTCTGAAAAAACTGGATTTATATGGAAAAATTCCTATTTTAGGATTAGCTAAACAAATGGAAGAAATTTATTTTCCGGAAGATAAAGATCCTTATTTATTGGCAAAGAATTCTATTGCATTGAAAACATTAATGCATATTCGTGATGAGGCACACCGTTTTGGAATTACTTTTCATCGTAAATTACGTGAAAAAGCTCAGATCAAAAGTATTATAAGCGAAATAAAAGGTATAGGTAAAAACACAGAAACTATTTTGTTACAGGAGTTTAAAACAGTTGAAAATATAAAATCAAAAACGATCCAGGAATTATCTGCTTTAATAGGAAGAAAGAGGGCTGAAATAATATTTCGTTATTTTCATTCTTCAAATTGAAGAATTACAAAACATTTAATTTTTGTCTTTGAGTATTGAAATTGAAGTTCTGTATAGATAGAAGGGAGTCTTAAAAGAATAGATATAACCAATTGAATGGAATCAGTATTATAAAATAAATAGGTAAACTGAAGGTTTACCTATTTATTTTATGCGATCAAGGTAGATATTATTTTAAGATTTTCTGGAATTCTTCTTTATTGGCAAGAATTTCAATTGCTTTTTTAATTTCTTTATCGTGTTTTGTTTTGTATTCTATCACACCTTCTAAGTAATAATAACGTTGAATAAATTGTTCAGTCAGAAATCTTTTAATTTCATCTTTGAAGAGGTTCATGTCCCGGTCAATGGAATGTTCAAAATCCTTTTGCAGTTTTTCAATTTCTTCTTTTGAGCTATCGTAATATTTTTCTGTTTTAGCAATTTCGATCAATTTTTCTAAAACTTGTTGAGACTCTGTTTCGTAGCTGAATTTCTTTTCTTTCAGGTATTGCTTAAATTCTTCATACATTTCATCCGTTAGTTTAAAATCTTGAATATTAGGAATTTGTGTATGTTTAAGAGCATAACTATTTACAAAATCGAACGTAATATCTTGTAATACAAGTTCTTGTGTGATTCTTGCAAATTCTTCCGGTTCTATTTTTATATCGGGAGTAATTCCGCCACCATCATATACTTTTCTTCCATTTTTAGTCGTATATTCTGTAATTAAAGAATCCGGTACTTTTCCAACACTACCATCCGGGTTGCGGTGGGAATAGTCTAATGCCTGAATACATCTTCCACTAGGAATATAATATTTTGCCGTAGTTACTTTTAATTTTGTATTATAAGCCAAATCGCGAACTGTTTGAACTAATCCTTTGCCAAATGAACGTTCGCCGATTAAAACGGCTCTGTCAAGGTCTTGCAATGCTCCTGATACGATTTCTGCAGCTGAGGCCGATCCACGATCAATCAGTACAGCTAAAGGAAGATCAGGTGCAATAGGGTTTTTAGCAGCAGTATATTCTTTGTCCCATTGTTTTACTTTTCCCTTTGTACTGACAACTTTTGAATTTTTGGGGACAAAGTAATTTACGATTTCAACAGC
>ERZ780154.865-NODE-865-length-18530-cov-1.78744_pt1 | contig 18530 bp, 15 predicted proteins | sample MGYA00511568_ERZ780154 | MGnify/ENA primary metagenome ERZ780154 (study PRJEB29588, sample SAMEA2142525) | human gut metagenome | biome: human gut; feature: human-associated habitat; material: faeces | place: Denmark | collected 2008/2010 ...
CCAAAGGAAGTATACGAGCCGGTAAATTGTATGAACACGAAGAGGAGATCAAGGAATTGCGTATGGAAGGGTTTTCTTTTCAAAAAATTGCCATGCGTTACAAAGTCTCTCCTGAAACAGTACGTCTGTTTTACTTACGTACTCTTCTGAAAAAGCCCAAAAAACTTCAGGAAGAAACACAACAACCAGAGGAATCTACTTCGTAATTTAATTCACTCTGAGTCACAACTACCCTAAGACCGTCCGCCCAGGAATTTCTGTCTAGAAATTCCTGGGCAGACAGATACAGAAAAGTGACAATAAAAATCCAACTACACGGTCCGGTAAGCCAAATGCGTTATGAACAGACGACTTGCCACAGCACTCCTATGGTGCAGCTCAAAACAACCGGACTTGTCCGTCATACCCTAGGTCAACAAACGACAGTTTTCCGATCTAATCAACATCACCGCTACGGATTCACGCCCCTTCATTTCTGAACTCACCCTTACCTGCCCAACAACCCAAAGTAGAAAAAAATAGTCAGAAATATAAACGTTTGAATAGTATTAGTCAATAAAAGTTATTCCGTAAGTCTGCCAGTCGCTTTCAGAAAATAGGTTTCGCTCAAACGAAGTTCTGCACGGGCATCAATCCAGTCGCTCCAAGCTTTTTGCCATTGAGCCTGCGCTTCCATATAATTTGTAATTGTTTCTAAACCCACCTCGTAACGGTTTTTACTCACCTGTAAATTTTCTTCTGCCTGGGATAATGACTTTCGAGTCAACTGGACACGTTTCATCGCATCTTCGGTATTATAACGGGCACGGGCCACTTCCAGATGCATCAATTGGGCAGTTTCTTCCTGCTTTAGGCGGGCCATTTCTTCCTCAGCTTTCATAGCTTTTACTTTATTACGTCCCTCTCCCCAGTTATAAATAGGTACTTTCAAAGATACCATCGCTCCAAAAGAGGCTACTCCCTCAGATTCTCCATTCAAGGTAAGCCCATCCCCATAACCGTAAGTAGCAGCTAACCCCAACTGAGGCATAAAATCCGAACGGACAAGAGCAACCTCATTTTCTTTCATCTCTACTTGTTTCTCTAAAATATTATACTCCGGACGTCCCGTTATACCATCTTTGCCCTCCAATATACCTGGCAAAATACTTTCTTCAAGACTATCTCTCACCAATAGCTGACTATTCAATTCTATTCCGATCACACGGCAAAGATTCATGGATGAAAGTGCCAAACCATTCGTTGCTTTACTGACCAATAACTCGGCCTCATTTTCTTTCACCTGAGCTTTCAACAGGTCGTTCGTGGAAGCCATTCCCGTTTGAACTGCATCTGCCACATTCCGAACCAACTCCTTCACCACTTCCAGATATTTTCCGGCCGCTTTTTCCTGTTCCAACACTCGCAGATATTGGCAATAAGCTTCATCTACCTCTGTCAAAACTTCCATCCGGTTATAAACAACATTCAACCCAGCCATCTCTCTACCAATAGAAGCCATACGGAAAGCTGATCTCACTTTTCCTCCCATATAAAGAGGTTGCTCCAACATCATTCCGACAGTATATGCATTCCGAAGACCTAAAGACAAATTAATATCCGGCATAAAAGCATATTGGTTAAAAACAGGCAATCCATCAGTCCCAATCACAGGCTGTCCATTATTCAACTTGATACTGTTCAATGGTAATGCCTGACTGATATCTTCCGCCTGATATACGGGCAAATAACCACCTTCTATTTTATAATCCATTTTCTTTTGCATATAGGTATATAAACCCGTTGCAGAAATTTTGGGTAAAAAATTGGCCCGGTAAGCCCTCTTCTCAAAACTTGCCTTCGCCTCCTGTTGAGTTGCAGATTGCAACTTTTTACTATTCTCAATGGCCATCCTACGGCATTTCTGTATATCAAGTTCAACTACCTGCGCCTGTAATAGCATAACTGATAAAAGAAATATTATAGATAAAACGACGTATCTCATAACCCGATTCTATTTTTGATTTATGACTCAGATTTCCGATGAACAAGTTATTAAACGCTTAATAATTACTCAACCTAAAATTTACACACCAATTTAATATTCAACTATTTTCCCCTTTTCTCTAAAGGAAAAAACAAAGCATATAACACCGGAATAAATACCAATGTGATTACAGTCCCGACTAATAATCCCCCCATAATGGTCACAGCCAACGAACCAAACAAATCATCGTTCAGTAAAGGGACCATCCCCAGAATCGTTGTCAAAGAAGCCATCATCACCGGACGAAATCTCGAAGAGGACGAATCCAATAGGGCTTGTAAACGATCTTTACCGGAAGCAATCTGTAAAGTAATTTCATCCAGCAACACTACTCCATTTTTAATCATCATCCCAATTAATCCCAAAGCACCAACTATAGCCACAAATCCAAAATCTTTACCACTAATCAACATACCAAAAACAATTCCAATGGCTGCCAATGGAAGACAAAGGAAAATAATGGCCGGTTTCCTGAAATCTTTGAACAGAGCAATCAGAATAACAATCATCAGGACAAGCGCCCAAGGCACGTTCTTAAATAAATATTGCATGGCTTCGCTGCTTGCTTTATGCTCTCCCAGCCATTGTTTGGTATATCCCTCAGGCAATGCAATCGTATCGATCAAAGGTATCAGACGTTGACGGACACTTTCAGCCGTATTACCAATTACATTATTACAGCGTGCTTTTATTGCCCGTTGCCCATTATAACGCCACACCACAGGATCTTCCCACTGGACTTTTACTCCCCGGGTAGCCTGAGTTAAAGGAGTCGATCCCACAGCTTCAGATAAAAGATCTTCTTTTTTCACAGTCCCCAGCAATAAGCCTTTCACTGTTTCAGTATTCAAACCAGTTAAAGAAGGCAATACACTCCAGACAGGAATATTTTCCAGCACATTTAATTCCTGCCCTTTACTGTCCACACTCTTAATATAAATTGGCATTGCTGTAGTCCCTTCATAATAAGATCCTACAGGTAAACCATCGGTTGCCGACAACAAAGATACCCCCACATCGGAACGGGATAACCCTGCTTGTCTGGCTATGGGCTGATAATAGTCCACCATCAATACCGGCATTTCAGGTTCCCAATCATTAGTAACCAGATTAGCCGTCGGTTCATCTTCCATAATTTGCTGAGCCTTAGCAGCTAAATCTTTCAATACTGCAGGATCAGGACCACAAAACATCAGTTCTACCGGGAAATCTTCATACATGAGATTATAACGCTTAATACGCACATAGGCATCCGGATAATGATCAATCAAATACTGTTGCAATTCAGGAATCGACGTTTTCAAAGCTTCAGCATCCTTATAATCAACAATCAACTCACCATAAGACATAGCTGGCAATGCTATTGAACGCACCAAATTATAACGCGAAGGAGTACCGCCAAAACTGGAAGTCACGTGTACTATATCCGGACGTGACAACAAATAGGCTTCTATATCTGCAATATCATGTTTAACAGTTTCCAATGTCACACCCTCCGGCATCTTGTATTCGATATAAAGCTGCGAATAGCTCAAATCAGGAAAGAAACCTTGCGGGATATAACGAAAGCACCAGGCACTCAAGCCTAACAATACAATAACAATACCCACAGCCAACTTCTTATGAAATAACATATAAGTCAAAAAGCTCCGGAATAACTGGTACATCCGGCTGCCATACACCTCAGATTCACTCATATGTTCATTTTTTACCTTCAACGAACGATCAGCATGCATAGGTATCTGTGTCAGTGCCAATACCCAACTCAACAATAAGGAAACAGCCAAAACAATAAACAAGTCACGAACATATTCCCCTACTGTATCAGGAGACATAAAAATCGGGAAAAAGGCCAAAATAGCGATCAGAGTAGCACCCAACAAAGGCATAGCAGTTTTCTTACCTATATTTGTCAAGGCTGCAGGTTTAGGAATACCGCGTTTCAAATCAACCAATATCCCATCTACAATCACAATTGCGTTATCCACCAACATCCCCATGGCAACAATTAAAGCTGCCAAAGACACCCGCTGCAAAGTACCATCCAACAAATACAATATCACAAAAGATCCTAAAACAATAATCACCAGCCCACTGCCAATAATCACTCCACTACGAAATCCCATAGTCAGCATCAATACTAAAATGACTACCAATACAGATTCAACAAGATTAATCATAAAAGTATTTATCGCTTCACGCACCCGGTCAGGCTGGAAAAATACTTTTTCAAAATCAATCCCTACCGGAATACGAGAAGATTTCAGCTGAGCCAAACGGGCATCCACTTTTTCGCCTAAAGTCACAATATTTCCACCTTTTTCCATAGAAATGGAAATCCCTAATGCCCGGGCACTATCATACCTCATTTCATTACGCGAAGGTTCCTGGTATCCACGGGACACAGAAGCAACATCTCTTAACCGCAACTGATCATTTTCATGTCCTTGAATCAATAAATTCTCAATATCACCAATGGATTCATAACTATCGTCCACTCCTACCCGTAACCGTTTATTTCCAGATTTGAAATACCCCGAATAGACCGTCTTATTCTGGCTATTCAGGGTAGACAAAATTTCAGCCGGATGCGCCCCCAGATTTGCCATTTTGTCCTGAATAATGTCAATGTTAATACAAGGCTTCCGGTCTCCGTATAAATCTACCCGCCGCACTCCGGGAATATCCTGCAACTCTCTTTTGACGAGATTTGCATATTCCACCATTTCTTCATCCGGAATGCCATCAGTCGTCATAGCATAAAACATCCCATATACATCTCCAAAATCATCCTTTACCACAGGAGTAACACAACCCGCAGGCAATTGTGAAGACGCATTCGTTACCCGACGACGTAAAATATCCCATTTTTGTTCCAATTCATCAGGAGGAACTGTCGTTTCCAGTTCTACTGTAATAATAGAAAGATCAGCCATTGATTTAGATTCCACACTGGCAATATCTCCCATTGCCCGGATCTCTTTCTCCAATATATCTGTAATTTCCAGCTCTACTTTATGAGCAGAAGCCCCCGGATACACTGTAACTACCAAAGCTTGCTTCACTTTTATTTCGGGATCCTCAAGTTTACTCATAGAAACAAAGGAAAAAATCCCGCCCACCACTAACACCAGTATTAAAAACTTTACCAGTGCCCGGTTATTCAACGCATATTCAGACAAATTCATTATTTCAAATTTTAACCACGCTTTACAAATTACAGGTAAATCTCAGACCAGATTCCAAAATTTTAAATCACGATAAACAACCAGTAATAAATGATTTTCAGTCGTCCTATTATTTTTTACAACAATCCACCAATATTTGTCGCCGGCACCGGTTTCAACAATTCAACTTTCATTCCTTCTTTCAATTTATGTACACCAGCAGTCACAACCATCTCACCTTCGTCTAAACCTTTATCGATCACCACTTTCCCATTTTTCAATATCTGCCGGATCTGAACATTGCGGCGTTCAACGCTCTTTGTTTCTGGTCGATATATCCAGACCGCTGAATTTCCCTTTTCTTCAAATATGGCTTCCAGAGGTACCTCCATCAAAGATGTTCCATCTACACCATAATCAATAACCACATTCACACTCATTCCGGCAGCTAATGCAACCCGGGTATCCGGCTTTAAACGTAACCTCACCCGGTAAAGCTGGTTTAAATTTGCTTTTTTTGCAATATCAATCAATTCCAATGGGAATGTCTCACCTGGAAAAACATCCGCCACACAGGAAAATTTCCGGAATAAATTCTGACGCACATAATCAACAGAAGGGATATCGATTTCTACCTCAAAATAATTCGTATTGATCATGGAAATAACAGGTATCCCCGCAGCTACGGTCTCATTGGCATCAAAATACTTTTTTTGTATATAACCATCAAAGGGAGCCAGTAAACGGGTATCCCTGAGAGCATTCGTATGCGCAGCATATTTGGCTGAAATTTGCTGCAAACCGGAAACCGCTTTGTCATAGTCATTTACGGGTACACTTTTCCGGTTATATAATTCAATTACCCGTTCGGCCTCAGCTTTTATTTGATTATATTCAGCTTCTGTTGCTTTCAACTGAATTTCATAATCCCGGGGATCAATCTCCGCCAACACCGTTCCTTTACGTACAAAACGACCTATTTCTGCCGGCATCCGGAGAATAGGTCCTGCTACCCGAAAAGCTAAATCAACATCCGCAGCCGCCTTAATACGTCCTGGATAGGTGATTTGCAACTCCCCCTGATGAGAACGAACCACTTCAGCTTTTACTATCATAACTTGTTTGCCGGTTGATTCCGAAGAACGACAAGCCGAGAAAAACAGAGCTATTCCCATTAAACATAGAAAATAATGATTAACCATAGCACCACCTGATTAAATGTAAATTTAAATCTTTAAATTACCGAATAATATTTGATTCCGTCTAAATAAATAATTTGAAACTCCTTATGCCTTATTATTCATCATTTTATTTATTTCATTCTGATACAATAAACATGCCAAAATAAAGTACATACCTGCTAAAATCCAAAGGCTTATGTATTCTGGGAGAACCTCATGAAGGGTAGCCCCCATATTATTTATCTTTACATACCCGTCAATGCCATGAGTCGATGGAAAAATCTTGGAAAAAGCAATCCAGTAACTTGCAATCCCTTCCCTAGGCCATGAGATACCCGAAATAAACATCAACGGAACGGAGGTAAATACAAACAATAAAAACGGTTGTTCCCTTTCTTTACTCAAGAAAGAACCTGCAATTGCAAAAAAACAACAAGCCAATAAAAAAGGAAACAGAAATAACATTAACTCCAACTTCGGAGCAATCTGAGTCAAATTAAATATCCGGGGTACAATAAAAAGCACCCAGAATGCCATCACAAAATAAATGGGCATATACAGGCAAGCTTTCCCGACAACAACACACCAAGCCCGTCGATAGGACCTGTTCATAGGCACCATACGGTGATAACGGCTACGATCCCGCGCTGTTCCTGCAAGAGTTCCTACCCCCAGCAATAAAGATTGTTGAATAACCAGAATCAAAACAGCCGGCATAATAAATGAAGCAAAACCACTTTGCGGATTAAACAACTTCACTTCGGTCACTTTTACCGGCGAAGCTGTGATCTCTTGTTGTTTTCGGGAGGCATAATCCATTCTTTCCACCTGTATCTGTTTCCCCATTTGAATAGAAACATCACTGGCAGCCTGAACCAAAGCCTTATAATTCAATAAAGCTCCCATATTACAAAACAAAGCCACATGTGCCTGTTCCCCTTTTTGAATATCCTTACTAAAATCTTCCGGAATGTCTAAAATACCATAAATATTCTTTTCATACATCAGTACCCTGGCTTCCTCCAAATTGCTGCAATGCGCTACAATATCGACACCAGGAGTGGCTCCCCACATCCGTAAAAATTCACGGCTCAAGAAGGACTGCGAATGATCAATCACAGCAACAGGCACTTCCCTGACTACCTCACCACTATATATATAAGTATAGATAACAGGATAACCCAAACACAGAAAAACAAAAAAAGTAATCACCGCATGATCGCGGAACACCGTATAAAATTCTCTCCGAAATATATAATATATATCTTTCATCTTTCTATGTTTTCCTGTTTTAATTGTACAAGTCAGCTTTCCTTCCATTCAAAACGTAAACTTAAATTTATAAATACCTATGGCAAATAGCGGTTTTCTTTTAAATCCAACTTCAATTTAGGCAAAGTCAGCAAGGGTAGGAAAACAAACAATATCAAAGCCAGATAAGGTTGCCAGGAATACCCCATCGGAATTCCATTCAAAGCCTGATCAACATACAACAAATAATAATGACGGACAGGAAATAAATTACAAACAATCTGAATCAATTGCGGCATAGAAGCCGCAGGAAAAGTAAAACCACTGATCGAAAATGATAATACACCCCACAAAGCACAAATACTTAGTGCAATCCGGCTCCTACTGGCCAATCCTGTTACAAACAATGCAAATCCCTGAGCCGACAATACTAGTAATGCCATCGCTAAAAACATCGGAAAAAATCCACTATTAAGCGGGAAATGCATATATCCGTATAAAATAGAAAGATATAACAACCCTGTCACCCAAAAAATTAAAGTCTGTGGTAATAATTTTCCCAACAAAGCCACAACAATAGATCCATTTGCCAACTGTAACCACTGATCTGCTATTTTTTCTTTAGTCTCCTGACTAATACTGTAAGAAGTAGTGAACATGGCGAACATAAATACAAAAGCTGGCATCAAAACACTAGACAAATAAATAGCATAGCTAATCCAGGGATTATTCAAAGGATGAACATCAACAGTGACAGGCATTAATTTGGCTTGTAATTGAGGTCCGTTCTCCCCTTCGGCTAACAAAAGAGCCTGCTGTACGGCCCCATTTGCCAGCACAGCTTGCAAACGCATATCTTTATAAGCTAATGAACTGGGTAAAAGATATGTCTCATTGGTATAAAAAGAAATCACCGGTTCCCTACCTGTGGTCACTTCCTGCCGGAAATCTGCCGGAATGTGAAATATCCCGTATATCTCTCCTTTTTGCATAGCTTTCCGAGCCTCGGTAAAACTGGCAGTCCGTAGGATTACATCCGTTTGAGGTATGGCTTCCAACGAAAGATACAATTGCCGTGAGAGAGCTGTATTATCCTCATCAACAACAGCAATCGGCAACTTCATCGGTAATCCTTGTTTCAGTAAATCTGCAAAAAAGAAAAAGCAAAAAACCGGAGCGAAAACCATCATAAACCAATAGATACGATGGGACGCCAAACGCCGGAACTCCCGCTTCATCAATACCGATAACATACCTGAAACACCCATAAAATCTTTTCTTTAGTGTTTACTTTCCAGCTTTTTCAGTACGGTCATTCCAGGTCTGAGTCCTTCCACCGCCTGCAAAGGCTTTGCTTTTACCCGAAACGTCTTTATATCATACTGGCCTGTGGTTTTAGTTGCTCTCCACGCTGCATAACTTCCCATATCTTTTAAATAGGTCACCTTCAATTCAATTTCTTTGTGACCCAAGGCAGGAACTACTGCTTCAAAGGTTTCTCCCATCTTAAAATCCCCTAGCTGGTCTTCCCGGACATTAAAAGAAATCCACAGATCCGATAAATCCAGAATATCCATTACCGGAGAACCTGTTCCAACCAATTCACCGACTTTTGGATAACGTTCTGATACCTCTCCATTGACAGGGGATACCAGATAGGTTTCTTTTACATAAGCCTGAATCTCTGCAACAGCGCCTTTTGCTCTTGCCAACTGTGCTTCAGCTGCCGTTTTATCTTCTTTTTGCGCTCCATTTCTGGCCATCTCATACTGTGCCTTTGCAGCCTGTTCTGTCGCTAGCATCGCTTTATAATTTGCCTCAGCTTCATCTTTTTTCTGGGCTGGTACCACTTCATTTTCAAATAGTTTTTCTACCCGGTCGAAAGTTTTTTTAGCTACTTCAGCAGCAGCTTTTGCTTTCTGCCAGGTTTGATAAGCCATTATAATCTGTTCCGAACGGGTCCCCTTATCTGCCTTCTCGCTGAATGCCCGGGCAGCGGTCTGTGCTGCTTCAGCCTGGTCATATTTGGCCATCACCTCAGGGCTATCCAATATGGCAACAGTATCTCCCTGACGGACCTGATCCCCTTCATTAAACCTGAATACCTCAATTCGTCCCGGCACTTTTCCTGAAATACGCACCTCAGTCGCCTCTGCCTCACCCTGTATATACTCCGGAGCAGGTTCCCGGAATATAAAACCAAAGATTGCAATCAACAATACCAAAACAATAATACCCGCAAAGGTGATTAATTTCCCATTTATCTTTTTCATATATGTTAAATTACAATGTTGCTAAAAATAAATATCTCTGTTTTTAATCCTTATTCGGCTACTGATTTCCCTAATACCCCGTATGCTTTTTTCAGGTATACTTCACACAATTTCATTTCTATCTGCGAATCAATTACGTCTGAATGCGCTGATAACCATGCCGTTTGAGCTTCTAATACATTGGATACCGGTATTGTTCCTTCCTGAAATCCCAGGTTAGCATATTTTAAATTCTCATCTGCTTTAATTTGATTTGTCTCTGCAACTGCCATTTTCCGGACCGCTTCTTTGATTTTAAATTGAGCCTGACTTACCTGTAATTCAATTTTTTCTTTTGCCTCCTGAAGTTTATAATTCATCAAATTCGTCTCTGCACGTGCACTACGGACACTTTTTCTCGAAGCTCCCCAGTGGAAAACCGGAGCTTTTACTCCAATTCCTACACTCCACATACCATCTAATTTCGTACTAATACCATTAAAAAAAGAAGGTGTCATAGCAAAATAATTGGCCATAAAAGCCACTGTTGGCAAGTAAGCTGAACGTGCAATTTTTTCTTTTTTACGATAAATATCTGTAGCAATGGTTAAACTTTCTACTTCTGGCCGATTAAAGTAAATCTGCTCTAAATTCATCGTCTGAGATTCATTAATGGCCAGTGTATCCAAAATTTCTTCTTTTAAGGAATACACAGTATCTACCGGAAGTCCGCAAATCTGATTCAAAGCCATTCGTGATAAAGACAAACCGTCTTCAACCCGTAATAAAGTCATCTCTGCCTGATTAAGTTTCACTTTTACCGACAACACATCTGCTTTAACAGACATTCCGGTTTCATACATCACCTCTATATCATGCATAAATTTTTTCAATGTTTGTACATATTTCTCTGCTAACTTCTGCCGGTTCACCAAAGAAATAACCTGCCAATAAGCCTCATCCGTCTCTTGAATCAAATTCTGCAGTTCCTGCTCACGTCCGCTTTGGGCCAATTTTTCTGACAAACCTGCCAACTGATTATAAGCCCTGATCTTACCTCCCATATAAATCGGTTGTGTCAATCCGACCTGCAAAACAGCTGTATTCCGATCATCCACAGTCATCGCATCTTTAGGAAGTAAAGCATAATCTTTAGGTACATACTGACCATTATTCATCACTGGTTTACCATCTCCCCCCACCATAATCTGATCCGGTCTTAAAGTCCATTTACCATCTTGTCTGATCGTACCAACCGGTAAATGAGCATCTTCAGCAAGTAAATTAATTTCCTTTTGGTTCCGCAGGTAAGTCCCCATCGCATCAATCCCAGGTAAATATTTCGTAAATGCTTCCTTCTTTTTTAACTCTGCACTTTTAATTTGCTCATCAGCTATTTTCAATTTTTTATTATTCTCGATTGCCAAACGCCTGCAATCTTCCAGGCTCATCGGTTCCTGTCCCTTTGTTCCCACTGTCCCGGCTAACAGGATAAATAATAATATGATTTCCTTCATATATACTTAATTTATAATAATAGTCTCTTTTCTCTCCTATGAATCCTTTTTAGTTAACGTATTTATATTTATACTTTTCGGTATGTATTCATATAAAAAATATTATTTACCAGATGCAAGTGAATACAGCTGTTCATATTGTGAACGTACTGCCGATAAAGCATATGAAATATCCTGATGCATAATCAGATAATTAATGACTCCGACACTAATATTCAACAAATTTTTAGCCAAAATAGAAGTATCAATATCATCCCTCAATTCACCTGCCCGCTTCGCATTTAATATCAATTGCTCCAGCTTAGACAACCGGAGCATTTTAGCAGCCAAGACAACTTTCTTTAGCTCCGGAAACAAGGCAATCACTTCCACTATCAGGGACAGACACAAAATTTCAGGAATCTCACTACTAAAAGTACGTGCCGAATAATTATCGATCTCTGTCAATTTCTTTATAGTCAAATCTACGTACTCCCGTAATGTGCTGATCCGCTCAAATTCCTCAGTACGCTGAGTAATCAACAAAGCATAATAAGCATGTACCCCTTCCTTCAAAACTTCCTCTTTATTGGTAAAATGATAATAAAACGTCCCCCTTGTAATCCTGGCTGCCCGTTCTATATCACTTAACCGTACTGCTTTGAATCCTTTTTTCAGGAATAGCAGAAAAGCTACTTCAATAATCTGTTGCCGGGTATTGTTCATCGTTTAATCAATAAATAATACTGTTCAAACTGTAACCGCATATCCGAAAAAGTAAAACGTAAATTTTCACTACTCAATTCAATATTCAGCATACTTGTTGAGACAGACATCAGATTTCGTGCCAAAACGGTTGTATCTAAATCAGCTCGGATTTCTCCCTGCTGTTTCGCTTTCAAAATCATATATTCCCAGCGGGATAAACGATTTTTGGATAATTCATTTATCCGGCAACGATACTCCGGAAATAAACCTTCCACTTCCAGTACCAGCTGAAAAAATGCCACTTCAATAATAAAGAAATCAAACAACCCTTGCAATTTTTCTGCATTCCGTTCTTTCTGCTCCACTACTACGCAGATATACTCCTTTAAAGAAGCAATCTGCAAAAATTCCTCCTCTCCCAATTCACTGACAGCTGATAAATATTTCTCTATACCAGCCTTCAATATCTCCTCTTTATTACGGAAATAATAATAAAATGCCCCCTTAGTTAAACCTGTGGCTATCTCTAAATCCTTTAATGAACAAGCTTTGTATCCTTTGTTCAGAAACTGAAAAAAAGACTTATTTACTATTTCATTTTTTAAATCCGGCATTTTTATACTTTTCGGTATGCAAAAGTAAAAAAGTTTTTTTATACTATATCGATAAACAAATATTAATTTCTATATCTCCATACATTTTTATTAATCCGGTCTACAATCACGGCAATCGCTCCGTCCCCCGTAACATTTGTAGCTGTTCCAAAACTATCCATAGCTATATAAAGGGCAATCATTAATCCTTGCGCAGTCTCATCAAAACCAAGCATAGACTGTAATAATCCCAAGGCCGCCATAATCGCCCCTCCCGGCACTCCCGGAGCTGCAACCATGGCAATTCCCAACATCATGATAAAACCGGCAAACTGCCCCAAATGGATATCCATCCCAGACATTAACATGATTGCCATAGAACACGCTACAATTTTCATTGTGCTTCCTGACAAATGGATCGTCGCACATAAGGGGATGACAAAACCGGCTAAATCAGGTCGTACTCCATTTTTTATGGTTTGTTCCAAAGTCACAGGGATTGTTGCAGCTGAAGACTGTGTCCCAAGGGCTGTCATGTATGCAGGCAACATATTCCGGAACAAACGAAACGGATTTTTTTTCCCCACAAAACCAGCAATAAAAAACTGAATAAACAATAGAATCACCGTCATGATAAAAATAACCACAATGATTTTCAAGAAAACTCCCATAATCCCTGTAACCTGACCCGAATTTGTCATATTCAGAAAAATACCAAAAATATAAAGTGGCAAAATCGGAATAATCACTGACATTATAACCTGATTGATAATATCTTTAAAATCTTCCATAACCAACTTCAAACGGTTACCATCAATGACAGACATCCCTAGTCCTAAAGTAAAAGCTAAAATCAAAGCTGACATCACCCCCATCACGGCAGGCATCTCTACAGTAAAATAAGGCTGTAAAACAACAGAAGATTCCTTTACATCTGCCGTATGGTCAGCCGAAGATAACAACCAGGGATAAACTAAATCACAAGTAAAATAAGTAAAGAAACCAGAAAAAAGAGTAAACCCATACGCCAACAAAGCCGTAACTAATAGTAATCTTCCGGCTCCTTTGCCTAAATCAGCAATCCCAGGTGCCACCAAACCCAATATCAGCAAAGGAATAATGAAATTCAAAAAATTACCAAATAAAGCATTTACAGTCAAAAAAATCCGAACCAGCCAGTCCGGGAAAAATAAAGCACAAAGTATGCCTGCAATAATAGCTATGATAATTTTAGGTAAAAGTCCTGCCTTTATTCGTTTCATAAAATCCGTTTTTAACCACAATATTAAAGATCCTCAAACGTTTTCATTTGACAATTTTACGACAAAAAAATGAGTTTGTAAACTTTAACGCACTTATAAAGTCAATAAAATTATTAATTAGTATTTTTATCCCGTCCTAAATATAACTCCATGATGACTAAAGACAAATGGCATGGTCACTTTGCCATACTGGCAACCAATTTTATTTTCGGTCTAAATACCCCCATAGCTAAAACAATTGTTCCTGATTGGATTAGTCCATATGCTTTAACTTTGGTCAGAATGTCTTTTGCAACCCTCATTTTCTGGAGCGTCGGACTTTTCAGTAAAAAAGAACAGGTTGCCAACCGTGATTTGGTCACTATATTTTTTGGTGCTCTCTTTGGTTTGGTTGGCGCACAACTTTCATTTGCCAATGCACTACGATATACTTCGCCTGTGAATATCTCCATTATTGCAGCGATGACTCCGGTTGCGGTCATGTTATTAGCTGCATTGGTGTTAAAAGAACCTATCACATTAAAGAAAGCAGCAGGTGTACTCATTGGCGCCTCAGGGGCATTATTGATTATTATGCAATCCACAATAGTCAGCAATAGTAAGGAAGGAAATATGATAGGAAATCTGCTTTGTGTAGTTAATGTAATTACGTATGCTATCTATCTGGTCATTACCCGCCCGGTATCTCAACGATACACACCGGTTACCCTAATGAAATGGATGTTCTTATTTTCTGCCCTAATTTCAATTCCTTTAGGTATCAATGACTTGCCAAAAGCAAAAGTTTTTTCTGACGCGACTAGTTTAAATATAATTCTACGATTATCTTATATTGTAATAATGGCTACAGGCATTGCCTATTTTCTGGTTCCTATGGCATTAAAAAGAATACGGCCTACTACAGTCAGTATGTATAACAATGTTCAACCCATTGTAGCTTCTATCATTGCAATCCTGATTGGTCAGGACACACTGAGTTGGGATAAACCTATTGCTGCTTGCTTGGTATTCACAGGAGTTTACCTGGTAACTCAAAGTAAATCCAGGGAAGAAATAGAGAAAAATAAAAAATAAAAGGAGGCGATCTCCTATAAATAGCCTCCTTAATATCATAACTGTTAAGTTTTAGTTCAGATAAGCGTTCAACATCCATAACAACTTCTCTTGTTCTGAAATATAAGAAGAAAATACATCCTGAGTACCGTCATCACCAATTTCTGCCGCAACCTGCAAAAGCTCACGTTCTTGTTTTAACAATACCTGGATATTTTCAACCACTCCTCTCAAACATTCATCTCCATCAGTTACATTTTCTTTCGCTTCCAATGTCGCTACTTTAGCATAGGCTGCATAAGAGTGAAGCGGTACACCACCTAAAGTCAGAACTCGCTCTGCAATTTCATCCACTTTCTCAATAGCATCATTATATAACTCTTCAAATTTTGCATGCAAAACAAAGAAGCGATTACCTCGTACATTCCAATGAAATCCTCGCAAATTCTGATAATAAATCTGATAATTAGCCAATAATTCATTTAAAAGATTGATCACTTTTTGTGATTTCTCTGTATCCAATCCGATCAAATTAGTTGCCTTCATAATTATTAATTTTTATTTAGTTTATATTATTTTTTTCTTCAATACAAATATAGGATATGTTTGAATATAAATCAAATCGATAATATTTACATTATCATTATAAATATTTATAAATATTGATTCTTAATATCTTAAAAGTAAAAACTCAGAAAAACGAAGTAATTTTTTTTCTGCACTCGGTAATTTGAATTATTATTTATACCTTAAGGTCCATAAAAACAGAAAGAAAAAAACACAAAAACTATACCTATGGAAAAACAAGCCGCATTGGATCTTTTGGACTTTATACACCAGAGTCCGACTAATTATCATGCTATCCTAAGCATCAAACAGCGTTTGCAAGCTAATGGTTTCAAACAATTATTTTCCGGGGAAGCCTGGCATATTGAACACGGAGGGAAATATTTTGTAACCAAAAATCATTCTTCTCTTTATGCCTTTGTACCCGGCAACGGAAGCATTGCAGAGGAAGGTTTTAAATTAATTTGCGCCCATAGTGATTCTCCTACTTTCCGGATTAAACCTCACGCTGAAATGTTAGTAGAGGGAAAATACCTGAAACTAAACACTGAAGTTTATGGAGGTCCTATCATGTATACCTGGTTTGACCGTCCATTATCAATGGCAGGACGGGTGATGATTAAAAGTGAAAAGCCCCTGAAACCAGCCACCCAATTTGTAAATTTCAACAGGCCGTTGTTAGAGATTCCGCATTTAGCAATTCATTTTAACCGGGCGGTCAATGATCAGGGAAATCCCCTCAGTAAACAAAAAGACATGCTTCCTGTAGTGGGGATGATCAACGATACTTTTGAAAAAGATAATTTTTTATTAAAATTGATTGCGAAAGAAATGAATGTTACAGAAGAAGACATTCTGGATTTCGACCTGACTCTATATGAATATGGTAAAGGAACTTTAGTTGGTTTGGATGACGAGTTTATTTCTTCCGGACGTTTGGACGACCTTGCCATGGTACATGCCGGTATGACAGCCCTGCTGGATTCCAAACCTTGCAATAAGACCAAAGTATTGGCTATTTTTGACAATGAAGAAGTGGGTAGCGGTACAAAACAGGGAGCTGCTTCTCCTATCCTACGTACTATCCTGGAAAGAATAGTATTTAATCAGGGAGGAAAGCCCGAGGACCTTTACCGGGCAATTCACAATTCTTTTATGATTTCTGCTGATATGGCCCATGCTTTACATCCAAACTATCCGGAAAAACACGATCCGACAAATCATCCCATCATGAATGAAGGTCCTGCAATTAAAATCAATGCCAATCAAAAATACATTACTGACGGTGATTCTGCAGCAGTCTTTGCAACAATATGCCAAATGGCTGGTGTTCCTTATCAGACATTTGTAAATCACTCTGATATGGCAGGAGGTTCTACATTGGGAAATATCCTTCTTACCCAAATGGAAATGCGGGGAGTAGACATTGGTAATCCGATGTGGGCTATGCATTCTGTTCGTGAAACTGCCGGAGTAAAAGATCAGGAATATGTTATAAAAGCATTTACAACATTTTATAATATTTAATTATTACTACTATTATTAAAATCGAAGAGGTGCAAATGCCACCTCTTTGATTTTTTTGAAATGTATTCATTTGTATCATGAAAATCATCACTTATAACGTTAATGGTTTACGTAGTGCCTTATCCAAAGGCTTCACAGATTGGTTAACCAAAGAACAACCCGATATTGTCTGCCTGCAAGAAACAAAAGCACAGCCTGATCAGATTCCCACTCTTGAATTTGAAATTCTGGGTTACCGTTCATTCTTCTTCTCTGCCCAAAAAAAGGGATACAGCGGAGTAGCCATATTAACGAAAAAAGTTCCGGATCACCTTGAATATGGTATCGGAATACCCGAATATGATAACGAAGGACGATTTTTAAGGGCAGATTATGATGATTTATCCGTAGTAAGTGTATATCATCCTTCGGGTACAACCGGTGATATCCGGCAAGCTTTTAAAATGAAATGGCTGGAAGATTTCCGTCATTACGTTATGGAACTCAGTAAAACCCATACTAAACTTATTCTCTGTGGAGATTACAACATTTGCCACCGTCCTATTGACATTCACGATCCGGTCAGGAACGCAAACAGTAGCGGTTTCCTACCCGAAGAACGCGAATGGATGAGTCTTTTTCTGGAATCAGGTTTTACAGATTCTTTCCGTCATTTCCATCCGGAAGAACCTCATCAATACACCTGGTGGAGTTTCAGAGCAAATGCACGTACCAATAACAAAGGCTGGCGTATCGACTACTGTATGGTAAGTCCGGAAGTCGTGCCTTTATTAAAAGATGCCTATATTCTGCCAGAAGTGAAACATTCAGATCATTGCCCGGCTGTTATTGAATTAAAATAACCATTCGGCTATTTTTTACCGGTAGGCAAGCCTCTACCTTTGTAACCGGCTCATCACAAGGAGTAGAATAAACATAAAATACCATGCGAAAGAAACATTTATTTTTACTAGTCTGTACTCTTCTCTGTATAACCGCAGAAGGAAAGGAATACCATGTCTCCGTTAAAGGCAACGATACCTATGACGGCACAGAGAAAAAACCCTTCCGGACTATCGGAAAGGCGGCTGAATATGCCTGTCCCGGTGATGTGATAACTGTTCATGCAGGGACCTACCGGGAGTGGATAAATCCTCCGCGCGGAGGTATCAGCGACGAGCAACGGATCGTATACCGGGCAGCTCCCGGAGAAAAGGTCGAGATAAAAGGTTCCGAACTTATCACCGACTGGGTGAAAGTCAAGAATGGTGTCTGGAAAGTGACCCTCCCGAATACCTTCTTCGGTTCTTATAACCCATATACCGACCTGATTCATGGTGACTGGTTTTATGACCAAGGTCGCATCCATCATACCGGAGAAGTCTTTCTGAACAACAAGTCTCTTTATGAGAAAGAAAACCTTGAAAAGGTGATGAATCCTGTGCCCAATAAGAATATACAGGATCCG